>Ga0123339_10002150_pt1 | contig 13392 bp, 10 predicted proteins | sample lystaG_FD_89956 | JGI IMG/M metagenome (GOLD analysis project Ga0123339, IMG submission 89956) | Glacier valley bacterial and archeal communities from Borup Fiord, Nunavut, Canada, to study Microbial Dark Matter (Phase II) -... | ecosystem: Environmental > Aquatic > Freshwater > Ice > Glacier ... | reverse complement strand
TAAACTGTAATTAAAAGAACATACTATTAACTATGTGAAATTGAATTTGAGTTAAAAATAAAGGAGATATGAATAAATGGATATAAGGGGAAAAGAGATAACACCAAGAGAAACAGTAGATAGAGCTAAAAAAATATTAAGTGAATTAGGCCTCATATACGAAATTGACAAGTTAGATAGTGGTACAGGGACATACTCACATCAATTAAGAGTAAAATTTAAGGAAATGCCAAAATATATAGTAGCAGATTGTAACGGGAAGGGTATAACAGAAGAATATAGTGAAGCTTCAGCATTCGCGGAGATGATAGAAAGAATTTCTAATATGAGCATATTACTAAATGTTGAATACTTTGAATTAAATAAATATAAAGACAGGTATATATCATTAAACGAAAAATTAATTAAGTCAAAAGAAATAAATAAATTAGAGGGGTTAGTAAAAACATTATATAAAAAATTCGGAGAAAAATTTTGGAGTAAGTATAAATATATAGGAAATATAATGACTAATTCAGAATATAATATATGTATACAAATGACAGAGATATCAGATAATAGTACATGTTACGTGCCATTTTCATATGTAATATTCGAGTCGAACGGAATGTGTGCAGGAAATACTAAAGAAGAAGCATTATGTCAAGGAATATTTGAATTATTCGAAAGATATGCACTAGAAAATATAATAGCTAATAAAATGAGTGTACCTAAAATACCTGAAGAAATATATCAAAACACAGAATCTTATAAAATAATAAAAGAAATAGAAAAATATGAGGACGGAAGATTTATGGTAGACATAAACGATTGTTCATTAGGTTTAGGTATTCCAATAGTAGGAATAATTATTTACGATAAACTAAGAAAAGGGTACAAAGCATCTTTTGGTTCTTCATATAGTTATGAAATAGCATTAGAAAGATGTTTAACAGAGATAGTGCAAAATTATAAGATAGACAACATCAAACTTAAGGGTATAAATAACATATATGATATAGATGTTGAAACAAACGTAAGAAACGGTTATTTCGATAGTACAGAATATTGTCCTGAAGAATATATGAGTGATAACTTAAATGACGGATACAGTTTTAAAGGGGATATAAATTTAGGTAGTGACAGTAAAGAGATATTCAATAATATCATAAAAATTATAAAAGAACATGATATAAAAATATACTATTTTGATAATTCATTTTTAGGATTAAACTGTTATAAAATAATATCACCTGAACTTATATCTGGAAGACTAGAGGAAAATAGCAAAGAATTAATAAAATCATTAGAAACGGCTAAAAACCTAAGTGTTGAAAAACTAGAAATTGAGGAAATAGAAGATAAATTAAATTACTTTGAAACTATTAGAGAATCATATGGATATGTTCCATATATGTTAGGTGCTGTAAACAGAGAAGAAGTTGAGGGTAAGGATACTATATACTTAATAAATTTAATGACAGCATTATTAAACATAAAAATAGGTAATATAGAAGAGTTTATATATTACTCAAATATATTTTTAAACAAGTATGATGGGCATAATAAAAGAGGTATTGAATTACTTAGATGTTTAATTAGTATATATAGTTATGGCATAAGAGAAGTAGAATTTAATGACACAATAAATATTCTAAGTAAAATATATAATAAAGACGATATTAAAACTTGTTTAAATATAATGGATAATCCTGATAAAATAATACATATATTTGGATTTTTCAATAGGGACGGAAAAGGATTATTTAATTTATGTAGACCTGAGTTTTATGAGAGGTATATAAAATTTATAGATGATGTGAACAAAAAAAGAATAGAAAGAGGGAAATAAGGAGAAAAATGGATATAAGAGGAAAAGAGATAACACCAAGAGAAACAATTGAAAATGCTAAAAGAATATTTGATAAACTAGGGTTAGGGTATAGGTTCGAGCGTATAGATAGTGGTGCAAATACATTTTCACATGAACTTGAGATTTATTTCAAAGATATGCCAGAATATACAATACATAGTAGTGGCGGAAAAGGAATAACAGAAGAATATAGCATGGCATCTGCAGTAGGTGAAATGATAGAAGAATTATCTAATTTAATATTGTTGTGGGATATAGACTATACAAAATTGGATAAATACAAGGAAAAGTATGTGTCTGTAAATGAGAAAGTATTAAACATAAAAGAGGTATTAAAGCTAAATGGATATATAAAAGAGCTAAGAGAAAAATACGGAGATGAGATAATAAAAAAGCACTTTGAAAGTGGTATAAAAATAACTGGAAAAGATGCTGAAGTATGTTTGAAATTAACAAATATAAAAGATGATACAACATGTTATATTCCATTTAGTCATTTAACATATGAAACAAACGGAATGTGCGCAGGAAATACTGAAGAAGAAGCATTGTGTCAAGGGATATTTGAGTTATTCGAAAGATTTTCACATAACCACATTCTTAAAAATAAAATAAATTGTCCTTTATTACCTGAACATATTTACGAAGAAACTAAAAGTATGGGAATAATAAAGAAAATAGAAAGTTACGATAACAATAGATACAAAATATCAATAAAAGATTGTTCACTAGGATTAGGTATACCTATTGTGGGAATAATTATATTTGACAAGAAAAATAAAAAATATAAAACATCATTCGGTTGTTCATATAGTTATAATATAGCACTAGAGAGATGCTTAACAGAGTTATTACAAACAGCAACAGTAGGTACAATACAGACAATGGAAATATTCTCAAATAAAAATGAATACGATAAAAATAATATAGTAAATATGTGCATAAGTGGGGAAGCTATATATCCTGATGAATTCCTATCAGATTTAAATCCTGCATATGAATTTAAAGAAGATATAAATTTAGGTAAAGACAATAAAGAGATATTTGAAAACATTTCTAAAATAATCAAAAAGAATAATATTAATTTATACTATTTAGACAGTTCATTTTTAGGGATAAATAGCTATAAAATAATGTCAGTAGACTTAGTAGACGGAGCATTATTAGGAATTTACGATAATACATATGTACATAAAGGTACATATAAAAATTTAGACAGTGAAAAAATTACATTAAAAGAAGCTGAAAATAAACTGAATGATATACTATATGGAACAATAGATTATGGTAATATACCTAATATAATAGGTGTAACAAATGATAAAGAATTTAAAAATAAAGATTGTACACCTTTATTAGATTTATTAACATCTGTATTAGCTATAAAAACAGGAGACATAGAGATGTTTTTAAAATATTCAGGATATTTTTTAGATAGTTATAATGGAGAAAACATAGATGGTAAAGAACTACTGAAATGCTTAAGACATTTATACATGTATAATTTAAAAGGTACAAGTTTAGAAATAACAGTAGATATATTGAAAAAGATTTACGAAGAAGACATAATAAAGACATGTATAAGTAGTATGGGAAATTTCGACAATATAATAAAGTTATTCGGATTCTTTGATAGAAATGGTAATGGTAAATTTAATCTATGTAATATAAGATTGTATAATAAATACGTTGAACTGATAAAGAGTATCAGAAATATAAGAATAGATAATAACAAATAATAGGGAGAAAGATAACATGGATAGAAGAGGAAAAGAAATATCGCCTGCAGAAACAATAGAAAACGCAAAGAAAATAATTGATGAACTAGGTTTAACATATGATTTACTAAAAATAGAAAGTAATGTAGGTACATATTCACATTATTTAGATGTAAAGTTTAATGAAATACCTGAATATTTGGTAATGCATTCAAATGGAAAAGGGGTAACTGAGGAATATAGTGAAGCTTCAGCTTTTGCAGAAATGATAGAAAGAATTTCTAATATGGCTATGTTATTAAATATAGAAAGAGTTAAATTTAAACCATACAAAGGTAAATATGTGTCATCTGGAGAAAAGATACTGGATTACAAAGAAGCTATTGAATTAGACGGATATATAAAGAAATGTAAAGAAAATTATGGAAAGAAATTCTTAAAATCTTACAGTGATATGGAAAGCGGATTTATAGACAAAGACAAAAATATATGTATTCCTGTAACAAATATAGCAGATGAGAAAACATATTATATACCTTTTTCACATCTAGCATACGATACGAATGGTATGTGTGCAGGTAACACAAAAGAAGAAGCATTATGTCAAGGAATATTTGAGTTATTCGAAAGATTTTCGCATAACTACATATTAGAGCATAAAATAAATACACCTATATTACCTAAAGAGATTTACGAAGGAACTAAAAGTGAAGAAATAATAAAAGAGATTGAGGAATACGAAAATAAACGATTTAAAATAGTAGTTAAAGAATGTTCATTAAATTTAGGGGTACCTATAGTATGTGTTATATTATTTGATAAAGTAGAAAAAAGATACAGAACATCATTTGGTTCTTCATACAGTTATGAGATAGCATTAGAGAGATGTTTAACAGAGTTAGTACAAAATAGAGAAATAAATAACATAGATACTGTTGAAATATCTAATATGATAAGTTCAAATAGTGTTAAAAACATGATTGAAATGTCAGCAACAGGCATATCATATTATCCTGAAGAATTTCTGTGTAATACAAAAACAGCTTATGATTTTAAAGGTGATACAGTACTAGGTAAAGACAGCAAAGAAATATTTGAAAACATTAGGAAAATATTGACAAATAATAAAATAGACATATACTATTTTGACAATTCATTTTTAGGATTAAACTGTTATAAACTTATGTCATTAGAATTAGCATACATTAAACTAATAGATGTAGGAAATTATTACAGCCATAACATTAAAATTTACGATGATATAAGTAGTGATAAATTAACTTATGAATTAGCAGAAAGTAAATTAGATATATTATTAAATTCAGATATATACTATGGCAGCGTAGGAGATATAATAGGAATACATAATAGTATAGAAGTTGGACATAAAAATATAGAATTTTTAGTAGACCTTTTAACCGCAGTTTGTGCATTAAAAGTAGGAGATACAGATAATTTTATGTATTATTTAGAGAAATTCCTATTACGCTATAACGGTAAAAATTTTAAAGGATTTAGTTTATTAAGTTGTCTTAAACATTTGTGTATATACAGCATGAGAGATGTTGACTTAGAAACAACTATAGGTACATTAGAAAATGTATATACAGCAGAAGAAATAAAAGAATGTTTAGATATGATAGGGGACTACGATAAAATTATAAAGAAATTTGGATTTTTTGATAGGAATGACAGTGGGATATTTAACTTGCATAATCACAAGTTTTACGAAAGATACATGGAATTTATACATGATGTAAATAGAAAAAGAATAGAAAGCGGAAAATAAATTAATAAGGAACGTGAACATGATAGGTAACTTTATAGATGTAAAAATACTAGATATAATAGTAAACAAAATATTGAAAAAAATAAATAATATAAACATTGACAGTATTTCTTTATCAGAAATACTGTCAATGTTTAATTCAAAAAACTTAGTAGATTGTATAACTTCATTATATTTAATAGTTTATAGGTATAAAGGAATTAAGTTATTTAAATCCCAATTAAGGGCAATAGTAGGACTTATAAAAGATAACGTGTTAGAAATGAAAACAGGAGAAGGTAAAACATTAGTTATAATGTGTTATGTACTAATAAAAGCAAGAGATGAAAAAGTGCATATAGCTACAACTAATGATTACCTTTCTAAAAGAGATTATGAAAATTCAAAAGAAATATTTAACTTCTTGAGGATAACATCAATATTTAATGATAGGGATAATAGAAAAGGACCAGTAGAAGTTTATGAAAACGATGTAGTTTATAGTTCTTGTGAATCATTGATATTTGATTATTTAGAATATGAATATAACAAAGAATTTAAATATAACTTTGATAATATTATTATAGATGAAATAGACTATGTTCTAGTAGATAACGCTACATCAACATTTTCAATTAGTACAGAAACTATAGGTTTGTACGATTATAATAATATGTTAAAAATTAAATTTTTTGCAGAATCATTAGTCGGTAAAGAAGTAAGTAAAGATGACATAATAAACTTAGAAAAAACATTATGGGATTTTAAAACAGAAAGTATGTCATATGATTACTACTACGAAGAAAAATCAAAATTTTTATATATAACAGATACAACTTATGATATATTATGTAAACTATTCATGAATGGGGAGCAGGAACAGTTTAATATACTTGAAACTTATTTAACATTCAATTATTACATGCAGGCAATATTATTTTTTAAAAGAGATGTTGATTACAAAATAAAGGATGAATCTATATATTTAATAAATTCTAATAATGGAAGATTACAACCTAATTCTCAATTTGAAATAGATTTACATGCAGCAATACATATTAAAGAGAATATGTTAAGTGATTTACAAATATCATTGGAGAATTCTATGACATATCAAATATTCTTTAATATGTATAAAAATGTGGTAGGTATAAGTGGAACAGTAAAAGCTATAGAACAAGAAATAAATTTAATTTATGAAAAGAATTTAATAGTAATTCCTGAAAATAAAAAATCACAGAGATTTGATTTTACAGATATAATGTTCAGGAATAAAAATGAAGCAAATGAATATATTTTAAAAACAATAAAAAATAATTATAACAAGAATCCAATACTAATAGTGTGCCAGTCTGACTTGAACGCCGAGAAGTTATACAATTTTGTATATTTTAATGATGTAAGGGCTGTTATATTTAATAACAGCACACCATACAAAATAGAAGATGAAATAATAGATAAAGTTGGAATACCTGGAAATATAACCATATCAACTCAATTAATGGGTAGAGGAACAGATATAATACTAAAAAGTAAAAATAAAGAAAAAGGTTTAATAGTATTATGTTTAGGACATTTTACGAGTAAAAGAATTGATTTACAAGTAAGAGGTAGGGCAGGTAGACAAGGAGAAAACGGTTATACTCAATTTATAAACACATTGGAAGATGATGTATTTAAAATATTAGGTGTAAAAGATAACATTAAAATAAAAGAAACATATGAAAGTAAAATTCAACTGGAGGAAAAAGGTAGAAAATATCAAAAATACATAAAGAAAGCTCAAAACCTTTGTGAGTACAGTTCATTTAATACAAGAATAGTGAATTATACTTATGATTATATAATAGAGACAAATAAACCTAAATTTAAATATGACTTAATTAATTACACAGATAACTGGGTTGCTTTAGGTGATGAAAATTTAAAGACTATGTGTCTTGAAATTATGAAATTAAATTGGTTTATATACAAAAAATATATGTTACACATAAAACATAATATGATGACAACATATAATTCATATGGTACAATGCAGAAATACATTGAATTTCATAGAATGTCAGTGGAACAATTAAAAGACAGTACAATTAAAGCAAAGGAAAGTATGGACAAATTAATAGAAGGGGACAAATAATGGCTAACATAAATATAATAGAAACATGCAACTATAGATGTAAATACTGCTTCGCAGAAGAATTTACGGAATGCGGAGACAATAAGATAATGGACTTAAATACATTTAGAACAGCTTTAGAATTTGTAGCAAGAACTCAAGATTATGTGGGAATAATCGGAGGAGAACCTACATTACACCCTCAATTCAGTGAAATATTGGATGAGGTAATTAAAAACGAAAATATAAAGAGATTTTTAGTGTTTACAAATGGAACTAATTTATACAGATATATAGATAGATTAGCAAATAGTAAATCAGGGGTATTAGTAAACTATAATGCTCCTTATGAAATAATTAGACAGCATGGAGAAGAAGCAGGAAAGAAGTTATTTGAAAAAACAAGAGAAAATGTAATTAAAATAAGAAAATTAATGGGTGAAAGAATATCAGTAGGTGTTAACATATTCGATGATAATACAGATTGGTCACATGTAGTAGATATACTCAAAGCTACAGGTATAGAAGATTTACGAGTATCTACAGTAGCTCCTAACGCACATAATCGTGATAATTTTAATTTAACTTATTATGATACATACATAAAATCTTTAATAAGTCTTTTAGACCAAGTTAAAGACTGTGTTAGAAAGATAGTATTTGATTGTTCATCACCTCCTGCATGTGTATTAAATAAATATAAACAAGAATTAGACAATTTGAATAAATACTATGAAAATAAGGGAAGTAAACTAAATTTATATAGTTGTAGTAGTTGTAAACCTGTAATAGACATAACACCTGATTTAGAAATTGTAAGATGTTTTTCAATGTCAAGATATAAAAAAATAAATTTATCTGATTTTGAAAACGTATTACAGATTAGTGAATATTTTGAAAAAGAAATAGACGGAATATGTTACAATGTAAAAACAAACTTCCTGTGTGAAAATTGTGAATTTAGTAAAAAGAAAATGTGTAACGGTGGTTGCATGTCATTTGCATTAAATAAAGCAAAGATAATAAAAAATTTTATAGACGGAGTATGTTAATGAAACCAAATATAGTTACTAAAGAGATAGATTTTAAAGAAATTGAAAAGATGTGGTTGACAGAATTTGATAGAAATAACAAATTAAGTTTATACATAGACGTACCTTTTTGCATAACTGTGTGTAAATTTTGTAATCAAGGAAGATTTCCTGAAAGAGTATGTTCTGATGAATATAATAAATACTTTAATGAAACATTACCTAAACATTTTGAAATAAATAAAAATATTTTACGGATGAAAACATTTGATACAGTGTATTTTGGTGGCGGAACATCTGGAATGATGGACACTAAAACAATGAAAAAAGTATTTGACATGATTCCTAATATTAAAGAAATAGAAAATAAAAAGTTTGAAGCAAATCCAGTATTATTAACAGAAGAAAAAATTAAAATACTGTATGAATATAGATTTAATCAAGTATCATTAGGGGTTCAGACATTTAATGATGAATTATTAAAAGCAAATAATAGAATAAATATAAAAAAAGAGAAGTTAAAAAAACTAATAGATATATGTCACAATAATAAATTAGAAGTTAATTGTGATTTATTAACATTTACGGAACAGAGTGGGTATCCAGATAGAAAAGTAGATATAAAAGAATCTTTAAAAAATACATATAATGACATATTAATAATGGATAGTGAAATAGAGCCTGATACAATAACATTGTACGCTAAATGGGAAATGTTTTCATTTGACGGTAAAGAATTTAAAAAAGAGTTAGAGGAAAGAGACATAGGTGTAAGATACGAAATAAATAAAATGGCATTAAAAGCTTCTAGAAAAACTGTAAACTATAGAAAAATACAGAGTAAAGACATTAAATTAGACCTAGATGCATCAAGTAACTTATCAAATAATATTATATTTAAGCATAAAGATGTTGATATAATACCAAATAAATATGATTCTTCATCATATCCATTTTGTATAGGTAGTTCACAAAATACTATTGCACTAGGTGGGTATGGAGGAATTAATGGTAGGTCACCATATTCATATATACAGGATAAGATATTTTATGAAGTAATTACAGATTCAAACAGAATTTACTATAGACGTATTGGAGAAGAGGAGATAAAAGATGGAAAATAGAAAAAAGAATTTTGCTATTTTGTTTAAACCAACACATAAGTGTAATTTTAAATGTGAGTATTGCCATGACAGAATAAATAGAGAGAGAGTAGGGGATATTGAAGCATCAGACGAATTATTAAATCATACATTAAAATTATTAGAAGATTATGCAGAAGAAGTATTATTTATATGGCACGGTGGTGAACCTACAACCATGGGTACAGAGTATTTTGACAAAGCACAAGATGAATTTTATTATAGATACAGAACAAAATTTGAACAATCATTACAGTCAAATGGTTCTTTAGTAAATCAAGAATGGTTAGATTTAATGAAAAATACAGGAATTGATATAGGGGTAAGTAATGATGTATTAACACAGGAGATAAGAGTAGGTAAAGAATATAGTTTAGAAGAATTGAACAAACTATTTATAAGTAATAATAAGGAATTAGGTGTAATAACAGTTATAAATGGTGAAAACACTCATTTAATGACTGAAATACTTAAAGAAGCTTGCAGAATAGGTCTTGTGAATTTAAGTATGAATACAGCATATAATCCTTCTGCAGATAGAAAATTACCTGCACATCTTGATTTAAATTCTGAAAAATACGGTAAAGAGTTTAGAAGAATGATGGAAACATGGTTACATAACGAGATGAATATTAGAGAACGTTCTATGTGTCAAAAGATAAGTTTAATTTGTGGAATAACTGAAAGATTAACATGCACATACGGAGATTGCAGAGATAACTGGATTGGTGTAGGACCTACAGGAGACATAACATTTTGTGATAGAGATATGACAGCTGAGTATAATTTTGGAAACATAATGGACATGGAATCTATAGATGATTACCATAATTCAGAAGGATTTAAAAAGTTTTACACAGATATACAGTATAGATTAGATAACGTATGTAATAAGTGTGAAATATACAACTTATGTAGAGGTGGCTGTAATGCAAATCATTTATCTGCAACAGGCAGTCTTAGAAAGACAGATGACATAAGATGCAATTGTATTAAAAATGCTTTGAAAGTGACTTACGATTTATTAAGAAATGTTGATTTAAGGGATGACAGTTTAAGTGAAACAGCAAATAAATATTTAAGAGGAATAGGTTTCTTACCTTTAGTAGAAATAAAAGAATTCTTAGCAAATAAAGGATTAGATGTAGGTAAACTTGAATACGATAAAGAAAACTATACAAAGTGTACAGAGTTTAAAATGTACAAATTATTTAATCCCAATAGAGCATCTATAGATGGTGAGCATTCAGATAATGTTGTATATTTAGTGGTTAGTCATACTAAATCAAAAGAAGAAAAATACAATGATAGACAGCAAGCACTTGATTATATTTACAATAATATAGAAGAAAAGATACTGAATATACTAAAATAAGGAGCATAAGTAAAAATATGAACGAGAACGATATATCATTAGAAGTACTTAATAAAAGTTATAATGAGTATAAGAATGAAAAATACAATATGGTAAAAGTGGCAAAAGAGATAAGTAATTATATAGGACATACTGACGTTATAATGTCTGAAGATGTTGAATCAAATGTTACGAACAACAGAAAAGCAAAAGCTAAATTAAGAAGATTGGTAGATGATAAATCAGACCTATTAAAAAAAGAACTTAAACTAGAAAAGGGAGATAAATAAAAACATGAAATACGACTTAAAAGTAGGTTATGCTTGTAATAATAAGTGTTTCCATTGCGTAGTAGAAACTAATAGATATGATAAAAATACTGGTGAATTTAAAGCTTTCGATTATAAATACGGTGAAATACTTAAAATATTGGAAAATGCACCTGAAGATACAGATGATATAATTATAACAGGTGGAGAACCTACAGTTAGAAAAGACTTCATTAGAATAGTTAGACAAGCTAAAAATAAATCCGGAAGTGTGTCATTACAAACTAATGGCAGATTACTTGGTAAATATGCTGAACAATTACATAAGGAGGATTTAATAGATTATTTTGTTGTGGCTGTACATGGGTTTGAAAAGACACATAATGAAATAACTGGAAATGTTCCTGGAAATCCTTATCAAGAAACTATGGATTCTCTTAAGAAGTTAAAAGAAGTTTACGGAGATGAACTAGATGAAAAAATGAGATTAGAATTAGTTTTATCTAAAAAGAATTTAGATGAATTCGTAGATTTCGTAGAACATATGTTAGAGCAAGGGTATAACAGAATAGGTATATCTTACCCTCACTTAGATGGATTCGCTTATGATATAAGCTTTGAATATGCTAAACAAATAGGGTTTACGTATGCAGAATTATCAAAACATATTCCTAAATTATTTAGTGTACTTGAAAAATATCCAAAGGCTATAATTATGATGGAAATGGTTCCTAATTGTGTTTTAAAAGATGCTGAAGGAAATCACTTGTGTAAATTACCTAGAAATTATAGGAGTATGAGCTTAAAATTAGATGGGAACAAAGTTATAGTGAATTATCCTAACACAGGTGAACACAAAGATTTTATAGAGGATATAAAATCAGACCTTAAACATTTTGATTTTTGCAAAGAATGCATATATTGTTGTGATTGTATAGGTGTATGGTCAGAATATAAGGAGATGTTCGGTTCAGAAGGACTGAGTGCTATAAAAATGGAGGGTAAATAATGTTTGTCATAAAAATGAGTGCTGATATAGAAAAAAATGTAACAGATAAAATATATAGAGATATGATAAAGTATGACATATCTAACAACATAATACTTATTTACGAAGTAGGTAAATATTTTGATAAAAATATTAATGCATCTTGTTATTTAGTAAATGCTGAAGATTTTAAAGATATGGAAGAAGAAGAAATTGAAGATTTATTATTGGATATAGCAGATAAAAAATCAATTACAATGGTAAAAAATATTGAAAAAGTTCCTGAAGTTAAAGGGTTGCTAGATTACTATGGAATAGGATACTTTACTGAAGAGGATATGGAATTTAGGACAGATTTAAACATAAATAACTTGAGTAAAAAAGATTTAGAATATATAACTTGTATAACAGAAGAAAAAAATATGGGTTTTGACTTTAATAATATATATTTCAGATTTAGCATAAATAATTCTGGGGATATTGAATGCAAGGAAACTGGAAATAAATTCAATATATTTGAAAAAGACATAGTAGGGATATATGAAAACTGTATTAAGTTGGAAGAAATAAATAATAGACTATGTGATTTAGATTTTGGAATAGATACATCTGTAAATAATATAATGCCTTTCTTATTTAAAGAATACAAGAAATCAGAGTTACTTAGATATAAACTTAATGTGTATAAAATACTAAGTGAAATAACTCCTGAAAACTACTCCAAAATTTATAAATGTTGTAATAAATTTTTATTTAATTTTATTAACTCAAAAGATTTAATGAAAATTTTAAGCACAATAAAATAGTATAAGGGGACTGCAAAATATTTTAAGCAGAAATAGATATAATGATATTTAATTATGGAGATTACTCGTTTGATGTTGGTGGAATAGCCCACAGTGAACAACATAGAAATAATATAAAATTGTTACAAGAAGAGATAAAAGACAAATTAACTTTTAAAGACGGTAATTTTACAGTATTCACTAATAATAGTGAATACGAAATTTCAAAAGGTTGCCAGGCATGTAAACGAGGAGAGTGGTTATGTTTATTTACATCGAACATTTGTAATGTAAGATGTAAATTTTGTCCACGTACACATACTGATGAAGATTACAATTCTTGGACACATCCTAGAAGCATAGTAAATC
>Ga0123339_10002149_pt1 | contig 13393 bp, 8 predicted proteins | sample lystaG_FD_89956 | JGI IMG/M metagenome (GOLD analysis project Ga0123339, IMG submission 89956) | Glacier valley bacterial and archeal communities from Borup Fiord, Nunavut, Canada, to study Microbial Dark Matter (Phase II) -... | ecosystem: Environmental > Aquatic > Freshwater > Ice > Glacier ... | reverse complement strand
CCATGAGAAGTTTTATTGATAAAATGGTGGAAGTGGGTTACAGTCTGCCGGTCATCTGCAGGTTGTATGTAAAATATTCGTTTAAAAAACATTTCTACTGGAAACACTTTTTATATTTTTTTAGGTACATTTTTTTGGAGTATTTAAAAAAAGAAGAGTGGCGCAAAGAGCCAGGCAAATTTAAAAAAGCAGCGGATCGATGAAACGAATCGGTAATAACTTCTGATTTTTATAAAAATAAGTATTGGTTTAATGACTTATAATCGATTACAACATACTGTGCAATGCCTCTGCAGTATTGTAATGCAAAAGGTAACAAGGGATGTGGAAATAACGCTGGCCGACGATTTTCTAACCGATCATTAGTTTGATTTTATCCGTGACTTTGCTGGGCATTCGGATTTTAATTTTATCTATTTACCTACCACAAAAAACTGAGGGTTTGTAAAAGATTACCGCCGCCCTTTTTTTGGCCTGCAAGGGAAATTACATTACAGTAACAAAAGGCACGACTGTTGGATAGCCCCTAAGCACTTACAAAAACTAGTAAATTTTTTAGCAAGCCATCAGGAGTGTTTGATGACAATGAACCTTTTGTTCACATTGAACGAATTTGCTACAATCTATTCAGCAGCAGCATGGGCAAGGCCGGAAGATTTTAAATAGGTAACAGTACAGGAAATAGCATGGGAAAATTAATTGGGCAATACCCCAGCCGGTGTTGTCGGAAAAATTGGAATATAGAAATCCGATCGAGATTTTTTTAGTCTTCTGATAGCTGATTGGATAATCGGCATAGTACCGAGCAAAGATGGGCTTCCAGCAATTCTAAAAGAATCAACGGCTGGTTATATCATTAATAATAAGGGGCATGCTTTACTCGGCGATGAACTGAAGAAAACCGACATAAGCAAGGATCAACTGGAATGGGTGATACTTTTTACGACACAGACAAAAGCCAGTTAAAATACAAATAATTATTTAAAACGAAAGACGCTTATGTATTGTAAAGTATTTTTTTTAGTAAATTCTGCAGTTGAAAAACCTGACTGGTTGAAGAACCTTCTTACACAAACCTGTAATTTTTACCACCCTTCATTCCCCATTTTTTTAAAAAAAATCCGTTTTACCAAGAAAATCAGCAATTAGTATTACAACATCAGCGTAAAAAATTGTTCCGAATTGCATTTATATCGTTAACAATTAATTAACCGGTCTTTAACAATACCATAAACTTTTGATAAGATTGAAAAGCCAATAACTGATGATAACGAAATTACTTTTGGTAAAACTATTTACACATGAAAAAGATTTTTACCTTGTTATTTACAACGTTGATTGTAACAGCAGCATTTGCGCAAAGTTCAATCATAGTGCCTTCAACAAATTATGATTATTCATTTGTTACCGTGGGTTGTAATAGGGTAGATTACCTCGATACGGCTGCTACCTCAAACGATGCTCTTTATAGCACAGGAGCCAGCACGGCTAATGTATATCAGTTAAAACGTTTGTTCACAGAAATTTCGCAGCTAAGCCCCTTACCAAAATTTCTTATCATGACAGGGGATATTGTAATGGGTTACAAAACACCGTCAACACCTGATACAACCGAGTTGGCCAAACAATTAACAGCATGGAAAGCAATTTACGAAAGCCACCCTCTGTCAACGATGGGCATCACGCTCATAGTGGTGCCAGGTAACCACGAAACTCAGGATAAGGCTGCAGGCAAAAAGTCATTCCTTGCAGCTGAACAAATATTTACAAGGGTCATGGCGCCATACATATTGGGCAGTAATGGACCCGGAATCGGCGGCGCCGATGGATTAACAACCGACCAAAGCAAGTTGACCTATTCATTCAATTATGGACTTGACCATTATATTATGATGAACACCGACCCTGTAGGCAGAGACAACCAGGTACCTTACAAATGGTTAGCTGGTGATATACAATATGCAAAGGCAAATAGTGCGAGGCATATTTTTGTATTTGGCCATAAACCAGCCTATTCATCTCCACTAACACCTGCAGGCGGTTTGGATGCTGCAAGCACCCTGCCTCAAAGAGATAGTTTATGGAAATATTTAGAGAATAATAATTGCGAGGCAATGTTCTCTGCTCATGAGCATCTTTGGGACAGCATTCATCCACATGCCGGTAAAACTTGGCAGGTTATCGCGGGTAATGGCGGCTCACGTGTAGAACCAGCCTGGGCGGCAACTACAGGGCCTGGAAGGCAGTATTATGGTTACACACTTGTTAACCTTTATACAGACAGAAAAGTGAATGTAATGGGACTAGGCAGAAATACAGATATGACCCCTGTTGTAGGCTCTCCATTTACAATTAACGAAGATGCCAATCCTACAACTGTCAGGAATAATTTCAATATTTGTTTAACTACCACATCCACCACCAGTATCACTGCCAATAACAGTTATGCCTGGAACGGGGTTACTTATACCAGTTCAGGAACTTATACCAAAACAGGTCTGACAAATGCAGCAGGCTGTGATTCAGTTGCCACTTTAATTTTACAAATTATTCCATTCAATTCCACTTACGTAATTGGAACTTCACCTGGTGTTCAGTTTACTGCCATGTTAACAGCCAACGATTCAGTGGGTGGATATAAAATGAGCGGTATCCCCGATGGATTGGGTGCTTTCGACAATGGTGACGGTACATTTACCTTGCTGATGAACCATGAAATTACAAGTGCATTGGGTGATGTTAGGGCACATGGTTCAAAAGGTGCTTTTGTTTCCAAATGGATCATTAATAAGTCCGACCTGAAAGTGACCAATGGTGAAGACCTGATGAAGAAAGTAAATCTTTGGGATATTGCTACATCAACTTACACAGAATTCAGTGCATTAAATCCATCTTCACGTGCCGCATTCTCCCGTTTTTGTTCCGCTGATCTTCCTCCGGTATCTGCATTTTATAACAGTACTACCGGACTTGGAACACAGGAACGTATTTTTATGAACGGGGAAGAAAATAATGATGAAAGCCGTGCAATGGCACATATTGTTACCGGTGCAAATGGAGGTACTTCTTGGGAGTTACCAGCCTTAGGGAAGGCTGCATGGGAAAATGCGGTAGCCACACCAAACTCAGGTAATAAAACAGTAGTTGGTTTGATGAATGACGGAACTGACGGACAGGTATATTTTTACATTGGCACCAAAACAAATACTGGAACAGAAGTCGACAAAGCAGGGTTGACCAACGGAACACCTTGGGGAGTAAAGGTAACAGGCTTTGCAAAAGAGCGTGTGAATTCTACTACACTTAATCCGCTACCTGCAATAGGAACAAGGTTTAGCCTGGTAGATTTGGGCATTGTAAAAAATATAACCGGAGTTTCATTCAATGCTAACAGTAACACTGCGGGTATTACTAGTTTCTCACGTCCTGAAGATGGTGCATGGGATCCATCACATCCTAATGATTTTTATTTTAATACTACTGATCAATTAGACCAGGTAAATGATGGAATTGGCGTACAGGTTGGACGTACCCGGGTGTGGCGTTTACGTTTCGATGACGTAAAAAATCCAGAAACCGGCGGTACTATTGAAGCAGTACTGGATGGGACTGAAGGGCCTGTTATGCTCGACAACATGGCGATCAATAAAGACGGCCATATTATATTGCTCGAAGATGTGGGTAATGCCGCACACAATGGTAAAGTTTGGGATTATAATATTGCAAAAGATTCACTGCGACTAATTGGTAAACATGATCCGGTTCGCTTTGGCGATATCGGTGTAGCTGCTACCGCACCATTTACTGTAGATGAAGAAACATCCGGTGTAATCGATATGCAGGACATACTCGGGGCGGGTAAATTCTTAATCGTTGACCAAGCGCATTATACAGCAGGCATACCTGTTGATATTGTTGAAGGTGGACAGTTGCTGGAATTGTATAACCCTTATTCAATTAATCAGTCTCCGGCAATAACAATTACCAACCCTATTACAGGCAACCCATACAATGCTGTGGCCAATATAAGCTTTGATGCAACTGCAACAGATGTTGATGGCATCATTACAAAGGTTGAATTTTATAACAATGCGATTAAGATAGGGGAAGATCTAACCGCACCGTACTCTTTTGCAGGTGACTCTGTAGAGGGAGGAAACTATATATTAACTGCAAAAGCCACGGATAATAACGGCGCAGTAGCTGTATCAAATCCAGTTACTATCACCGTTACCGGCTGTACACCAACAGGCAGTATCTCTGCTGAAGGATACACAAACATCCCCGGTTCTCAGGTGATTGATCTTACAGGAAATCTCGCCTTTCCTAACAGTCCAAGTGTATTGGCCTCCTTAAATATTTTTGAATATGGAACTGACCTGGGTGCTAATTACGGTGCAAGGGTGAGAGGTTATATTTGTGCACCACAAACAGGTTACTACACATTTTATATTGCTGCAGATGATCAGGCAGGATTATGGTTAAGTAAGGATGAGAACCCTGTAAATAAGGTGCTGATTGCTTATGCAGAATCCTTTACAAACCCAAGAGAATGGTTCAAATTTCCAACACAAAAATCTGTTAGTATAAAGTTGATTAAAGGTGTTCGTTATTATATCGAAACCCTGCATAAAGAGCTTACCGGCAGTGATCATCTCGCTGTGGCATGGGCATTACCTGATGGAACTTTTGAAGGACCAATAAAGGGTAGCAGGTTATCAGCTTATACCACGTTACCAGGTGGAGGACGTGTAGCCAACTTTACACAGTTAATGCAGTTAAAAAATGTTGATAAAGATATCAGCAAAACATTGAAAGTTACTGCAACACCAAACCCCGCAACCAATTACTTTACATTAATAACAACAAGTGGTGACGATAAACCACTTTCTGTAAATGTTACCGATGTAATGGGCAGGGTAGTAGAGAGAAAATCTGGTGTAGCAGCTAACAGCACTTTGCGGATAGGATATAAATTAGCAATAGGTGTTTATGTTGTAGAAATTATACAAGGCACACAAAAAGTAATGATGAAACTGATGAAGAAATAGTTGGTTGGTAAATAAATCATTCACTCCATATACATCAGGTAAAGTTGAACCGCCCCAATTAATTTGGGGCGGTTTTTTAATTCTGCTGCATTTAATTGGTGTAAAATTGTATGAAATTGGCACTATAATAAAAAAGAGTTTTGTAATTCATTACTTCTGAATTAAACATATTTTAATAGCTTAAAAATTTATTCTATAGCATTTTATGCTAAATTTTTAGATTAGTAAAAAATTTTTTTATCTATCAAAGAAACTTAAATATTGCAGCCACCGGAACACTAAGAATCGGCAAACAAATTGCTAACCGTTATTTATGTAATTAACGAATTGATAATGTTGATAGCTCCTAAAACAATAAAAGAGGGCTTAATTTACGCAGGTAATGGTTAGTTATTTCTTGATGCAGTTTGGCATCAGAATATGAATCAACTATCCATTATAGCAAGAATAAATTTTTTAATCTTGCCATCGCCTTACGCAGACAAGGCCTTGATGCTGGTTGTACTTGGCAAGAAAGTAATTATTGATATAACGCACATGTTGGATTATGCAGCAGGTTATCTGGTATAACTAATGAATAAATTTAAAACTGTATTTAAAATTAATTTTGATAAAAATCGCATTTACGGTTTAGATATTTTAAGGGCCGTCGCAATTTTTGTGGTTGTTTTAGGGCATGGGAGCAACCTGCTTTCTGTTAATGTAGAAAACCTCACCGCTATGTTTATACCAGATGGTGTAGGTATTTTTTTTGTGCTTAGCGGCTTTCTGATAGGAGGGATACTAATAAAAATTTTAGAAAACGAACAGCCTACCCTGAATACCCTACATAAATTCTGGACTCGTCGCTGGATAAGGACGCTACCCCTTTATTATTTTGTACTTATTTTATTGATTGTTTTAAATTGTTTATTTGATAAGGGGTTTAGTATTTGGGAGACAAAACACTTCTTTTATTTCGGTCAAAATTTTTATCAGGCAGGCTTATCTTTTTTTTTAGTATCCTGGAGCTTAGCCGTAGAGGAATGGTTTTATTTATTGATACCAATAATTATTTTTACCAATATTGCAGTGCTAAAATTAAAACCCAGGCAAGGAGTATTGTCGACTGCAATTACAGTTATACTTTTAACTATTGCTTACAGGTACTACAGGTATACAACCATCAATGTTGATAGTGTTGAAATTTTTGGAAAAATGTTTAGAAATGCTGTTATTACAAGGCTGGACAGCTTGATGTTTGGTGTTACCGGGGCTTGGTTATTTTATTATAAGCAGTTATACTGGATCAAAAATAAAACCCGTTTTTTTATTGCAGGAATAATCTTACACGTTACCATAAAAATTTTTACAGATTTCATTTTTATAAATTCCGCATTTTATTTCTGCAATTTTTCTTTTATACTAGAAGCTGTTGCTACCTTATTATTACTTCCCTTTTTAAGTCAGCTAAAGGCCGCCGAAGGAATTACTTATAAAATAATTACTATTATCAGTTTAATCTCTTACTCCATGTATTTGTTACATGCCGAGATTGTTAAAAACTGGATTATATGGTTTATTAATTTACCAGGTATAAATAATATTCCAGCACTAACAATAAAGTATATTCTATATTGGGTGTTGACTATTATTCTCTCTATTTTATCTTATAAGTATATTGAAATGCCTTTTATGAAATTGAGAAATAAAAAATAATGACCTGTTTTTATTCATGGCATTTACATTTGTTCAAACTAAAGCGAGATAAACCGGACATGGGAATTTATTTAATTTTTTTTAAAAATTTTCTTAATCAAAAAGGGGATATATTTTTTCATTAAAAAATAAGGGTTGTCCAGTTGTCTTTTATTAAAAAATAAGCAATCCCCATAGATTTGTCCTTTAGAGGAATCTTCAATTTTTATAAAATTATTTTTTTTCATAAAAATTTCAAGTTCATTTCTTAATGGCTGTTTTTCGTATAGTCTTACGTAACCTACTTCTAACCAGATTAATTTAATAGAACTTAACATAGACATGGCGCCTTTTAAAACTGATAGTTCAGCACCTTGTACATCCATGTGTACGAAATCTATTGTGTTGATATTATTTTCAGTACAATAATTATCCAGTGTATCTGTTTCAACTTCTATTGTATTATTAAAAACCAACCAGGGGAAGTGTTCTTTGCTTTCCTTAGAAGGAGCCAATAAAGAACTTGATTTATTCCCGTACTCTATATCTTTATCACCATTTTCAGGTCTTCCGGATGAAAGATGAAAACTGGCAATTCCTTTTATATCAGACAATGCCATTTGGGTAAGTTTAATCTCCTTTTTCTGATAGTAGCTAAGAAGAGAATTTATTTTTTCAACATTGTCTGGTCTTGGTTCAAAACTATGAACTGAAGCCAGTGGAAACATTTTAGAATATTTCAAACTATCTTTTCCCGTGCAAGCTCCGATATCAAAAATTACCATTGGCTGCGTTGTGTTTAGCAAATGAAACAGAAAAAAACTTATTTCTGAAGGCGAATTTATATATTCCTCTAATTTTTCGTTAAACGTCATAGTTTAATTTTTATATGTTGTTTATATATTGATGGCTATAAAATTCCTTTTCATGTTGCAAAAAAATATTTTTTTATCAGGACGACGAATTATCTGAGCCTTCAGTATTTATTTTTATAGTTTGACGCAGCCACGTATATCTAAGTGGCCTTTCTGATAAAGTTTCTGCGCTGAGTTATCGGCATACCAAACAGCAGGCTGAATAATTATGCTGTTCTCATTTTGATTTAACCATGCTCCCCACCAGCTAAAAGTACTGTTGGCAATAATATTATGTTTACAGTTGCTCATTAAAGTTAATTCCTGTGCTGGGTGTGTCAGGCAGTCATCTTCCACAATTGAGTAATTTAAAATACCTGACAATGGAATAAATTTTTCTTTAACCCATTTAAGGTCATCAGAAAATAATAAAAAATAGGGATCAGTTATTGCCAGAGTGATATACCTGACGGCTTTTTGGTAATATTCAATTCCGAGGCTGCCAAAAAATTCTGAAGCATGTTTATCTAAAACATAGTCAGATCTGCGGATATGGAGAGACACTGTATTTTTTTGCCTGGCTAGTTCTACCCAATTTTTACAATTAGCCTCAAGCGGTGTTTTTAACCTGAGATCATCTTTAAGAACTGTATGAATATCTTTAAAATAGTCTGGCCATGCCCAATATCCGGAAAGATGAATACAGCCAGCTGCATCTTTCTGTAGTTGATAATCAAATTCCCAAATTTTGTCAACATAGTAGTGAAACTTAAAACTACTTATACCGATTTTATGACCCACAAATCTGTTAAAGGAAGGGATTTCAAATTCATCTACTACTTTACAATGCAGGTTAAAAAAACCAAGACTATATTGTCTCAGCGTGCCATTTTTAAAATTGGAAACATCCAGCCAGCAACTGGTTTTGCGTTTTAATGACATAGCCCTTGCTATAGCGTATTGAAATAGCTGGTTTCCCAATCCGTCGGATAATTTGGATACTATCATTTATTTATGGCTTATACTTTTAAAAGTTTATGCATTTGAATACTCATAATCTTAAAAAAAGTTACTGTTGCTTGAACAAAAGAAAAGTCGGACGAATTTTATTTTTTTAATCACACTTTTTTGATACACGATAACTGTAGTAAATTTAGATTAACTGCAATTAATGTCAGGAAAAACTGCAACAATAAAACATTAATTCTACGTTAAGCAGCACTTTACAGTTTTGCATTAAAGCAATCTTTTAGCTTGTTTGATATCCTTTTCATGATAATTAAAATGCAGTTCAATCAGTTCAAACCATTCCCTGGCATTCAGGTAACCCATACCCGGATGATTGGTTTTTCCATTGGTTTTAGCAGTGTCAATTTTAACGGACAACACTGTAAATATTTCGTTTAAACGTTGTTACCTTTCACTGATAAGTTGTTTACTCTTGTTTTGTAATGGCTCATTATTCTCTTCCGGTGGTATTTTAATTTCAACCGGTGGAATACGTTTAATGAGCAGCGACAGACTGCCTATAAAAGTTTTCCGCTTATTTTTATTACTGCTGTCTGACAGGCAAACCTCAATTTGTTTTGCATGGAAATTTAAAGTACTTGAAGTGATGTGTTAGTATACCTGAGGAATCGGGCTTTTTATCAAACGCTTCCTGAGAAAACAATTCCAGTTCTTTTTGCCACCTGGTTAGCGGTTGTAAAAACTTTTTATTTATTGCTGCAGCTTTCATAGTTACTTTTAAAAGTCATTTTAGTTGCATTTATACAGGGTCCTAAAATTTGAATTTTTTAAAATATAAAATACTCAATTAACCTAAAAATTCATCCGCTGTAATTTTCTTTAAGATATATACATTTTCATTGGATCCATCGGGCCTTAACGACAATACTATTTCAAAATCAAACTTTAAAACCGTCATCAGGTAAATCAGTAACTCATCCATATCTTTTTTGTCCACACATGAAAGTGTATGGAGTAGTCAGCAGCAATTAAATTTTTTGTGTATGCTGCTATAGAGGCCTCGTCCCTTTCTGCACTGAAAATTTTTGCCCATTCATAAAAATGCTGCTCTTTGCCATGTACTGGACTGTTTTCATAATCCTGTATAATATGGCTAAGCGTTGTAACCGATCTTGACTTATCAAAAGTGTATCGTTTGTCGGGTACTGCAAGAAAAATTATTACTCCCGGTTTTATAACCCTCAGCATATTTTTATTGTAAGGATGGTGTTCTGGCAATGTTCAATAAAATGGTTGGCAATTACAAAATCATGGTTGTTATCGGTTATAGTTTCCAGTAATTCGCCATCGGCGATATAGTCAACAGGCACGAGTGGCTTATCATTTAATTCGGGATATTGGCTCCGCAATTCTTTCTCTCCCATTCTGTCGCCATACTTAACAACTGCATCTTTATTTCTTACCAGCAAAGGAAAGATGTAATGCACCTATTTCAATTCCCTCACCCTTTATATAAATATCCGCCAGGTATTGTCGGTTTAATTGCCGGGGATTGTTTCTGATGTAGTTGATAATCTTTTTTAGCATTCCTAGTATTACGTTTTAAACATTACATAACGCTATCTAAAAATAAATTTTTAGTTGTTAGTAATTTTAATGGAAGATAATTTGTTATTAAAACCACCTGCGGATTTGGAATCGTTGGTAACAACAACAGAATCCCCTTTAAAATTATCTTCATCATACGCAATTACTTTCCACCCTTTTGGTATTTCTATCGATGACGCATCATTGTCTGTAATACCATATTTGCTGAGTTCATTTGTAGTGTACCATCTCGGCACAAGCGGCTCTGATACCCAGCCGTAGTAATCATTATCTCCATAAATAGTAACAGCTGGATTTCTGGCATATACTTTAATGTAATCAACCTCAAAAACGTCAGATGCAGTGCTGTTCATTTGAAACCGGTCACCCCCAAAACCAACAATTTCTGTACTGAGAATTAAAAATTCAGGCACGTGAGATACTGCAATATTTGACCTTGCTTTTTCAACACCATCAACGTAAACAATGTATTCCTTAGGCGTCCATTCAAGTGCAAACAGGTGAAAGCCATTTGCAATGCCGGGTATTAATGCGGTACTGGATACTTTTCGATGGGAGTTATTTGAAAAATCATAACCGTTCCAGTGAAGCGTAAAATATAAGTTTTCTGTGCCGGTTGCCCGGTGATATTCAAATACATCTATTTCAGTCCCAAAGACAGATGGATTAGGTATTTTATTTACAACGCCAACACTGTGTTGTAGCAGCCAGAAAGCGCAATGCGGACCTGTTTGTTGATTGACTTTTGCCCTGATTTCAAAATACCCGTATTTTTGATTCAGACTATGCTGTGTACTAATCATACCTGAAGAAAAAGTATCATTACCATTTATATCAGTTGTTCTTTTCGCAAATAGTTTTAATGTTCCTTTTGAGATTTCTACATTTGAGCGGAGGATTTTGCCAAAACCACGGATGGTATTTTCTTCATAATATTGCCATTTTTTTGTATCAAGTGTATTGTCATCAAAGTCATCTTTCATTGCAAGTGTATAGTTGTTAGTATCTCGCTGTTTTGCAGGTGCATCTGCATTTCGTTTAGAAAAATTATTTTTTGATTCGGCCTTGATAATGTCAGTGTGCCTTGTTTGCAGTAAGCAATTATAACTTGTAAAACAAATGAGGTGAATGGAGGCTATAAAAAGAAAGCAATTTTTTTCAGGCATTTTTAAAAGAGTTTTTTAGTAAGAATTTATGGTTACCAATCCAGATTTTAAACCTTCACATTTTGCAGTGATTAGAATTCTGCCTTTATTTTTTTCAGGCAGAATTACTGCAAGTGCCAACCCGTGAAATGCTTTTATGTTATTTGCTTTAAAGGGTTCATGGCTTACAGGATTGCCATTATCTACACCGGCTATTAAAGCATTGCCATCTATTTCAATGATTATCCTGTTATCTGCATTTGCAATAGTGTTGCCTGATGCATCGACAACTTTAGCAGTTATAAAAGCCAGCTCGTTGTCTTTTAAATTAAGTTTCTTTTTATCAGCAGAAAGTACAATTGCTGCTGCTGCTCCGGCTGTTTTTATTTCTTTTACCAATACACTTTTACCATTTTTCCGGCTTACAACTTTTAATGTTCCTGCATGAAAAGGGATACGCCACATTACATGAAGATTACCGTTTATTTTTTTCTTTACACCCAATGAATTCCCATTCAGATACAGCTCAGCCTCATCAGCATTGTTATAATATGCCCATACATCTACCAGCTCATTTTCTTGCCAGTTCCAATGTGGAAACAGGTGCAGCACCGGCTCGTCTGTCCATTCACTCTGGTATAAATAATACACATCTTTTGGAAAACCGGCCAGGTCAATTATACCATAATAAGAACTTCTGGAAGGCCATGCATAAGGCACTGGTTCGCCCAAATAATCAAAGCCAGACCAAACAAACATGCCTGAAACAAAATCATGTTGTTTAAAAGTTTTTAATGTTGCTTCATGGGTTGACCCCCAGTAAGCAAATTCCTGATCGTAAGCTGAGCAGGTATTATCTGCCGCTTTTTTAAAAACAGGATTTTGTGGGTCACCCCACCTTACAACTTTATCTGACGGAAAGGAATATTCCCCCCTTGTTTGTAATCCTGAAACTGTTTCGGTACCAATAAAAGACTGTCCCGGATAGTAAGATGGAAAATCGTACCATTCATCATTGTGATAATTGCAACCTATAATATCCAATGCGCCGGATTGTATAATTTTATTATTTTTATAAGGCAGGTTGTTGCCTGCGGTAATAGGCCGTGTAGTGTCAATTGCTCTGATAATATTTCTCAACTCTCTCGCAATAATACCTCCGCTTTCACTAAGTTGTTCCGGAATTTCATTGCCGATGCTCCAGATAAATACACATGGATGATTGCGATCTCTTTTTACCTGATCTTCCAAATCTCTTTTGTGCCATTCATCCCAGTTCCAGTGATAATCAAAATATGTTTTTGCTGTTTTCCAAACATCAAATGCTTCATCCATTACAATAAAACCCATTTCATCACATAAATCCAGCAACTCCGGTGCCGGTGGGTTGTGTGCTGTTCTTATTGCATTACAACCCATTTCTTTTAAAATTTTTAATTGCCTTTTTATGGCAGATTTATTTATTGCTGCACCTAAACACCCCAGATCTGAGTGGTTGCAAATACCTTTTATTTTTATTGATTTACCATTCAATACAAACCCGGTGTGGTTATTAAAAGTAAAACTCCTGATGCCGTACCTGGTTTTATATTCATCAATAATTTTATTATTTTCTATTAGCTGTGTTACAATAGTATATAAATATGGCTCATCAACCGACCATAGATGAGGATCATTTACAACAATCGCCTGATCATTTTTTTGAGCATTTGTATTTAGCTTGATAAGTGATTTGTTTTCTGCCACCTGCTGGTTATCGGTATCAAAAACAATATTTTTAACTTCAAGATTTTTTGAAGCGCCGTAAATATTATTGATATTGGTGCTGATATTAAGCTCTGCGGAACGCCTTTTTATTTTTGCAGCAATAATTGCAACACCCCACTGATTAATATTAATTTTATTGGTAACGGTAAGCCAAACATTTCTGTAAATACCACTGCCGGTGTACCATCGTGCATTAGGCTGGGACTGGTTATCAACCTTTACAAGCAATATGTTTTTTTTACTTTCAAAATTTAAAAAACCTGTCAAATCATATCTGAAAGAAATGTATCCATTGGGCCTTTTTCCAAGATAATGGTTGTTG
>Ga0123339_10002148_pt1 | contig 13394 bp, 18 predicted proteins | sample lystaG_FD_89956 | JGI IMG/M metagenome (GOLD analysis project Ga0123339, IMG submission 89956) | Glacier valley bacterial and archeal communities from Borup Fiord, Nunavut, Canada, to study Microbial Dark Matter (Phase II) -... | ecosystem: Environmental > Aquatic > Freshwater > Ice > Glacier ... | reverse complement strand
TAAATAATAAAGAGGTGCCAAAATGAATGTTTATGATTTTAAAGCTATGGATATCGACGGCAACATGCAGGACCTGAACCAGTATAAAGGAAAAGTGATGCTCATTGTCAATACCGCCAGCAAATGTGGTTTTACCCCCCAATTTTCGGGTCTGGAGACCCTATACAATAATTTGGAGGATAAGGATTTTGTCGTTCTGGGCTTCCCATCGAACCAGTTTAAAAATCAGGACCCTGGAGAGGATGGAGAAATCAAGAATTTTTGTGAAATCAACTATGGGGTGACGTTCCCCATGTTCTCGAAGATCGATGTGAATGGCGAGAACGCCCATGAGCTCTTCAAATATCTCCGAAAAGAGACGAAGGGACTCCTTGGAGATTCCGTGAAGTGGAACTTCACCAAGTTTCTCATCGGCAAGGATGGCGTGCCCATAAAAAGATTTGCCCCGACTACCGAACCCCTTTCCCTGGAAAAGGAAATTCTGCAGCTGCTGTAAATCTCGTAGGAGTTCATCATGAGAAAAGTTAAGTTTTCCATTCTCTTTTTGATGCTGTTTATTCTTCTTTCAGGATGCGGTACAAAGGATAGCTATCTGACGAAAGAAGATGCCCTCATGCGCGGTTACGTCGTGCTTGATGGGACAATGACCGAAAATAAGAATAGGTTTGAAGTCTTCCTGAGTAACGTGGAATCCAAAAGGGAGGATTCTATTTTTGTTCTCATCTATGATCTGACAGGAAGCCAGTATGTCATCAAGATCACCTTTGATGGGGAGAATTTCGTTGCTTCAAGCTACTTCATGGACAAGGATTCCAGAAAAATCAGCGAAGAACCGGACCTTACTTATACGGATATCATCATGACCAGTTCGAAGAACTATTTCCTGATCGACAGTTCAAAGGTGAATCCGGATATCTGGGTATATCAGGAGAATTAATTCCACATTTTTTCTCCTGGGTCTATTTTATTTCTTTGTTTTTTGGTATACTATAAGAGGAAGTTCAGTATATTTCTCACTGGGCTTTTGATAACCAATACAGGGACAAAAGGAATCCAGAGGATATCCTCAAATTGCTTTATGTAAGAAAATGACTTCTGCATCACTGCAGAAGTCTTTATTTTGGGCAAAATTCGGCGAAAATCCGATTTATAGGGCCTCCGAGAACTTTTTTCGCTGTTATCTACCCGTAGGTGATGGTGGTACTGTTGCTGAAGGTCTCCAGGATTTCCTGGGTCCTCAAGCCATCAATTCCCGTAGCATCGAGGGAATCCTTTCCAAGCAGAGTCTCCACCACCCGCTTGATCAGAGGCATCTGGACATGTTTCATCTCATCGAATCTGAATTCTAGGTTCATGTCGTCCTTGACAAGCGTCAGCGGTTCATTGGACATGATCGAGAGCTTTAGGGTGCCTTGGCTCCCGATGATCGTCAGTTTTTCCTGACTTTCGTTCCCATTGAACGAAAGCTGAAGGCTGCCCTGAACTCCACTCCTGAACCTGATCATTCCGGTCGTAGCATCATCCACCTGAAAAGTCTTGCTCTGGTTGTTGGAAATCCCCGTTGCCATCTGGAGGACATCACCAAAAAGGTAGATCAGCGTATCGACCATATGGGACCCGATATCATAGAGTAACCCGCCCCCAGATACCTCCTTGGAAAGGAGCCACGCCCTGTCAGGATTTAGAACAGGTTCCCCTGAAGAATAGAGATAGTTGAAGGCTCTGATTTCTCCAATTTCCAAAGAATCGACCAAAGCTTTGGTTTTTCTGAACTTCTCCTGCTCCCGGCGATAATACGCAACAAAAAGAGGAACATGATTATCCCTGCACACCTGAATCATCTCTTCGCAGTCAGCCACTGTCAGCACCATCGGTTTTTCCACATAGACGGCCTTCCCATATTTTGCAGCCTCCAAAGTATAGAAATGGTGCATGTTCGGCGGTGTCGCGATATAGACCGCGTCGACCGCGTCATCGCGCAGGAGGTCCAAATAATCCGTAGAATACTTCCTGATCTCATGCCTCCTGGCATAATCGATGAGCTTCTCCTTGTCGCGTCTCATGACCGCTTCCAAACTAGAACCTTCCACTTTCTGAAAAGCGGGTCCGCTCTTCTTCTCGGTGACATCCCCACATCCAATAATGCAAAATTTATCTTGCTCATGTTCCCTTCTCCTCCATCTTGATTCTCTTCGGCTGAATCTGCCATAATAGGTGCCTTCGAAGAGCTTAAGTTTTTATCCCATTCCATTTCATTCCCCAATTGATCATTGTCACCCGAATTCTTCAGATTCAATGCCCTGGTAGGGTTCATTAGGTCATTCTATCATAGACATCCTTTTATTGGGGCTGCTTCCAACTTATTTCAGCGTGAGGTGCATTATATCGGCCTGCCGCAAAAAGAATGTTCTACGCTACCTGGTTTTCCTATATAATGTCAGTAAGGATACCCACAGGTATGATACTACGTCATCCTGCCGGGTTACATCAAGCCAAAGGCCATTCCCATGATTCCGGTTCTCCGGAATCAACTTAAACCAGATTTCAAAATTTGAATTCGAGAGGTGAACATATGGAAAAGGTAAAGATACAGATTGAAGTGATGGGTGGAGGAAGTATCCCCACTTATGCGAACTACAATGATGCTGGAGCGGACGTCTATTCTGCTGAAAACATGATCATCAGACCCATGGAGAAGCTGGTTATTCCCCTGAACTTCAAGGTCGCGCTTCCAGAGCATGTAGAGATGCAGGTAAGGCCCAGGAGCGGTCTGTCCCTAAAGACTTCCCTCAGCATCCCCAACAGCCCTGGAACCGTTGATGCAGGCTTTCGTAACGTCGTAGGGGTCATTGTAGAGAATACCTACGCCATCGCGAACCTTCCCTATGAAATGCTCTATGATGATGAGCTTCGGGACAAGGTCCAAAAGGATTATCATATCCTGAAGGCGGATAGCCCGAAGGAGGTTTTCACCTCCTATCATGACAAAGACAATTCGACGGCCGAAGTCCTTAATTTCTTCCCTTTCCTTGTTGTCGACAAGATGAACAACCCTTACGGAACCCTCTATATTGAAAAAGGGACCAAGATTGCCCAGGTAGTCTTCAATGAGGTCATCCATGCCGAGTTTGTCCAGACGGAGGATATCGAATCCATTGGAACAAACCGTGGTGGTGGATTTGGAAGCACCGGACTCAAATAAGAGATGCCCATGACTATCAGAGAGGCTGGCGCGCCATGATGAGAAAAATCCAGTTTGCAGTTCCTTTTAGGAGAATTCTGCAAACTGGATTTTTCATTTGTCATGTTCATCAGCCTCTGATCATTCAACAGGACTAACTGTGCTTCCTGATCAGCTCTTCGAAATATTCCTTAGGTCTCAGCCCGACGGCGCCATCTACGGCTTTCCCATCCTTAAACAGGATCATTGTTGGAATACTTTGGACGCCATAGGACTGCGCCAGACGACCGTTGTCATCCACATTGACTTTTGATATCACGATATGACCCTTGTTTTCTTCAGCCACCTGCTCCAAGATAGGTCCAACCATCTTGCAGGGTCCGCACCAAGGCGCCCAAAAATCTACCAGGACCAAGCCTTTTTTGTTCAGGACATCCTTCTCGAATGTCATTTCAGTTGTTATCATACTCATTTCACTTCTCCATCTGTTTTTAAAATTGAATCTTATACAATGTATTATACGCTGCTTTTAGATTTTATGCAATTCATTTTAACAGACAGACTGGTTTCTCATTCTCTTCAGTGAAACCCACGAGATTGATTCTGGAGGCCTGTTTATGCAAAGGTAAGATGATAGGTCATTTCAGCCACATTAGAGATTGTCTGATAGATGGAGCAGTATTCTGTTGCAAGCTTTAATGCCTGATCTAGTCCTTTTTCCTGATCCGGTTTGATGACAACCATCTCGACATGGACATATTTCAAAGTGGTTGGGACTTCCTCCCTCTTTTCTCCGGTAATTTTTATGTCCACACCTTCATATCCGATTCGCTTTTTTATGGCGATTTCTAAAAAGGTGGCATATAGACAGGAACCCAATGCCCCTAATAGCATGTCATAAGGTTCCAGTGTTCCTTCTTTGCTGCCAATCCTGGCTGTTCCCAGGGGAGCGATGAGTTCTCCTTCAAATCCTTGATTGAATTTCAAGGACACCTCTTTCTTTTCCATTGTCTGCCTCCTGTGCGATATATTGATCCAGCACCAGAAATTTGGTGCTTTTCTTGTATCATTGTACCAGTTTTCCCGGTAAAAAGCATCGTTACCTTGTAATGCGAAATCTTCAGGCCATCCTGGGTGAAAATTAAAGAAGATATCCAAAAATCGGATATCTTCTCTCACTGGCTATTCTCTGGCAAACCTTACAGGATTACGGTAACGGTCTGTTCAACAACATCAAAGAAAGGATCTTGTCTCTTCTTCAGGAAGGGGAGTGCCAGGGTTGGAAACAGTGCGTACATCAGCACGTCTTCTGTGGACTCCGCAAGCGATCCCAGTTCCTTCCTATAGTTCTCCATTGCTGGTGCAAGGAGGTCAGCCGGCCTCATGGTCAGGACATCCTCGTCTCCGATGATTTTTTCCTTCATCTCCATGGAAATCGGTCCTGGTGGCGTTCCGTAGAGGCCCTTGACGTAATCTTTGATTTCCTTTGGGATCATCTTGTATCTTTCTCCGCTCAGAACGTTCATGAGTGCCTGGGTTCCCACCATCTGTGACAATGGGGTGACCAGAGGCGGATATCCGAGTTCAGCCCGGACTTTAGGGACTTCCCGGAGGACATCCTCGAACTTGTCTTCATTGTGCGCATCCTTCAGCTGGGAAAGGAGATTGGAGAGCATGCCTCCAGGTACCTGGTAGATCAGGGTGTCAGGTTCGACATCCATGACTTTGGGATTCAGGATCCCGTCCTTTCTGAACTGATCTTTCAGCGGTTTAAGATAATCAGCCACATACTTGATCTTCTTGAGATCAAGGCCTGTGTCATAACCGAGTTCACTGAGGACAATGGCCATGGATTCTGTTGCAGGCTGGCTTGTTCCTCCCGAGAAGGTGGAAACCGCGGTGTCGATGATATCCGCACCCGCTTCAACAGCCTTCATGTAGGTCATCTCAGAGATGCCTGATGTGGCATGGGTATGGACTTCAATCGGCAGATTTGTGATGCCCTTGATTCCCTTCACGAGCTTGTAGGCCGTATCAGGAGTAAGAATTCCGGACATGTCCTTTATGGCGATGGAATCCGCGCCCATCTTCACCATTTCACCCGCCAGTTTCACGTAGTAGTCAACGGTATGGATATCGCTGATGGTGTAGCAGATACAAGCCTGGCACTGGCCGCCATATTTCTTGATGGCCATCATCGAGGTCTCCAGATTTCTCAGGTCGTTGAGCGCGTCAAAGACCCTTACGATGTCAATGCCGTTCTCGATGGCCTTCTGTACAAAAGCTTCAACGACGTCATCAGGATAATGCTTGTATCCGAGAATATTTTGTCCCCTAAGCAGCATTTGCAGTTTGGTCTTTTTCACATGTTTTCTTATGGTTCGCAGTCTCTCCCAGGGATCTTCATTCAAAAATCTTAGGCAGGCATCAAAGGTAGCCCCACCCCATACTTCCAATGCATAATATCCTGCTTCATCCAGATTTTCCAGCATGGGCAGCATCTGCTCGGTAGACATTCGGGTGGCAATGAGACTTTGGTGCGCATCTCTTAAGATGGTATCCACAAAACGTATTTTCTTCTCCACTATTACGTCAATCTCCTTTCATTCTTCATCATTTCTTCTATTCTATCATACATTTCCAAAATGGTATGAGCCCGGCTTCTTCCGCATACCTTGGCATCTTCTTCACAGACAAAGCACTTTCTCTTGGGAAAACCTGTCTGTGCGCGGCCAATGCTCTTCATCTCCCCCTGGTCATCATACAGGATATCAATGTCATAGAGCCGTCCCAGCGGTGTCTCTTCTTCAAGGGCCACCATGAGCGTCTTCAATGAAACCGGGGACGCCAAAACGGCAAGGAACAGCTCGGGACCGGTCTTGAGGTCGAGTTCCTTCTTGTAGCTGATCTTGAATCCGCTATTCATCAGCACTCTTTCGATATCCTTCTTCCCGAGACTAAAAATGCATCGGATCGGCTCATTGTTTTTTACCGGCCCCGGGATATTCAGTTTGAAGGCTAGGATGGAAGTCCCAGGATAGGTTCCTGTGAGCTTCCTCTCAAATCCTGCTCTTCTTTCTCGGTTCAGAAGGACTTCCTCCAGAAACGGAGTGCTTCCTTCTCTAAATAACGATTCATGGCTCATATCATTTCTTCCCTGCTTTATCTTAATCTCTGACTTTTCGTACGACATCGATGAGACTTCCATCCCTGTATTCGATGAGGGCAACAACCTTTTCATCGTAGACGATGGGATCGGGTACTCCAACTACAGCATAAGCTTTTTTCTGGAGTTCTTCAATCGTGTATTGCGCAACCGGAAGATTCTTGAACGCTTCGATAAGGTCCTGTCTTTTCGGATTGATGGCAATACCAATTTCAGTGACAACCACATCCACGCTTTCGCCTGGAGTGATGATGGTATTGACGTTTTCTACGATGGTCGGGATCCTTCCTCGGATCAGCGGGGTCAGGATAAGGCTCAGTTTAGAACCTGCAGCCGTATCGCTGTGCCCGCCTGACGCTCCTCTGATGATTCCATCAGAACCTGTCATGACATTGACATTGAAGTCCGTGTCTATCTCCAGGGCTGAAAGAACGACGATATCGAGCTTGTTTACCGCAGCACCCTTGTTTCCGGGATTCGCGTAGAATGATGCGCTGATTTCGTAATGATTCTCATTGTTTTTCATGGATTCGATGGCCCCGCGATCAAAGCTCTGGGTATCGATGACCTTTTCAATGAGTCCTTCTTCAAGCATTTCACACATGTGTCCGGTTAGGCCGCCAAGTGCGAAGGAAGCCTTGATTTCATCCTTTCTCATGGCCTCCGCAAGGTATCTTGCCACGGCGAGGGTCGAACCGCCTGTACCTGCCTGGAAGGAGAAGCCTTCCTTATAGTAAGGAGAGGCTGTGATAATCTTGCATGCATTTTCAGCAATGAGGAGGTCCTTTGGATTTGTCGTGATCCTTGTGGCTCCTTTGGCGATTCCGTCAGGGTCCCCGATGGAATTGACCTGCACCACATAATCCACATGGTTCTGGGGAATACTCACTGGTGTGTTGGGATAAGGAACCAGGTTATCGGTGATGATGACGACCTTGTCCGCATATTCGGCGTCAATCTTGGCATAACCCAGGGAACCACAGGTCGCCTTTCCATGAGATCCGTTGGAATTACCGTAATCATCTGAACTTGGTGCGCCGAGAAATGCAACATCGATGTGGATTTCTCCTGTCTCAATCGCCCTCGCCCTTCCACCATGGGAACGGATGACTACCGGATTCTCCATAATGCCATGGGAAATGGCGGCGCCTACCTTGTCTCTGAGGCCTGATGAGGTGATATTGGTGATCACCCCGTTCTTGATGTGTTCAATGATCGGCTCATGGACATTGGCTATGGAACTGGATGCCAGGGTAAGGTTCTTGATCCCCATGGCTGCGATTTCAGCCATGACCATGTTGAGCACTTCGTCTCCTTCACGGAAATGGTGGTGGAAGGACACGGTCATTCCGTCCTTAAGTCCTGTCTTTTCTATGGCTTCTCTGATGGAGCCCAGTAGTTTGGATTCACTTGGATGAACCGATATCACTTCACCTGAAGCTCTCTTGTATTCGTGTCTTCTTGCGAACTGTCCTTCAAAAGTGCCGAACTGGTCAGCGTACTTTCCAGGGATTTCTCTGCCTGCCTGATTTCGTGCCATGATTATTCCCCCTTCTTATATACGCCTGCGGCTTCTGCCAATGCCAGGGTTCTTAACGCCCGTTCTACGATTGGTTTGTCTATCATTTTGCCGTTAAGTGCGATGACTCCTGAGCCTTTGGCTTCAGCGTCTTCGATGGCGTGCATGATGTCAATTGCATTTTTGATTTCTTTCTCGGTGGGCGTAAATACGGAATTCACGATGGGTATTTGCCTGGGGTTGATGACGGATTTCCCGTCGAAGCCCAGCTGCCTGATAAACTCGGTTTCTTTTCTCAGGGTGTCAGAATCATTGACATCGGAGAACACTGTATCCAGGGCAGCAATTCCAACAGCCCTTGCAGCATGGACGATCATCGATCGTGCAAAGAAAATCTCGTCGCTGTTTCTTTCCGGATATCTTTTGGTTTTCATGGAAGTGACATAATCCTCTGCGCCAAGGGCGATTCCGATGAGCCTCTTGCTTGACTTGGCGATAGAAAGGGCATTAAGTACTCCAACCGGTCCTTCAATGGCTGCCATCATTTTTGTGGAGCCAATTTCTCTTCCGCATTGTCTCTCTGCTTCTTCGATGACCGCTTCCGTATCAAGGACATCCTGCGCTGTTTCGGTCTTTGGAAGTCTGATTACCTGGATTCCAGCCCTTACCATGGCATGGACATCATCAACACCACCCATGTCAAGGCCATTGATTCTTACAACAGTTTCCGTATTGCCATAGTCAATGGTCTTCACTGCCTGATACACGAGGAACCTTGAAGTGTCCTTCTCCTTCAGGGAGATGGAGTCCTCCAGGTCGAACATGATGGAATCCGCTCCATAGATATAGGCATCTCTCAGCATTCCTGCATTGCTTGCAGGAACAAACATCATTGTCCTTCTTAAACGTTCCATGATTCAAGCCCCTCCCAATCGATCTTCTTTGTCGCATCGGCCGCTCTGTGCACTACCGCTATGGTTCTCGCGATGATTGTACAATCGAGGGCTCCTTTGTCGACTACGGTAAGCTTCGCATCATCTACGCCTAGGTTTGCCAATGTGCTTCTCAGCACCTCTCTTATCCTTCTGCCATACTGGTTTTCAACACTGCTCTTAAGTTCTATTTCGATTCCTTTTCCATCATTCTTATCGATGATGATCTGTAAATCGGATGACTCCAATGTTCCAGCAATCGCTTGTTTTTCGATGTTAAACTTCTGCAACTCTAATCACTCCTTTTCTGAATTTGTTTCTTTATTTCAATCCCCTCGGGGGAGAGCAAATATTCAAATGTTGTTTCCGGAACCAGATTCTCCAGTTCCTTCACCCTGTCTTCCTTCATGTACGCTCTGACTCTCGATGCACTGATAACCTTCCCGTCTGCTTCTTTTCGCGGAATGATGACCAGGCTAAGGGAGTCACCAAATACTTTCTTTAGAGCACCATTGTAGATATTTGTTGCAAAAGAAAGGGGCTCTTCACCCACATATCTTTTTACAATCCCTAGTGCTGGCGCGATGTGTTCCTTGAATATCCGGGCATCCAGGCTAGCCTGGATTTCAGTCACCTCCGAATCTTCCTTCAGGAAATAGGAGGGGAAGGTTTTTGAGGAAACCATGTAGTCTCCCGTCTCATGGATATGGACATTATTCAGATGTGCCGTTCCCTTTCTGACCAGTTCGATGCGGACCCTTGTGGGGAACACAGACATCTCTTCCGATAAGACGAACACGTGCAGCACATCATTCTCTTTGGCTGCCTTCTCGATGAGATATTGATGTCCTTTGGTGAAGGGATTTGCATTCATGACGATTCCCGCAATCCTTTCGCCATCCACTTTCTTTTTTCTGAGGTTTTCAAGGAAGTCATCGAACCCATGTGCGGCCTTTTCCAAAAAGACCAGCTTGTCCTCGACCCTCTCGATTTCCTTAAAGCCCAGGTAGAGGAACGAAAGCACGGATTCTGGCTTCGTATAGACATAAATGGAAGCATATCCCTCGTCAAAAACGTCTGCCATGAGGTGTGAAACTAAAGCGCTGATGACTTCCCCGCCTGTGTACTCCCTGCTTACCGCAAGGCACTTCAGGACGTTCTTGTATCTCGAGCCAGTGGCCACAAGTTTTTCTCCGTCATAGACGCCGACAGTGTATTCGACAAGTTCTTCGGAGCGGATGCCTGAGCGGTGAAGAAGGTTCTCCCATTCTTCCCTGTCTTTTTTGCTCCTCTTGACCCATAACCTGACTATGCTGAAGTCCATCCTCTCTTCCACTCCCCTATCCCATCATTTGTAGAAACCATCGATATTCTTAGCTGAGTTATTTTTTCGTGTTCGGGAATACCTTGATCAGAGCCAGGCTGACCAGGTAAAGGATGATGGATACGATGAATATCCCTGCCATGCCGAATCCCATGATTTCAAGGGCTTGACCGAAAAACTCGGTACTAAAATCAAATTGCATATGAATACTCCTTTCGATAGGCTGTCCGCTTCCTTCTTACAGGAAGTAGGACAGGATAAGTCCTCCAGCGATGACTGATGCGATCTGTCCGGATACGTTCGCGCCGATGGCATAGTTAAGGACGAAGTTCTGTTTGTCTTCCTCTGTCGCCATCTTCTGCACGACTCTAGCGGACATCGGGAAGGCTGAGATTCCGGCTGCACCGATCATCGGATTGATCTTCACTGTCCTGAACAGGTTCAGGAACTTGGCGAAAAGCACCCCGCCGATGGTATCCATGATGAAGGCCACCAGTCCGAAGGCGATGATCATCAGCGTCTGAAGGTTCCAGAACTGATCTGCCGTCATCTTGACGGAGATGGTCAGTCCAAGAAGAATTGAAACGAGATTAACCAGTTCGTTCTGCGCGGAAAAGCTTAGCCTGTCCAGAACACCGCATTCCCTTAAAAGGTTTCCAAACATCAGGAATCCTACCAGGGGCAGAGAAGCTGGAGCGATGAATCCTGCAACGATGATGATGATGATGGGAAACAGGATCTTCGTCAGACTGGAAACATTGGAAGCCTTATAATGCATCCTGATGCTTCTTTCCTTCTTGGTGGTGACAAGTTTGATGGCGAAAGGCTGGATGATCGGTACCAGTGCCATATAAGAATAGGCGGCTACCGAGATTGGCCCCAAGAGTTTGGGGGCCAGGGTATTGGCGACAAAGATTGCCGTCGGGCCATCTGCTGCGCCGATGATTCCGATGGATGCTGCCTCTTTCAAATCGAATCCAAAGAGAACCGCCACGATGATGACAAAAAAGATTCCAAACTGGGCTGCTGCTCCGAAGAGGAGCATGAAGGGGTTCTGTAAGAGTGGTCCGAAGTCGATCATGGCTCCGATTCCGATGAAAATCAGAAGTGGAAAGAGTTCCGTTGCGATACCTGCGTCGAAGAGGACATTTAGTACCCCTTCTGTATCACCTTGTGTCACGAGACCGGAATTCGGGAAATTTACAAGGATGGTTCCCAGTCCCATGGGAACCAGTAATGTCGGTTCATACTGCTTCTTGATGCCCAGATAAATCAGGACTCCACCGATAAGCATCATGATAATCTGGGGACCAGTAATTGATAAAATACCTGCAATTATTTGTTCCAAAGTTTTTCCTCCTAGATTATGCTATTGTAACGATTGGAGCTCCCACGTCGATAGGTGATCCTTTAGTAACGTACACTGCGGTTATTGTGCCTGGCTTGGGTGCGACAATCTCATTTTCCATCTTCATGGCTTCAAGGACGACCAGGGCCTGATTCTCAACGACCTTGTCGCCTACCTTGACTTTGACATCGAGGATGTTTCCTGGCATTGGAGCTTCAAGCGTAAGGCCTTCACCGCTTACCGGCACGTCAACGGGTGCTTTGGCAGCGGGTGCTACTGGGGCTGCTGCTGGTGCCGATACCTGCTGGCTCACGGCTGGTGCTGAAATTGGACCTGCACCTGGTGCTGTTCCGAGCTCCTCCATTTCTACCATATATTCCTTTTCATTGATCTTGATGCGAAACTTTCTTAACATGACTAATACCTACCTTTACAATTTATTATTTTATTTCTTTGATGCTTACCAGACGGAAATTTGAATTGGGATGATCACCCGCTGCTACAGCGGATATGATGACTGCTGCGATTTCTTTGTCGGTGTCAATTCCCGTGATGCTCTTGACGCGGAACTTTGAATCCTGACTACCTTCTGCAACAATTGCCGAGGAGATGACTGCTACGATTTCCTTCTCTTCCGCAGAAATGTTCCTTGAGAAATCCGCTTTCGGTTCAGCTTTGATTGTTGTTGGAAACTGTTCCATAGCTATTTTGTTATCGACGATCTTAGGCTCATTCTTCTTTTTGAACCATTCAAAAAATTTCATTGTAGCTACCCTCCTATTCTGTTCTTCTATACCTTTACATTATAAGTTAACTTCCCTTTAGGATGTGTATTTTAGCTGTGCTTTTACCCCCTCAAGCTGTATTTTTATTGTTCCTAAGGATTGTTGTGGAAACTCAAAACCCTTCAGCTTAAAAACCTTTGCCTGCTACCTTTTTTGTTAAATGTTTAACATGATGTACTATGGACAAGCTACCCGTATACTAGAGCTCCTTTCCAAAACTTTCGTATTACTGATCAGATGAAGCAAATATGATTTTACACGGAAATTAGAAATTTGACTTCATCAATACTTTCCCATTTCATTCTAACAATTATGCCTATCTTTGTAAACCTTTGCAATGATCCGCTCTCAAAGAAATACCACTTTCCATCTATTACGATCTTGCGCTGGAAAGAGGCTCTTTTGATTATTGTAACCGACTATTCTTTATTGATTGTTTTCATTTTGGATGGCATTTCAGAGGTTTAGGTATGGACAAGAAGAGAGATGAACAAAATCGTCCATTCACATTTTGTATATTCATTTTGAAACTCTATAAAATCGATTTCCATCCTCCTCGTTGATCAGGTTTTGAAAATTCCATATTCCTTGATTTTCACCTGACATTTATTGCTAAAATATTTCTTCTTATATAAGTCACAAGATTATTAGTGAATCATTATCAAATTCGTATCCCCGGCATGTTTTTTCAGTGTATTTTTAGGCTCAATCATATTGTTGCAAACGATTATTTAAATTATACTGAGCTTGTTTACAAAAACTGAAGGAGTGAATAACATGCTAACATTTCTATCTTGGGCAATGATCGTCGTCTTCATGGTTCTCATCATGAGGAAAAAACTCACACCGTTTTCCGCACTTATCTTAGTTCCTCTTGTTTTTGCCTTGATCGGCTCATTTCTTGGACTATATACCGAACAACTGGCAGCACTTGAAGAACCCATTCTAAACCCAACCATTTGGAACCAGATTGCCATCCTTGGTGACTGGACAGTAATAGGAGTCAAAGCTGTTTCTACAACAGCTGTAATGCTTCTCTTCGCTATCCTGTACTTTGCTATCATGCTTAATGCAGGCATGTTCGATCCTGTCACAAAGACAATGATCAAGTTCGCGAAGGGAGATCCAGTTAAGATTCT
>Ga0123339_10002144_pt1 | contig 13408 bp, 12 predicted proteins | sample lystaG_FD_89956 | JGI IMG/M metagenome (GOLD analysis project Ga0123339, IMG submission 89956) | Glacier valley bacterial and archeal communities from Borup Fiord, Nunavut, Canada, to study Microbial Dark Matter (Phase II) -... | ecosystem: Environmental > Aquatic > Freshwater > Ice > Glacier ... | reverse complement strand
CGGGCAAGAGGATGTCGCGGCCCTCGAGCGCGGCGTCGGGGTCGTCCGAACCCTCCACGTAGGCCCGCAGAAAGCCGGGGAACTCGATGACCTGACCCGACGCGCCCAGCAGCACCTTGCGCCCATCCCGAGCCGCGCCCGCCATGCGAACCGAAGTGCGCTTTCCCCTGGCGTCGGCCATCTGCGAAGCCACGGTGCGCTTCCAGATGAGGTCGTACAAGCGCCATTCGTCGTCATTCAGCTCACCGCGCAGGCTGTCGGGGGTTCTGAAGCTCGAACCCGCTGGACGCACCGCCTCGTGTGCTTCCTGGGCGTTTTTGGACTTCTTGTCGTAGGTGCGCGGGGTGGGGTGCAGGTATTCGTCCCCGTACATGCTGCGGACCTGACTTCTGGCCGCGCTCATCGCCTCTTTGGAGAGCGTGGTGCTGTCGGTTCGCATGTAGGTGATGAAGCCGCCCTCGTACAGCCGCTGGGCGCTCCGCATGGTGCGCTGGGCCGAGAAGCCCAGTTTGCGCCCGCCTTCCTGTTGCAAGGTAGAGGTGATAAAAGGCGCGTAAGGGCGCTGGGTGAAGGGTTTTTCCTCGAGCGATGTCACCTCGAGCGCAGCCCCCTTTAAGCCCTCGGCCAGCTCACGGGCCGCACTCTCCTCAAGCACCACCACTTTGCTGGCGGCTTTCAACTTGCCCGATTCGTCGAAGTCCTTGCCGGTCGCAATGCGGGTTCCCTCGAGTTCGAGCACACTGGCCGGAAATTTCTCGGTATTCGCTCGAATGCGCGCCTCGAGTCCCCAGTAGTTCGCCGGAGTAAACCCCATGCGCTCGCGCTCGCGCTCGACCAGCATCCGGGTCGCCACGCTTTGCACCCGTCCGGCGCTGAGCTTGGGCGCAATCTTTTTCCACAAAACCGGGCTGACCTCGTAGCCGTACAAACGGTCTAGAGCGCGGCGGGTTTCCTGGGCCTCGACCAGATGGGTGTCAATCGCTCGAGGGTTGGCAATAGCGGCCCGAATCGCTTCGGCGGTAATCTCGTGAAACACCATGCGGCGCACCGGAACTTTGGGGTTGAGTTCCTGCTGGAGGTGCCACGCGATGCTTTCGCCCTCGCGGTCATCGTCTGTCGCCAGAATCACCTCGCTCGAGCCTTTTAAAAGCGCCTTGAGCTTGGCCACCTGACTCTTTTTTTCGCTCGAGACCACGTAAATCGGCGCGAAATCGTGCTCGACGTCCAGGCCCAGGCGAGACCAGGCTTTGTCCTTGTACTGCGCCGGAATCTCGGCAGCGCTGCGCGGCAGGTCGCGGATGTGCCCGATGGAGCTTTCGACGGTGTAGCCCTTGCCCAGATATTTTTCGATGGTCTTCGCTTTGGAGGGCGATTCCACAATCACGAGTGTGTTAGCCATAATCAGTATCCTTGTGTTTCGTGTGCTCGAGCATAAAATGAAAATGACTCAACGGGTTCTTATGCTCGAGAATGTAGCACAATTGAGCGCCAGATAGCGGTATCAAAGTCGGCAAAGACCCACCCACTCCCGTAAAAAAGTAGCCCACACTCGAGGGTTTCGGGAATTTATCATGACCAAAACTCGAGCGCCGAACGCCCTGATTCTTCAGAGGGTTCGGCGCGCTCGAGAATTCCACTTTAGATTTATTCGCCAATATCGATTTCGCCCTGCAAGATGCACTTGGACTTTTTATCGCCCGACTCGACGTTGTTGGTGTCCAGGTGGTAGATGAGCCGCACCGCTTTGAGACCCGGCTCGTTCCCCACCGCCGAGGTCGCGGGTTTGTCGCAGGTGCCGTACAGCACCGCCAGATTTTTAGCGTCGTCGTATTCCATCGATTGCGCTTTGCTCACCCGCTTGCCCGAGGTGATGCTGACCTTACCCACCAGCTTGGTCAGGCTGTTGTCCACATCCACCACGATTTCCTCGCTCGAGCCAGAAATCGGGTTCTTCTCGTCGGTGCGGTTGAACACGATGGGGCCGTCAATCTTGGCCAAGCCGTCGGTTTCGCTGTACGCGAGTTTGCTGCCGCTGAGTTTGGTCTTGCCCTGCACCACTTTCAGCGTGCCGGGGGTGGGCGTACTCTCGGTGGTGGCGCAGGCATCGTTCTCACCGATGCTGGCCCTGCCCGCGCTCATCTCGATGTTGCCGTCGCCGCCCGACTTTTTAAGCACCTCCGAAAGTGCCGCCGTGATGACGTTTTTCTCAATCGTCACCTGTACCCCGGTGGGCGAGGGGTCGTAGTAAATCAGCCGGGTAGGCGCGTCCTCGGTGTCTCCCACCCCACAGATGACCACCAGACCCACCTTGTCGTCGGCGGTGGTCTTGAGAATCTCGATGATTTTATCCTTGCGCTCGAGCGTGGTCCGGCTGCGTGTGTCGCCTTCGGGGGGCACTCCTTCAGGGGGCACTTGGGGAAGCGCAGCCGGGTCCGCAGGCGTGCTCGAGGTCGGCGTCTCCACCGGGTCGGGTGTGTTCGGCGCGTCCGGTGTGCTCGGGTCGCCCATGGGCGCTTCTTTCGGCGGCGTTTCGACGGGGGTTTCAGGAACGGGAGGAACAGCGGGGGCCGCGCTCGAGGGAGGCGTTTCAGGCGTGCTCGAGGGCGGGGGTGCAGGCTGGGCCAGTGCCCAAACAGAAAAGGCCGAAGCCAGGAGGAGTATCCAACGGGTTCGGCCTTTAGACATGTTCATCCCCTAGAAGTGTAGGACTCGAGCAGGCCGTCCGGGTGAAGATAACCGCTCGAGCCTTCACCCAAAACGCCTTATTTGAAGCTGTCCAGCGGAATGGTGAAACCGCTCGAGAGCGAACGCACGCGGTGTAGGTCGGTACGGTGCTCGAGGGTGTTGCCGTTCTGGGTAATCTTGTTCTTGCTGTCCACGCTCTTGGCGTTACCGCTCACGATGGCCAGATTCTTTTTATCGTCGTAATAAAGCGTGTTTCCGGTGGTCGTGATGGTGCCGTCTATCAGCGTCACTTTTCCGGTCATCAGCAGCAGCTTTTTATCTTTACCGGTCTGAATCTTGGCGTCCGCACCGCTGAGGGTCAGCACGTTTTCGCCCGACTTGCTGGGCTGCCGAATCAGGGTCACTTTACCACCACCTAATACGGCCAGTTCGCTCTTTTCGTTGAAGGACAAAGTTTCGCTGACGGTGGACTGCCTGCCGTTGACCAGCTTGACGTTTCCCTTAGAGACGCTGGTTTCGGTGTCCACATCGAACTCCATCTGGGCCGCGTCCACCAGCACGGGTTCGGCGTCCTTGCCGTCGGGGGTGTAGGTCATCTTGGCCCCGCCCTTGAGCGTGCCCAGACCGCTGGCCTCCGAGTAGCTGAGCGTAGGTCCAGTGGCGTTGACCTTGCCTCGAGTGACGGTCACAGCTCCCTTGAAATCAGCAGACCGCTTACCTTTGGCCGCTGCCATGAGCGTACCACTGGGAGCACTGAGGACCACACTTTGACTCGAGATGTTCAAATTAGACACTTTAGCTTTGACCGGAGCCGTGCTCGAGCCGGAGAAATTGTACGGCCCTGCTCGCAGGTCGCCTTGAAAATCCCCTTCTATCTCGAGAACGCGTTTGCTGGTATCACTTTGAGCAAATGCAGCACATACCAGAACCGAAGACAGCGCAAACAACACAGATTTGATCGAACGTGATTTCATAATTTCCCCTTTACCAGTATCGGCACGATTTTCCCATTTTTACACTCCATAGGAGCATCGAGGTCTGTCAAAAACCGTGTACCCGGCATTCGCAAATTCTTGAGCGCAAAATCCGATTGAACACTCCTCGCGCCGAGCACGGCATTTGCATTCCTGTACTTCACATTCGGCCCTGAAAAGCCGGTGTTCTGGTCAATTGTCACTGCTCGAGGGTTTCCCCGCTGACCAAAGCTGATTGTGGTGCATTCTTTAGGAATACTGAGCGTAACCAAATCGCTGTAAAGCGTATCGTTTTGGTCAATGGTCAGGGCTTTGGTCTCGAGGGTCATGTCCAGCTTGCCACCGACTATGCGTTTTCCTTGCTCGAGTCCCTTCAGAACCGACTCCGATTGACCAGGGTCATAGGCAATAGTCTTCGCCTGGAATAACCACACCACGCCCTTTTCTTCGGTGCGCGGATACAAGCGCATCTTAACCCCGCTGAGTTCCACCCCACCCCCCTCACTCGAGCGCGGCGCAGGCAGAAAAGCCACGACCACACCCAATAGGAGCAACACCAACAAGGCACTCAAGGCAAACCGTAACATCAGCGAGAATCATAGCTCGAGCTTTGTGAGTAGGGTGAAGCTTGCCTGACCAGTTTTTTTCGCTCCTGATGGGCAAATTCTGAGATAGAGTCTTTTGAGCCTGCTCAAGTTGCTCTCATGAAAAAGTGCTTTGTACGCTCGAGTATACCAACCTGAGCAGGGTCTAAACTGAGCTTGCCCCATGTCCAACCAAGCGCCATTACACCTGATTCGTCTGGCCGCCTCGAGCGCAGGAAAACCCTTTGCACTCCCTCAATTGGGACACCAGCTCGAGGTGATTTTGCTGGAGACTGCGCTCAAGGACGCGCCCGAAACCTGCACCTATCTCTGTCTCGAGGGCGAGTTGCTGCTTGACCTCAAGCACGGCGATTTTTTGCACCTCAAACGCGGCGAAGCGACCCGGCTCGAGCAGGGTGTGGAGCGTACACTCACGCCGGTGGGTAAAACCACGGTGCTGATGTGGCGCGGTGAGTGAACAAAGTTCGCCTCCAGCGGGTTGTTAGTCGTTGGCTCTTGGTTGGTTCGTCCTCGAGCGCTCAAAATCAAACCGACCAAGAACCAAGAACCAACGACCCGCCGGAGGCGGAAAGCTCGTCACTTAAAAGCGGTAAGACACTCCTACTCGAGCATTCAAACCCCGGTTGAAGGCGTACTGACCCTCGAGAAAGAGGTCAAAGCTATCGGTGAGAAACAGGGTTCCCCCTAAAATCACACCCGGCGCGACCCCGCCGTTCAAAAAGCCCAGCGTGCTGCCGCCGTAAAGATTGTAATCCAGTTGCTCGAGGGTGGCCAGCGCGTCCAGATTCACCGCGTAGCGCCCGGAAAAATCGAACTCGGCCCCGGCACGCAAGTTGAGTTTGAGGTTGCTGTCGTTGAGACCGAAAACATGTAAAAAGGTGCTCGAGAGGGCCACGCCCGTCGGGTCGCCGTAAGCTCCAGCCACGTTGACGGTGAAGTTAGCGTCCTGCGCCTGCGCCGAACTCCAAGTCAGGGGCAAAGCAAAAACAATCAGGGGAATAATCCATTTTTTCATAACGTCCTCCAGCTCGAGCGAGTCAATCAGCCCACCCGTCAAAACGCTTCAGGCACTCTACCCGCTCTCGAGAACGGCTTTTGAAACATCGGCTGCGGTTGTGAGCATCAAGATTGTGGGCATCAAAAAAAGGCGACTATTCAGTCGCCCTGGCCAGACTTTGAAGCTCGAGGATCAGACGCTCACGCCGCCTAGACACTCACGCCGTAAGACGCAGCCATCGGCCCCAGGCCCCCGGCAAAGCCCTGGCCCACCGCGCGGAACTTCCACTCCGCGCCGTTGCGGTACAGCTCACCAAAAATCATGGCCGCTTCGGTGCTGCTGTCCTCGGACAGGTCGTAGCGGGCGATTTCGGTGCCGTCGGCTTGGTTGAGCACCCGGATGTAGGCTCCGGCCACCATGCCGAAGTTTTGGCGGCGGGTGTCGGCCTCGTGGATGGTCACGCCGAAAACCAGCTTGTCGAGGTCGGTAGGCACGGTCTCGAGGTTGACTTTGACCATTTCGTCGTCGCCGTCTCCGGCCCCGGTGCGGTTGTCGCCGGTGTGCTCCACCGAGCCGTCCACGCTCTTGAGGTTGTTGTAAAAAATGAAGTCCGAGTCCGAGCGCACCTTGCCGCTGGGGCTAATCAAAAACACACTGGCGTCGATGTCGAAGGCTTCACCGTCGGTGGAGCGAGGGTTCCAACCCAGGCCCACGTTGACGGCTTTGAGTCCGGGAGCGGCTTTGGATAAGCTGACGTTTCCACCTTTGGATAAGCTGACGGCCATGTTTGTTTCCTCCTGTCAAAGATTACGCGCTAAATTGCGAAAGGTTGCGGGTGCTCGGCCAAGATTTTAACTGCTCCTCGAGCATACGGAAAAAAGATGAGAGTGCTATCAGAAGGCTCGAGAGGGTGAGAGGCGGATAGGAAAACAAAATGCCTCCGGCGGGTAATTGGTTTTTGGTCATTGGTTGGTCTGCTCTCGAGCGGTCTGGCCCGGAAGGCGAGCAGGCCCGCTAGGTGCCGTTATACTCAAGACGTGCCGTTTTGTCCAAGACAGCGCCCTAAATCAAACTGACCAAAAACTAATTACTAAAGACCCGTCGGAGGCGCAGCCCCTGTAACCTATTCCCTGTCACCTGTAACCCACCCCCCACATATTTCTGAGAATCCACTCCATAAACTATCTTCATGCAAAGCTTCTCGAGAGGACAGCGGGGAAAACTGAGCGACGTAATACTAGGGCAGCAATTCAAAGTGGCGCTCGAGCTGAGCGGACTTCAAGCCGATTTGGCCTGCTTCGGGCTGGACGAGGCAGGCAAGCTTTCCGATGACCGCTACTTCGTGTTTTTCAACCAACCCTCGAGTCCTGAAAGCGCGATTGCTGCGAGCGGCGACCTCTCGAGCGGGAAGGGAAGTTTCCAGATTGACCTGAGCAAATTGCCCCCACACATCAAGAAGCTCACCTTTGCCGCCACGTTGGACAGCGGCGCACTCTCGAGCTTGGCGGGTGGATTTCTGAGCCTGTCCGACTCGAGCGGCGAAAAAGCCCATTTCGAGTTCCGGGGCGCGGACTTCGGGGCCGAGAAAGCGGTGATGGTGGCCGAGATTTACTTCAAGGAGTTCTGGCGCTTTTCAGCGGTGGGACAGGGCTTTAACGGGGGTCTCAAAGCGCTGCTCGAGCACTTCGGCGGCGAGGCGATGGAAGAGTCGGCTCCGCCTCCGCAAACGTCAAACGCTCAACGTCCGGCAACGGCTCCGCAATCCTCGAGCGCCCCAGCCACCCCAGCCGCCCCAGCCGCCCCGCCCTCGCAAATCAGCCTGGTCAAGCAAAAGCGCATTGACCTCGACAAAAAGCTCGAGCGCGAGTCGCCGGGTCTAGTTTCACTGGTCAAGAAGGCGCAGGTCAGCCTGGAGAAGAAGGGCCTGCTCGAGCACCGAGCTAAAGTGGCGTTGTGCCTGGACATCTCGGGTTCGATGGGCGGGCTGTACCAAAGTGGCAAGATTCAGCGCCTGTCCGAGAAGGTGCTGGCGCTGGGGACACGCTTCGACGACGACTTTTCCATCGACATTTTTTTGTTCGGGCAAAGCGCGCACGAAGCGGGCAGCATGTCACCGGACAACTTCAAAAACTTTATTCCGGGCCTGCTGCGCCAGTACCCGCTCGAGGGGGGAACCGCTTACGGCAGCGCGATGCAGATGATTCGGCGTTTTTATTTTGGGCGCGGTGGGCGGGTCGAGTTGCCCACCTACGTGCTGTTCCTCACCGACGGCGAGCCGCAAGACAAGGATTTGGCGCGGCGCATGGTGCAGGAAAGCTCGAGCGAGGCGATATTCTGGCAATTCGTGGGCATCGGCAAATCCAATAAAGGCACTCAGAAGAAAAAGGGCTTTTTCGCCAGTTTGTTCTCGAGCGATTTTTCCTTTCTCGAGGAACTCGACGATTTGGGCGGCAGAGCGCTGGACAACTCCAACTTTTTCAGCGTGGAGGACCCAGAAAGCATTCCTGACGAGGAACTCTACGACCTGATGCTGGGCGAATACGCTGGATGGGTGACACAGGCGCGTTCAAAAGGCATGATTTCCTGAGCTGAATTTGCACGGTGCTCGAGCGGAGGGTATTATCGGACCGTTCGGAGCGCTTCACCGGAATTAACCCGATTCACTCGACTCGATTCACAAGGAGACTGCAACTATGGGCATTTGGGATAACGTCAAAACCTGGGCCAGCACCACCTCGAGCAACCTGCAAACGCAGGTCGGCAAGTTCAAGAACAAGGATTTCTCGGACGCCTGCATGGCCATGAGCGCGCTGATTGCCGCCGCCGACGGCAGCGTAGACCCCAGTGAGCGCTCTAAAACGGCGGCCCTGATTGTCAACAACGACATCCTCAAAATCTTTCCGGCGGACCAGCTCAGGACCAAGTTCGACGAATACTGCAACAAGCTGACCACCGATTTCGATTTCGGCAAAGTAGGACTCATTCAGGTGATTAGCAAGCTGCGGAGCAAGCCCGACCAGGCTCGAGCGGTGATTCAAATCGGCATCATCATCGGGGGGGCCGACGGCAATTTCGACGCCAAAGAGCGCCAGATGGTCAAGGAAGCGTGCTTCGCGGCGGGACTCAATCCCACGGAGTTTGATTTGTAGGCTCGAGCAGACAAACAAAGAAGGGACGCACGGTGCGTCCCTTCTTTGTACTCGAGAGGTTTACTTGTAGGTGGCGGCTTTGGCGCTGCTCGAGATGACCAGACCCAACCACTGACCGCCCAGGTTGTGTCCGGGCACGCCACAGACGATGTTGTAATCGCCCGCAGTCTTGGCCACGAACTTGAAAGTGGCGGGGACGTTCATGGCCATACCTTCAATCAGCTTGGGGGTGTAAGCGTTAGGAAAAGCGGCGACGGCGGCGGTGATAGCGTTGGGCGGCGTCTTACCTTTAGCCACGAGGGCGCTGTGGCCCATCATGCCCAGGTTTTTGAACTTGACCACCACGGTGTATCCCACCGGAACGGTGAAGCTCTTGGCTCCGCGCTGCACCCCATTGAAGTTCAGGCCCCCACCCGCCGCGCCCTGGCTGGCGTTCACAATCAGGGTGGCGGTTTTGGTTTTGGCATCACTGGTGACGTAAGTTTCAGCTAAGGCGCTCGAGGTGATAAGGACGGCTAATACGGTCAAAAGTTTGTTCATGGTCTTGCCTCCGAAGAGGATAATAAGCCCCTCCCTCGAGACAAATGACTAATTTGACGGCAGACTCGAGCGCTTGAATTTAATTGAAAGCGGACTATTTTCTTAGAGTTAAACACTTGAGATGAATATTTTGGAACACAGAATTGGCGGGGACTCTGTACCCTCGAGCGCAGTTTCTCGTAGAAGACCTGAACCCTTTGCTCGAGCAAACAAAACCTAGTGTGGCCCGCCAAACGTCTTTTCCCCGTAACCTGTCACCTGTTCCCTGTTTCCCGTCATTGGCAACTTCCGCCACACCAGCCCGACGCACACCGCGCCGAGTAAGGCCAGAATCACTGTGCCCCAGCGCGGCCCAAAACCCTCGCTGCTCGAGAGCAAAACGCCCGCCAGCAAAGCCCCGATGGGCGCAACCCCCACAATCATCATGCTGTAAAGGGCCATCACCCGGCCCCGAAACGACTCCTCGAGCGAGAGTTGCACCGTGCTGTTGGCCGAAATCAGCAGGGTCATCATGAAAAAGCCGCACACCATCAGCATGACGCTCGAGAGGACCAGGTTGGGCATCCACGGCAGAACCAGCAGGGTTAGCGGCACGACGAGGGCGCTCGAGCGCAGGCTGCGGCTGGGGTCGCGCTGTGATGCCTGATACAGCGCCCCAAAGGTGCTGCCCAGGCCGAAAACCGCGCTGAGCATTCCGAATCCTGACTCTTTGAGCATGTAAAGCTGTTTGGCGTAGGTGGGAATCAGAATCTGAAAGTTGAGCAAAAAGGTGCTGACCCCACACACCAGCACAATCACGTACAGGATGCGGGGTTGTGAGCGCACGTAACGCAGCCCCTCGAGCGTGTCGCGCAGCAGGTTGTGGTCGGAAACCTCGCCCGTGGTGGCCGGGAAAGGTAACTTCATCTGTAAGAAAATCGCCAGCACGAAAGCGGCGGCGTTGAGGTAAAACGGCAGCGCCAGCCTCGAGAGCGCCTCTGTGTCGCCGTGCGCCAGCAGCCAGATGCCCAGCGGCACCACCAAACCAAACAGGGCCTGACCCACGGTGCGCGACAAATTGAATGACAAGCTGTTGAGCGCCACCGCGTTGGTGAGGCCCTCACGCGGCACGAAGGTGGCGGCCATCGTCTGACGGGCGGGCATGTTAAACGCGTTGGCCGTGCCCGAGACAAAAGCGATAACCATGATGATGGGCACGCTCACAAATCCGGTTTGTATCAAAATTCCGGTCACGAGCGCGGTGAGCAGCAGCACACCCTGGGTCGCTTGAAGCACCTTACCTTTGTGCAGCACGTCGAGCAGTGCGCCCGCCAGCAGTGAAAACAGCAAGCTAGGCAAGAAGTAGACCGCGTTGACCCAGCCCAGCGCGGTGCTCGAGCCGGTGAGTTCCAGCACTAGGTAAGACTGGGCGGTATTCTGCATCCAGGTGCCCACCAGACTCAGAATCTGTGAGGTCCAGTACAGCCGGAAAGCCGGATATTTGAGTGAAGAAAACGTTCGCTGCTGCCAGCTCTGCAAAGAAAGTGAAAACCCGGTCATAGCTCGAGTGTAATCCCGTGAGCTGAAGTATAGCTTGACAAAACTCACCGTGAATGCTTTATTCCCGCTCGAGTAACAGAAGTCTGGAGCGCTTCGCTCGAGGAATTCACGCCGCCGAACGCAATCATCTTAATCAATCCAGATTTTTAAATTACAAAAACACTGTGTGAAACGCATCATTTTTGACTTTGCCGAGAAATTCACACAACCCAAACCTTGCATTCACAGTGTGACACGGGTTATACTCAAACGTCTTTTTAAACTACCGTCGTTCAACCTACCGCAGCCCCCAACTCAAGGTTTCCGCGCATCCGTTTTTCGGTGCCAACCCCATAGGTGAAGGCGTGAATATTGCATTTCGTTGGGTTTTGACGGCCTGCCTCATCGGCTCGAGCACGTTGCTTGGCTCGAGCGCCCTGGCTCAGAACAACTCGAGCCAGAATAACTCGAGCCAGACTGAAACGGCGCAGGACGCGCAATACACCGTCCAGAAGGGCGATACCGCTTTTTCGATTTCCAGGCGCTACAATCTGAGCCTCGAGCAGCTTATGACGCTCAACGCTTTGACCGACTCGAGCGTGCAGTTGGGGCAGGTTTTGACGGTTGTAGACGTAAACAAAGACGTGACCGAGAACTCGAGCGGACATTTGAGCAAAACGGCTCCCGTACGGGTCTCGAGCGAACCTACCGCTACCACCCTCGCCCTTGAGATGCCACGCATTCAGGTGCAGGCCCCGCGCCTGCCCATCACGGCCTTGAGCGCCTCGAGCGAGATGATGGTCTTCATAGCGCCTCAAATCGTACCTCCGGTTCCTCGAGCTGCCCCCAGCACTGCCCCGACCAGAGCGCCCACGCTGAAAACTCTGGATACCTCGAGCCACACGGTGCAAAAAGGCGACACCGCCTACTCGATTGCCAAGCGCTATGGACTTCGCCTCGAGCGCCTGCTGAGCCTGAATATGCTCAGTTCCGCGCAGGTATCTCTGGGTCAGGTTTTGCGGGTGCGGGAAGACAAAGCGCCCGCCCCGCTCGAGCCTACCTCAAGTGGGCCGACCTCGAGTGGGCCAACCTCGAGTGCCCCAAATTCGGCGGTTCAGACCTACCGGGTGCAAAAGGGCGATACCCTTTTTTCCATCTCGAGGCGCTTCGGCATCATGGTGAGCGCGCTTCAGGAAGCCAATGGGCTGGCTTCGAGCGACCTGCACAGTGGCCTCGACCTCAGCGTTCCTGCGCCGCTCGAGGCCGTGCTGGAGCCACAGAGCAGCCCGAGTGACTCTGGGGTGGCTTCCACACCCGGCGAGAGCAGCCCGTGGCGGGTCAAGGCCCTGAGCCTGCTGGGTGTGCCCTACGTCTATGGGGGCAAAAGCGCTCGAGGCACCGATTGCAGCGGCTTTGTGCTTCAGGTGATGGCCTCGGCGGGTGTGAGTCTGCCGCGCCGCTCGAGCGACCAGTACACCCAGGGTGAAGCGGTGGCCCGTGAAGATTTGCAGGCCGGAGATTTGGTGTTCTTCGATACGGGTGGCTCTGGCAGCGTGTCGCACGTCGGCATCTATCTGGGCGAGGGACAGTTCATCAACGCCAACAGCTACCTGGAACGGGTGGCGCTGGACGATTTGAACTCGAGCTACTGGACGGGCAAGTATCTGGGCGCGCGAAGGGTGCTGTCAAGCAGCGTCGCTCGAGCGGGCTAAACTGCCCACACCGTTAAATCGCTCGAGCGCCGTTCAACGCACTCGAGCGATTTTTCGGCCCTCCGGCACATGCTCGAGGTTCAAAACCCAGCCTTGCGGAAAGTCCTGATAAAATTCTTCGCCCCACTCGAGCACGCCTAGAATGCAGCGCTCGAGGTAATCCTCCAGTCCCATCTCGAGCAACTCCGCTTTATGGCGCACCCGGTAAGCGTCCACATGCAGCACCAGGCCGTGCGGGGTGGGGTACTCGTGAATGAGCGCGTAGGTTGGACTCGAGACCTCGCCCGCGAAACCCAGGCCCTCGAGCAGACCCCCGACCAACGTAGTTTTGCCCGCACCTAGTTCACCGCTGAGGAACAGGACGGTTCCCGGCTCGAGCATGGTGGCCAGCTCACGCCCAAACTGGCGCTGGGCTTGGCTCGAGGGCAGGGTGAGGGTGTCTCCGACGTTCATGGCTCGAGTGTAGCAAAGGTGGGAGGTCGAGCAAACGTGAGGCGAAGAGCGAACGTCAAACGCCTGAGATGCACGGGACGTTCGACGTCTTGGCCTGAACAGCACCTATCAGGCTAGGCCGCGTTCGACGTTCGCAGATTTAGAAAAGCTTGCCCAAATCCTCGTAACCCTTTTGCAACACCCCCAACAAGCGGGTGCTCTGGGTCACGCTCGAGGCGTTGACCAGCAGTTGGACTTCGTAAGCGGGGAACAGCAGCACGATGGCCGCGCCCGAAGCGTGCTCGAGCGTGACCAGGCGGGGGATTTGACGGCTCATCTCAGCACTGGCCTCGTGTATGTATTGCTCGAAGTCTTGCAGGGCTGTGGCCCCTTTGGGCGGCAAGCGTCCGAACTTGAGTTCGCCGCGCTGCACCAGCGCCACCGACTCGACGCCGGGGTCGGCGGTCAACTCTTGCAGGCGCTCCTTGAGCGGCCCTTCCACCTTGTCAATGAGCACCAGGGGCGCGTCAATGGCCTTTTGGGCCGGACCGCCCGACCCCAGACCCTCGCCGAAGGTAAACGAGTCGAAGATGCCGAGCAGGCCCTCGAGCGCCCCACCATCGCCGAAGCCGGAGACTACCTCTCTGGCGGCTTCGTATTCGGCCTGGGCCTCTCCCAGCAGCGATTCGGCCTTCTCGAGCGTGCCGATGTAGGTCCTGAGTGCATCCGGCGACATCTGGCCCAGAGCGCGCAGGTTGCGAAGCTGGCTCGATAAGCGACCCAGCGACCCGATGGT
>Ga0123339_10002143_pt1 | contig 13410 bp, 11 predicted proteins | sample lystaG_FD_89956 | JGI IMG/M metagenome (GOLD analysis project Ga0123339, IMG submission 89956) | Glacier valley bacterial and archeal communities from Borup Fiord, Nunavut, Canada, to study Microbial Dark Matter (Phase II) -... | ecosystem: Environmental > Aquatic > Freshwater > Ice > Glacier ... | reverse complement strand
TCCATGTTCGCGCTTCTGAGTTCCGTTGCGTCAACGAGCACCTACTACGTGCTGAACCAGGACGTTCCTGCGCGCACACAAATCTCCCCTGACATGATGACAGCCGTCGTGACGAGTGAGGGTGGACAGCCGCGTAACGCCGCTACTCTTGCTGACGTCCAGACCGGTAAGGTCTTCTCGAAGTTCGCCCTCAACACTGGGGACGTAGTTTCGATGTCGAACTCTGGTCCGTTGACAGCCATTAACGTCGGAGTGCCAGACTCGTACGTGATCACATCCTTCTCCGTTGAAGCACAGAACGCCGTGGCTGGTCGCGTAACGCGAGGCGACTACATTGACATCATTGCTGTCACGACTTCCACGAATGGTGACGAGCGCAGCAAGTACATCCTGCGTAACGTCCTCGTTCTTGACGTGAACTCAGACCTTACTCAGGTGAGCGCGACTACCGCCGACTCGTCTACGGGCGCTACGGCTTCCGACTCCGCCGCCGCTCGTGGAGGAATCCCTTCGCTCTACACGGTTGGTCTTCCTCCTGTTGATGCCGCTCGCTTGGCTCTCGCCGCGAATGACACGCTCTTCATCGTGCTCTCGCCCGTCCAGAATGCTGATAGCGGTGTTGACCCCGAAGACATCTCGGTGAATCAGTCTGACCTCTTCGGAGACGCTACCGTTGGTAACGCCGGACTTGGAACTGATCCTACTTTCCAGCAGGACGGCACTAAGGCAACTGACGGGACTACTACGCAGGAGACGAACCCTAGCGCCTCTCCGTCACCCGCTCCCGCTACGACTGCAAGCCCCGCACCGTCCAGTGGCGCCTCGCTTGTAGAGCCCAGCACGGCGGTAAAGCCATAATGGGCGGATAGGGGTAGTAGCGCTTCGGCGCCGAATATCTTGGTCGTACATTCTCCCACCACGAAAGAGGATTCATCAATATGGCTAACTCTAGTGATGATTTAGGCGCAAGCATCCAAATCACCCCTTCAAAGGGTGGAAGCGGGAAGACGACGTTCCTCTGGTATAGGGAAGTTGCGGCGAAGGCGGATGCGGCTGAGGCTAACGCCTCTGGATGATCTCCATTCCTCCCGTCGACGGAATGCACCTAACCCAGGAAGAGAGAAATACGCACCATGACAACAACCCAGCCTAGTAACGTTTCAAGCCAAGAAGGAACGGTTGTCTGCTGCACGTCAGCCAGAGGTGGAGTCGGTAAGACATCCGTCTCTCTCTTGCTTGCCTCTGCTATCTCTAAGTCGTCCCAGAGGGACGTAGAAGAGGGTAGGTCTGAAAAGGCACTTTCTGTCGTAGTCGTTGACATGGATGTCCGCGATGGTCAGATCGGCTTCCTGGTCGGTCATCGGGAACCCACAATCCTCGACGTCAACACGGACCCGTCGCTTATTCAAGACTCCGTGCGGCAGAACTTGATCTACGCAGAGAACCTCGGTATCCATGTCCTACTTGCCCCGAAGCGCCCGCGAGACTCCCTCGGCGTCACTCTTGAGTCCTGCCATGCGATCCTTGAAGAACTGCGCGTAATGTTCGACGTGGTCATCCTTGACACGGCAACTGACTATAGCGATCTGCTCCTTCGACCCCTGTGTCTTCCGATTGCTGATCTCATCCTCCTAGTTACTAATCGCAACCTCCACTCCCTTTGCGGCACGTCACTCTTGTTGCGAGAAGTGACTGATCCCATTTCGAAGAACGGAATGGGTCTCAACAAGGACAGTATTGGAGTCGTTGGCAACAAGGCTATGCCTGCTGAAGACTATTCAGACAATGACCATGCCACGCAGGGTCTAAAGGATGAGGGTGCAACCATCCTTGTATCCATCCCCTCTAAGCCCGTTGACTTTATGGAGGCTGGCAACACTCTCCGATACGACGCCCTCCTCCTCGACCCTGATATCGATGCAGCATTCTCTAGTTTGGCTGAGAAGGTCGTTCGCGCCAGCACTCGCGTCGACCGCTTTCGCGCCTGATCAGATAACTGACGATATCCAGGGTAGATGAATGTGACCGAAAGGAGAGAGTGAGCCACAGTCATGACAAAGACCATTATCGTTGCAGGTGAAGACGTACACGCATTCCTGTCCGAGCGGTACCGCGATTGGGATACACAAATCCCGGTCACGAGTATTGAGGCTATGTGGGAGGGGCTGGGTAACGGCACTCTTTCCTCTGAGTCGGAGATTGTTATCTTCTCTGACCACTACCGCGACCCCAATAACGTTGGGGAAGACCTCGAACTTGCCATTGCCACACTTGCGCCCAATGCTCTTGTCATGGTTCTCTCATATGACCAGGCTTCTCGTGGAATCATCGAGTCTCGCGCGGAGACTATTTCCCGCCGTGAAGGCATGGATCAGGGTAAGGTCTACTTCATTAACGTAGCGACACCTGAAGATGACATTGACAATGCCATCTCGGCGTACGTCTCCTCTCATCGCGAGTCTGAAGAGATCGCAGCGAACGTGCCCAATCACGCAGCCGCTCCCAAGCAGAACGTATCTCGTGATGATGACCGTGAAGGAATGGTCATTTGTTCCACATCATCCAAGGGTGGTTCCGGCAAGTCGTCCACCGCTCTCCTTCTTGCCTCTGTGATTGCAAAGTCTTCGCAGAAGTCATTCGAAGAGGGCAAGACAAAGCGCGCGCTTGATGTTGTGCTTGTCGACATGGACATCCGAGACGGTCAGATCGGATTCCTCATCGGTCAGATGCAGCCAACTGCTCTCAATATCCGCATCGAGCCCGAATGGACTCCTGCCGTCATCCGCAAGAATCTTGTTCATGCGTCACGACTAGGTATTCACGCCCTACTTGCCCCGAAGCGTCCGCGCACCGCCGAAGATACTCCTCCCGAGTTCTACCGTGCGATCATCGAGGAACTGCGCCACATGTTCGACGTTGTTATCCTCGATACGTCCGTGAACTACACCGACCCGCTCCTTGAGTTCGTGTGTTACCCAATGGCTGACGTCATCCTCTTCGTTACCGACCTCGGCATCTCGTCCATTTTCGGTATGTCGCGCTGGTTCCAGGAGACGACCTCTCCTGTTGCTAAGGGCGGTATGGGTCTCAATAAGGACAGCATCGGGATCGTCGTCAACAAGTCGATGGCGGGCGTTCACATGGACAAGAACCGCGTCACCCAGGCGTCCAACGATGCCCCAATCCTCGTCGCCGTTCCCTCAATGCCCCATGAGTTTATGCAGGCTGCGAACACTAACCGTCTTGACCTCCTTCTCGGCAACCCTGACATTGGTACGGTCTTCTTCCGCCTAGCGAAGAAGATTCTCCGTGACCGTTACCCGCTAACGAGTATCGTTAACCCTGCCGCTGGTTCCACGCTCGCTCCCGCCACTTCAACTCCCGCTGGAGGCGTTGCGGTAGCGAACGGAGCCACTGCTGCCGGTGCTGTGAGGCGACCAGCGGCAGTCCCGGCAGGATCAACTGCTTACCCCGGATATAACCCCCAAGCGAAGAAGAAGAAGCCTGGTGGGTTATTCGGCAAGCGTTAGTCGTTCGCGACTAGCAATACACAGCAAGCCCGCAATCGTTCTCTCCTTTCGATTGCGGGCTTGCTGTGTGCATCGCGCCGATAAATAGGACATGAAGCCTTTTGAGAGGATTGTCTAATGGCTCTTCCAATCGCACCAGGAAGCAAGAACACACCTGAGGAACCTAAGCCAACATCTGGCTATGACGACGCGGATGGCGAATGGGAAACCCCGATGTCGTCCAAGTCGGTGGTGATCCCACCGCTTCCGAGTTCTCTCGCGCCTCAAGCCCCCGTAGTAGCAGTCTCTGACGCACGTCTGCGCGCCTCCTACATCTCAGTGGGGCAGTTAACTTCGAAGCAACTCCTCGACTCTCCTACGGACCTTTTCGCCCCCATCGAAGACAAGATCGCCCAGGTAGTCAAGTGGGTTCAGAACGCCCTTACTGACGCCGGAAGAACTGATGATGTCGCAATGGCGCGCGCCGAGGGTGGAGAGAAGCGCGACGAGGTTGGGCAGATGCTTGACGCTCTCATCCTTGAGTACGCTAACCGCGAGCGTGACATGCCTCGCGGTGAACAGCGCGGCATTCTCATCGCAGCCGTCATCAACGAAGTTCTTGGACTTGGACCGTTGGAGCCCCTTTGGAAGGACCCTGACATTACTGAGATCATGGTCAACGGACCTCGCGACATTCAGGTGGAGATCGGCGGTAAGGTGCGTCGCGTAAACGGTGCGAAGTTCCGCGATCAGGAGCACCTCCTCTCCCTATGTCAGCAGATTCTTGGAGCCATCGGTCGCCGCGTCGACACTGCGAACCCCATTGAAGATGGTCGCCTCCCCGACTTCTCTCGTGTACACGTTGTACACACTGCAATCGCCCCGGCTGGACCTAACCTGACGATCCGTCGTCACCGCGAAGAGTCATGGACTGTGGAGGAACTCGTGAAGAGAGAGTCCTTCACTGAGGATATGGCAACCGAACTTGCCTTCCTCATTCACAGTGGCTGCTCAACAATCGTCGTAGGCGGAACGGGTTCAGGCAAGAGCCTTGCACTCGACACGAAGATTCCTACACCGACTGGCATGACTACGATGGGCGCGCTCAAGATGGGCGACAAGGTGCTCGATGAGCACGGCAATCCCACCACGGTGACGAACATCTTTGATCACACCGACAAGAAGTGTTTCAACGTCACCTTCTCGGATGGAACCGAAGTAGTAGCAGGAGAAGACCACAACTGGTTCACCTCTACCCGCTCTAGCCGTAGAGCGTCTGCGCGAGCGGAGAGCCGCAAGAAGTCTCCCAAACACGTGAAGACCCTTTCTATCGAAGAGATTTCCAGTCTCAACGAACTTAGGTCTCTTCTCGGCGAAGATGCAATCATCTCAGTTTCTGACCTGATTCACGCGAAGGATATGGGTTTGAAGCGAATCCGTGACATCGCATATCGCGCAGCGAAGACTCTCACTCCAGTGATCGACACTAAGCGCGACAGGCTCTTCTCAGCCGACGAACTGATTGACGCGGTACTAGTCAAGTCGGAAGAATATGTCAACAACCAGAGTGGCAAGTTTTCTACGGAAAGCATCGTAACCACTCAAGAAATCTTCGACACCCTAAGGACCGCTTCTGGTCGCACTAACCACGCAGTGCGCATGCTGGATCAACCAGTTGAGTATGCAGAATCTGCGCTTCCCGTAGACCCATACACGTTTGGTCTGTGGCTTAGAGGTAACGTGAGGGTAGATAGCAACCTAGCAATGAGAAACGGGTTCGCATCATCTCTCCGTGCTGAGAACGCTGACGCTATCAATGCGCTCGCGGTGTCACGGGATGACGAGTCGAGGCTTATCCCCGACTCGTACCTATATTCCAGTGAGAAGCAGCGACGTGAGTTGCTGAGCGGGTTCCTCGACGCTGACGGAGACCTCTACCTTCTCAATGGTAGGGTGCGGTTCTCTAGCGCTCAGAGAAGCATCGTGAGTGGACTTATGCAGGTAGCGCATTCCCTCGGATATCAAACGCACCTTACTGCGGGCGACGCCCTAGGCGCTGAGAACGAGTACTTCGCGAGTGAAGATGAAGGTTACGTCGTTTTCACTAGCGCCGCTGGAAATGCTAGCGGAGACTCATTACGTTACATCACTGCCATGACTGAGGTTGCTACGGTTCCAACACGCTGTATCACGGTAGACGCTTTGTCTCATCTTTTCCTCTGCACCGACGCGTTCATTCCTACGCACAACACCACCGTGCTTAACGCACTCTCCGGTCTTCTTCCGTTCGATGAGCGCATCATCACTATTGAGGACAACCTGGAGTTGCAGTTGCACCCTGACAGGCTCCTCGCAGCCCCTATGGAGGCTCGCCCGGCATCTTCGAGTGGTAGTGGCGCTGTGACTATCCGAGACCTTGTGAGGGCTTCCCTGCGCATGCGCCCAAACCGCATCATCGTCGGTGAGGTTCGTGACGCATCTGCTTACGACATGCTCCAGGCAATGAACACTGGTCACAATGGCTCCATGACAACGGTCCACGCTAACGGCGCCGACGAGGTTGTCATGCGTCTTGAGAGTCTCGTACTTCAATCTGGTGAGATGGAGCCCCGTGGAGTCACGGCGCTCATCGCTGGTTCCGTTGACCTCTTCGTTGTTGTTGAGAAGTACCCGGAGGATGGTTCTCGTCGCGTTTCTGGTATTTACGAGGTTCCTTCGCGGGTTGAGAACGACGGGCACGGCGGGTACGAACTCATCCCAGTTCCACTGTGGGAGTTCGTACACGATTCCACTGATCCAGTTACCAGCAAGGTGATCGGTCACTACGAGAAGAAGAACGATCTCTCTGAGAGCATCATCCACAAGCACCGTCTCGACAGGAAGAAGCGCTTCACGATTGACCAAGTGTTCGCGATGTCTTCGGTAACAGGCGTCCGATAAGAAGGTAGTGGAGTACAAGGAGAGACTACTATGACCGAAATGCTGAAGTACGTTGTGCCGTTGCTTGCCAGCGGTCTCATCATCCTGCTATTTCTGGCTGTTGCTCACTCCGTGGGCAAGGGCTCAGGCGATGACGACTTCGCGCGCAGACTGCGTGACGTAAACCGCAGTGAGTTTGACTCCGCCGATGCGAAGAAGCCCAGCGCTGCTTCTCGTTGGACTGACTTCTGGTATGCGCTGACGATTCAGACTGGAACAATCCCCAGTAGTCCTCAGGCTCCTGGCAGGATGGTTATGGTCTTCATGCTCATCCTCTTCGGCTTCGGCTCTCTCGTAACGCCAGCGGATGTAGTTGCCGGAACGCTTATGTCCGTAGCCGCTCCAGTCATCTGGAGAATGGTTCTTAAGCGAAGGATTGGTCGCAGGTCCAAGCAGATGGATAAGCAGTTGCCGCGTCTTCTTTCGAGTATGAGGGCGAACCTGCAATCCAACTACACTCCACAGCAAGCGATCCTCGCAGTTGTTGACGAAATCCCTGCTCCTCTCGGTAACGAGTTGAAGATCATGAGGGACGAAATACGCGTTAACATTTCCCTTCAGGAGGCTTTGCGCAACCTCGCGGCAAGGGTTCCCTCCCGTGAGATGAAGTTCCTCGTATCGAGCATTGAGATTTCCTCCGTGTCTGGTTCCGACTTGGACCCACAGTTGAGAATCATCCAGCAGATCGTTCAGTCGCGCTCGCGCACCGCATCGCGCCTTGCAACTGCCGTCGCGAGCGTTCAGCCTTCCATTCTCATCGCCGGAATCGTCATCCCCGGATCGTTCGCATTCTCGTACCTATCAGACCCCGTCAACAAGGCATACTGGATGACATTCTCTGGACTAATGGCTGCCGGAGCGGTTGCACTGCTCTACGCAGTCGGTCTCATCGTGGTGCGTAAACTCATCAGCAACGTCGAGAACTCCTAGGAGAGTAGAGAACAATGACACCCGGACTGATTGCGTTCCTCGCAGGAACCACCGTACTGCTCGTCATGTATGCGCTCATGAGCGTCAAGACTCCTCCTCGCCGCAAGAGCGTCCAAGACAGCATCCTGAAGCATGTTGACGCGACCGCTGAAGGCGGCGAGTCGACTCCGTTCGCAAAGTATGTACGACCGATGCTCTCAGAGTTTATGCCTTCCATCCCCGGCATGAGTCAGATGAGTGATGCGCAGCAGTCGTCAACCGAGCAACTGCTTATTCGCTCTGGTAACCCGTGGAAGTTGCGCGCCGAGGAGTTCCGTGGGACACAGTTCCTCTTTGCCGTGATCGGTGTCGTATTCGGACTCGTGCTCGCGTTTATGGAACTCGCGCCCATCCCTTGGTACGGAATGGTACTCATTCTAGGTATCGCCGGATACGCAACTCCGTACAGCGTGTACAACTCTGCACGCCAGAGGCGAGCCAAGGAGATTCAGCGCCAACTCCCTGAGGCTCTCGACCTACTCGTCGTCACGATGACATCTGGTCTCAACTTCGAACCCGCACTCGCGCAGGTTACTCCCCGCCTTCCTGAGGGTCTTCTCAAGGACGAGTTCACAAAGATTTCTTCGGAGATTCGCTCAGGACGCCAACTAGAGTCCTCTCTCATGGCGTTCTCTGAGCGAGCGGCTTCTGACGAGGCTGAGTCCTTTGCTCGCTCAGTGGCTCAGGCTCAGAGGTTGGGCGCTGACGTGTCCGAAACGCTCGCTAGCCAGGCTACGGCGGCACGTGAGGCGTATGAGGCACTCTTGGACAAGAAGATTGCCAAGTTGGACTCCACAATGTTCGCCTTCTTGGCGCCTACGATGCTCCCCGCATTCCTAATCATCTTCGTCGCTCCGTCTATGTCGCAACTAGGCGGCGGCTTCATCTAAGCACGCATCTCAACACGACCACTTCTCTTGACAACCATCTCTGGAAGGAGAATATCGTGAGCGCCTCTATCGCAGTTTGGACTCCCAATAGAGGAGTACAGACCGTGAGGAAAGCAGAGCCTACTCGCTGCGCTTCAGTGCTAAAGCCAGCGTACGCTTTAGTGTGCGAACACCCGCAATGGGACTCTCTGGCTGAGCGTTCTATTACGCGGTCAGACAATGACGCCACGAACGAACTCACCGGCAGAAACGTCGAGCGTCTTGTGGACACCCTAGCGGCAAGGACTGATGTCATCCTTGAACCTGCGGAGACTTGGGGTCGACTACTCGTAAACGCTACCGACGTCGTTTCTATCTACGCAGCGCTCATGGCTGACGAATGCGACAAGACCTCTCAAGTGAAGAACTTCATGCACTCCGTCGTTCCCGCCCAGCGCTTTGGATTCCACGACCCAATGAAGGCTGGATGGGACGTATACGACTCTGAAGACGGGAAACATCACATTGTCACCAACATCGTGATCTTCACGCACGGCGGATTAGTTGCAGCAGTGAGCGACAAGATCGTGAGTTACAGCACTGTTCAACTGTGGCACATGACTCTTCGTAACGGTCCAGAGGCGGTCATACCCATTCATTCGCGACTCACGCGCCCCAACATTCGAGAACTCGTCGGATTCGGCATCGCAAAGTTGACACTCCCGTAGTCTCTTCGTTTCGCCTCGGTTTGATCCGATAGAAACAGTTAGACAAGGAGTTGAATCATGCGCAGTATCAAGCGAGCCATCCGCTCACGTATCGGTAGCGACCGTGGGGATAGTGAGATCATCACAACCCTCATGGTGATCCCCCTTGTCATCTGGTTGATCTTCTCTCTGATCGACACTTCGCTCTATATGCAGGCGCGTTCCGAAGTTCAGAACGTAGCCCGAGATGGAGCACGTCAGGTCGCCATCTACGGAGGAAACGACTCGCGTCTTAACCCGGATAACAAGTCCATCTCTCAGCAGGTCTTCGACCGCCTATACCAGAACGGCAAGTGTACGGCATCTGTCTGCACTACTCCCCCGGTTGTCACCTGTACTCCTAACTCGACTACTGCGGGCGGGCAACTTGTTTCCTGCTCCATCACGTACAGTTACAGCGCCATTTACGGGAATAACCCTATTACCGGCTTTGCTGGCTTCCTAGGGCACAGTTTCACCGTATCGGAGACGGCGTTCGCAGAGACGGGGTTCTAGTCTATGAGGATGTCTCGGTTGCTTAGGCGTGAGGATGGCAATGCCACCTTCATCACTGTGTTCATGTTGATGCCTGTCATCATCGGATTCTTCGGTCTAGCCGTTGATACCGCTCGCGGTCGATATGCGCAACAGGAGGTTCAGAACAACACACAAACTGCTGCTGTCGCTGCTGCAACTCAGTTGTCTGGAATCTCTGGTCTCATCAACTTCGATGACGCCAAGAGCATCGCTATTCAGCAATACACGAACAATCGAGTTAACTACGGCAAGAACCTCCGTTGCGCTACGACGGCTGACCTCACAGGAGCAGATACCCTTCAGGGTGGATCATGCCCTTGGATTCTCGTGAGTTTCTCCGTTTCTGCTGACATGAAGTCTGTTTATATGGCTGTACGCGAGTACACGCCCAACGCATGGATTTCCGTAGCAGGCTTCAAGGAATACACCATCAGCGTTGACGCTGGTGCGATAATCTCGCAGAACTAGGGGCGGCTTCTCACTAGAAGCCTCAACACTCCGATATCTCATCGTAGACGATGACAAAAGGAGTTGCCCACTAATGCCACTGCCACGTAATCCGCAATCGCGCGATGGCGCTGTCGCTGCGACCCCCCTCAACTTGGCTAGCACTCCTCAAGACGTAGGCGACTGGGACGATGACTCCGGCGACCTAGACGAGGTCGGCATCTTTGCACGGAAGCCTGTTGACGCTCCGAGTGTTCCTCTTGCCCAGCAGGCGGTCGCTTCAACATTCGGCGTCGATGACGACGATGACGACGACGACCCTTTCCTAGGAGATGCTCCTGCGAGCGTTTTCGGTAGCGACGACGAAGTTGAAGAAGCCGACGACGATTACGACGAAGACGAAGACGAAGACGAAGACGAGATGACCGTTGAGATCGGCATCAGTGCTCGCGAGGAAGTGACATCAGTTCGTCAGCAAAACGAAGAGATCGCAGCGACTCCGCTAGTGACAACACCTCTTCTGCCGCTATCTCCCGAGGCGCTCGAAGCGGCGGAACTTCTCCTTGACGCTATTCGCTCTGACGACTCCACCGAGATCATCATGAACGGACCAGGCGAGATCATGATGAAGCAGGATGGCGCTCGCTACCACCTTCCTGAGATTGTGTTCGAAGACGGAGATACGTATCACCGAGTCATCAACGAAGTTCTCCTGCCCTACACCGACACGAGAGACCGCGTAGGACCCAACTCGTACTTGGTGGAAGGTCAGTTGGAACTTCCACTTCTTGAGGACTACACGGACGAGCCTCCCATGATGGCGCGCGTCCACATCATCGCCCCTCCGGTTGTGAAGTACGCGAAGGTGACTATCGCCAAGAAGTCGCGCTACTCGCTCACCCTAGATGACATTGCAGCCAAGGGGTCAATGACCCGCGAGATGGCTGAGTTCCTCAAGGCGTGTGCAGTCGGTCGTGTATGTATCGTCTTCGCCGGTCTCTCTGGAGCAGGTAAGACCACGATGCTCGAAGCCATCTCTCACCACTTCGACCAGAACGACCGCGTGATCGTTGTTGAGGACACCCCCGAACTTCGCTTGCCGATTGCCGACACTGTGTACATGACTGCTTCCTCGAACCGTCCAGGCGTTCACCCAGAAGACACGGTGACGCTGGAATGGCTCGTTCGCGCCACAAACCGTATGCGCCCAGACCGAATCATCGTTGGAGAGGTACGTGGACCGGAGATGTCTGAGTTCCTCGTCGCCGCCAACTCTGGTGCCGATGGCTCCATGATCACAGTTCACGCCGGAGACCCTCGTCGTACCCTCGACAAGATTCTCGGACTGGCTATGCGCTCCGAGGGCTCCAAGAACGAGATGTCCGTACGTAGGGACATCGCCTCTACCGTGCAGTTGGTAGTACAACTAGGGCTCATTGACGGACACCACGTTGTCACGGAAATCGAAGAGATTTCTAACACGATTCGTCAGGAGAATGGCGCCATCGCTTCCACTCCCATCTTCGCGTTCGACAGGAACACAATGCGTCACCGTGCTGCGAACCGTCCATCTGAACAGTTGACCTCTTTCCTTGCCCAGCGCGGGGTGGAAGTAAAGACTTCGTGGTTTAACTAACCCGTTGCAAAGACTAGTGACGGAATAGCCCCGCGAAGACTAAGAGATGACAATCAGGAGAGGAGGGACCCATGTCTGAACAGACCTATGTCTCCCCTCTGATGGCTCGTATTCGTGACGAGGAAACTCTCTCCCTGGAGACTCTCGCCAAGTATGTTCCCGCCGCTCAGGCGTCTCTTGCAGCAATGGATGACCTCCGCGAAAACGGAGACACCTACTCTGCCGAAGAGGTGCGCGAACTCAAGGATATCGTGCGTGACGGAGATAACGCCAAAGAGCGCCTGGTCCTCATCTCGATGCCGCTCATTAAGTCGCTCGCCCGTAAGGAGTTTGTGCGTAGGCAGTCGTGGAACTCCCGCGTGACGATGGAGGATATCGTCTCTGAGGGCATGTCTGGTTTCATGCGCGGAATCCGTGCCTACAACGTCGACGGGAAGCAGCACTCTCCTACTAACTATCTCGGTCAATGGATTCTCACCGACATGCGCAGGAACAGCGAGAACATGGACCACGACTTCTCGGTTCCCTACGAAGCGGTAGAGCGCACGAGGCGCATTCGAGCCATTCGCTCTCGCCTCGCTCATTCGCTGGGTCGAGAGCCCACCAATCAGGAGATTGTTGACGCTAGCAATGACGGCGTCTACAAGGACGGCAGCATGATGGGGCGCGTTGACAAGCGCGAGTCTTCGTCGTCAAGTTCCAACAGGCGCGGGCTCACCGTGAAGCGCGTAGAGGAAGAGCGCTCCATGAGTGACCGCACGGGAGTTGTCAAGTCGGTACACGCCACACTCGAAGACCAGACTCCGGTCGAGGAGACTGCGCTGCACTCCGTATATGGAGATGATAGCGACACGCTTCTTGGCGACATTGAGCGCATTGATGAGCAGTCCGCAAAGCGCGCGCTTACTAGTCTGCTCGAAGATTCATTCAACGTGATGAACGTCGGAGGGACACAAAGAGACATCATCCGCCGCCGTTTTGGTCTGCTTCCCTACGGAGAAGAAGCAACAATCAAAGAGATCATCTCCCATACTGGTATCCCGAAGCACCGTGTCAACAGGGTACTCGCAGCGTATGCAGCACAGATGACCACCAAGAATGGCTTCTTCCATCAAATCCTCTCGACTAGTGGATTTGACGAAGTAGAGGGCATGGGTATCGGGTGGGTTTCTAGCCTTCTAGGTAAGTTCGATGGACCGCTCGTTACCGACGTCAACGATGATCTTGTGATCGCGATTGGTCGACCAAAGGAGCGTACGCGCGCTCGCTTGTCGTCAAACCTCGGCGGCGCTGGCGTGGTTGCCTACTTTGAGTGCCCACGGCACAGCGACATGCTCTTCACGGACGTCTACGTGAGCGCATCTGCGGTCCCCATCACCCGCGCGTGCCCTCTCTGTGGTAAGCAGTCCCCGCACATCACCGACTAGCCCGTTAGAACACCTACTTAGCGGTCACAGGAGCCTCTGTGGCGCTGTATTTGCATTCCCGTGCATGCTCGTGCTACAATGGAACTACAGCGCGTTAGAGACGATATCTCTGTGGTGGTGATTTCGCCTCACGTACTGCGTACGGTAATGTGTGTTAGATGGTTTTCCTTTAAGAAAGCGGAGTCCCGGCTTGGTCGCCGGAGGCTCCGCTTTCTGCATGTCTGAGACTTGAATGGGAAGTTTCAGCGAGAAGAACTCTAGCCGAGGGTACCGTTCGCGCCCGAGACGGTC
>Ga0123339_10002142_pt1 | contig 13413 bp, 15 predicted proteins | sample lystaG_FD_89956 | JGI IMG/M metagenome (GOLD analysis project Ga0123339, IMG submission 89956) | Glacier valley bacterial and archeal communities from Borup Fiord, Nunavut, Canada, to study Microbial Dark Matter (Phase II) -... | ecosystem: Environmental > Aquatic > Freshwater > Ice > Glacier ... | reverse complement strand
CTTAGATTTATCACCCTCGATAAAGAGCTGTACTGCTTTTGTCTTTGCTCTTGTGAGTGCATAGACATCCTCCTGTTTCAAATCAGGTCCAGGATTTTGTCCGCACCCCCCGCATTGAGTTAACCTTGTCAATTTACATGCTTTGCCAGCACCGGAGACCATTCCGTGCTGCAGCTATCGACCTTGCACTTTGCGGACATCGGAACTGACGATCCAATAGAACAATTCCGGCCACACGCCTTTCAGGCGCGCATAGAGTTTCGAGGTCGCTCCGATGATAATCGTGTTCTTGTTTTTGTCGATTCCCTTGACCATGCTCGCGGCGACCGACTCGGGAGATATCGCCTTGATGGTGCCGGCGACCTTATCGGTCTCAGGCGGGCGCATGCCGATCTCCTTGGCGAGCCCGGGCGTGTCGGTGTCGGGGGGACACACGACGTTGACGCTGACGCCGAGCGGTTCGAGCTCGAATCGAAGCGCTTCGCTGAAGCCCATGACGGCGAATTTCGCAGCGGAATACCCCGTATACCCGTAGATACCGAGGAACCCGGCGACCGAAGCGACGTTGACGATGTTCCCGCTTTTGCGAGCGCACATCGCCGGCGCGAATGCACGGCACATGTTGACGGTACCCGAGAAGTCCGCCTCGACATTTTCATCGAAATCTCTTTTCGGCATCTTGATGAATTCACCGGGAATCATGGCGCCGGCGCAGTTGATCAAGATATCGGGTGGCCCGTCGTGCTCCGCGCAATAGTTCTCTGACACCCGGACGACCGACTCCTCATCGGTGACATCGAGCACAACCGTCTCGAAACGACCGACGCTTGCCTTTTCGAGTCGATCGAGGCTGCGGCCGGCGATAGTCACCGTCGCGCCACGCTTCGCGTAGAGTCCGGCCGTGGCGAGTCCTATTCCGCTACTGCCGCCGGTGATGAAAATTTTCATAGGGCGTTCCTTGGTGTGAGAAAGAAATTAGAAGATGTTCCCGAAAACATGGAATCCGATGGGGAGCGTGCGCGCGATGATCATCAAGACGATCACGAGGATTCCGCCGACGACGGCGATCCATGAGGTGGTACGGCCGCTCATCTTGTTGCGTATGGTGAGAACCGAGAACGCGACGAACACGATCAAAACGGCACCAGACATCATGACGCGCGGATCCGACCACCAGCCGGCAGCATCGACGTTTATCGCACGGATCACACCGAGCACCTGTCCGGCGAGATACACGGGGAGCGCGATGGCCACCGAACGGGAGGCCAGCCTCTCCAGATTGGCAAGCGCCGGCAAGCGGCGCGAGAGCAGACTCGTCGAATGTGTCTTGAGCTGCTTGTCTTGGTAGAGATAGAGGGCGCTCGCGATGGCACCGACGAGGAACAGCATGTTCGCGAACACGATGAGCAGGACATGGAACCCGACACCGAGCCCCTGCATCTGCGCACCGAGAGCCGCAGGCATGGGAGCGATATCGCCTTCCGCGCGACCGACAAGTTGGGCGACGGCCATGAGGATGACGGCGACCGGAACCAAAGCGATGCCGTATTTCTTAAACTTCAAGACATACTCGATAACGAAGAAGAGGACGAGCAAAGCCCATGCCGCCAAAATCAATTCGTTGCCCCCGGTAAGGGGGGTTCCTTTGTTCGCCATGGAGTTCAAGCCGATGGAGGCGGTCAATACGATGAGGGAGACCGCTGTGACCATTTTCGCCGGAACGGTACCCGCCCGGCGTTGCAAGAGCTCATAGCCGAAAAGCACAGAAGATCCCACCAGACCCGCAAACGATATCCAGAAAAGAACTAACGAGACTTTATCCATGCTGCTACTTCACCTCCGTGGCGCTTTCTGCGAAAAAATACTAGTTGCTTTCTTCTTTTTCAATACCTACGGTGTCGCTGAGCACGTCGATTTCCTTCTCGATTTTAAGCATGCGACGCAAAATGAGCGTCACGTACCCGCAGAGGGCGATCCAAAGAATGGCATACGCCCAGATAACGAAAGGGGCATCTTGCAAAACAAGCTTATAGAGCTCTGAGTTGGTTGCAGTTTCAAACATGGTGTCTCCTAGTTCTCGATCGCTTCTTTGATGATTTCAAGGCGCTCGCGATTTTGTTCCTCACCGACGCGAAGCGTATATATCGCATACCCTATCATGATCATTCCGACCTGCGCTACGATGAACGGTACCAGGTTCGAAGTTGCCATTCCCGACTTGAACACGACGGGATGCTGCGAAGGGATGATCCTCGTGATGAAGAATGAGATCGGTGCGTCTATCCAAGCTATGATGCAAAAGACCGAGGCATACATCGCCCGGCGCTCCTCATCTTCAATCGAATTGCGTAAGACGAAATAAACGAGCATCAAGAGCATCATGATGAGATATGTGGTGAGTCGGGGTTCCCAGTCCCACCACATTCCCCACGAAGCCCTCGTCCAAAGATCGCCGGTTATCATCGTGGCCACGACGAAAAGAAAAGCGACCTCCATCGCGATACGCGATTTGGTGTCGAAACTTTTCCGTCGTTTGGACAGGAACATGACCGCAAAAAACGCCGCCACGGTAAATATCAAAAACGATGCCTCGGCGAACGGCACATGGAAATAGAAGATCTTTTGGCTGAACCATGGCCTGAGGTAGTTGATCGTGCCGTCGATCGGCTGCAAGTTAGCCGGAGCCACTTCGAAAACCGTATTCGAAGCCGCAGCTTGTGCTTTGGTTAGGTTCACGGTACCGAAGGTCTGCACCTCGGCGGTGTTGAATGCCATGAGGAACGCAGCTGTGGTGAGCAAACCGCCGACAAGCATAAGGATGATAGCGATTTTAATTGGCTTTTTCACGCGCTCTCCTTTCATAATCACAACGAGTTGTATCTATCTTAACGCAAAGGCAGACGAAACAACGTCGCCTTTAGGCTTCCAAAATGAATTCGTAGAGTGCGAACGACGCGCCGATCATAAGGGCATCATAGGCGGTGGCGGCCGCGATCATCTGCCAGAACACCTTAACATATCCGGGATCGCCCATGATCGCCTGCGAAGCTGCAGCAACGACCGCCAGCAACAACGGGAACATGATCGGAATGAACATGACCGAGAGCATGAAGTCTTTACCCTTGGTGTTCACCGACATGGTGGCAAGCAAGGTTCCGACACCGGCGATTCCGATCGATCCGACGACCAGCGCGATAGCCACCATCCACACCGGTCCGCTATTCTGCATTTTCGCGGAACTGAGGAATATGAAATAGAACAACGGCGTCACGAACACCTCGACGATCAACAGGAATATCAAGTTACCGACCGCTTTTCCGAAAAAGATAATCGGTCGGTCGATCGGAGAGAGCAAGAGCGCCTCGAGGCACCCTTGGTCGACCTCATGCACGAGCGAGCGGTTCAGCCCGAGCATCGACGTGAACACGATCGCCAAAAACAAAAGCCCGGCGGCAATCCGTTGCGTTTCGAAGTTCGAGCCCGCATTGGAGAGCGCTATGTAGTAGATGACCAGGACGAGCAGTGCATACAAACCCATCGAAGTTATCATTTCCTTCGTACGGAGTTCGATGACGATGTCTTTGCGCAAGATAGCTTTGAACTGGCGCCAGCCGGAGATATTAAGAGAACCGCTCTTTTGCTCAGGCTCGCTCTTCGGCTTTTTGGTCATCACGTAGTCGAGTTCACGTGCCATCAGGAGACCCCCAATCCAACGGTTTCCCGATAGACCTTGTTGAATTCCTCTTTGTCGATATCCTTGCGCTCCTTGAAAAGCACGACTTGGCCCTTGGCCAAAATGAGCGCATGGCTGCAAAGTTCGAGTCCCTTTTCCAGATCATGGCTCACCATGACGAACGTATGCCGATCGCGGATCTGCGCAATGAGCTGATCGAGGATATCCATGGCATGAGGGTCGAGCCCCGAGTAGGGCTCATCGAGGAAGATGATTTCCGGATCGGCGAGCAGAGCGCGCGCAATCGAGAGGCGCTGCGTCATTCCACGTGAGAACGTGCGAACGAGATCGAGGCTGCGGTGTTTAAGCCCTACCGCGGTAAGCAATTCGTCGATTCGCTCCTGCTCATGCTCTATGCAATAAAGCTCGGCGAAAAACTCGAGATTCTCCTGTGCCGTCAAGTCCGGATAGAGAAGCGAATTGTGGCTGATGATCCCGATATGCTCCCGGAGTTCGACGGCGTCCTTGACGACATCGTAACCAAGCACTTTGGCAGAACTTCCGCGCGAAGGCTGGGTCAGTGTCGAAAGCGTGCGGAGCAGCGTCGTCTTTCCTGCGCCGTTCGGCCCGAAGATGGATAGAAAGGCACCTTTCGGCAAGTCGAAGCTCACCTTGTTCAGCGCTTTACGCGCTCCGAAGGTTCGGGATACGTCCCGAACCTCCAAAGCAAATTCTGTCTCGTTGATGTCAGACACGCAACGTGCCTCCCCTGTAATCTTTAAGCGGTGATTGCTTTCTTCTTCGGCCATGCCGAAAGTCCCGCTCCGACGAGCAGAAGTATGAAGCCGATCCACACGAACCAGATCAACGGGTTGATCTTGACGTCCATGGAAAGTGTTCCGTTCGAAGTCCCTTGGAACACGACGAAGACGTCGCGGAGCGGCCCGGAAAGAACGACCGCATTGAGTCGCGATTGGCCCTGGGCGGCAAACGTGGTCATCGAAGGACTGACTTCTCCGATCTCTTTGCCACCTTTCGCCACATTGAAGTGAACGATCTCTTCGACATCGCCGTTGCTCTTGGTGGTTTCTTTGTTGCCCATGTAGGTCAACGTATAATCGCTGACCTGCATCGTTGTACCGACTTTCGCCTGAACCGCAGAACTCATGTCGCGCACATACATCGAAGAGCCGATGAGGCCGATGACGATGATACCGATGGCGATGTGCGCAAGGTAACCGCCCGATTGGCTGCGTGCCTTGAAGAATACCGAGCCGAGCGCCGTACCGAATCCCTCGCCGCGGCCGTCCATGCGGGCTTTCACGCCGCGAACGAAAAGGGCGACGGTGTTGCAGATGACGAACGAGGCGAAGAAGAACCCGAGAAGCGTCAAGATATCATAGACGACCTGCGGTCCGAATGACGTGAAGCCTTTCGCCGTCTCTCCCCCGAGCGCAACCATATCGGCATATACGGGGCGAAGGTTGACGATCCATTCGACGACCAGCAGTCCGAACATCACGAGAGTGGCGACAAGCGGCCATTTGATGCGCTTCCAGAAGGTCGCGCCGTCGGTGAACGCCCATGAGAGAACCGGGCAGACCGCCATGAGGACAAGATAGAGGATACCGACGGGTCGGGCGATGAGGTTATAGGCGACCGCACCTAAGGATTGGCCCCCGAACGGCAACCATTTCGGCAATGCCGAAGCAACCGTCATATAAGCGATGACAAGCGATGCGACAAGCATCAAGACGTTGTTGAAATAATAGGCCGCCTCGCGCCCGGTCAACGACTCGAAAGCGTCGTTACCGGCGAATTCTTTCCACCGAACGGCGAGACCGACAGCCCCCGCCACGATGGAGCCCACGATGATGAAGAGGAACAGCCACAATGACAGGTTATCCGGTGCGAATGCGTGGACCGACTGAACGATTCCGGAGCGTGTGATGAACGTACCCAACACGACCATGGCGAATGTGATCGCCGTGCTCATAATCGCCCAGCGCTTGAATCCGCCCTTGCGACGATACATGGTGAAGCTGTGGATCATCGCGACGCCGATGAACCAGGGCAGGATCGAGGCGTTCTCGACGGGGTCCCACGCCCAATAACCGCCCCAGCCAAGCACGACGTAGGCCCAGATGGCGCCCAAACCGATTCCTATGCCGAGGAACAGCCATGAGAAGATCGTGATGCGGTCCGCCCACTTGATCCACCTATCGGATGAATCGTTGATGATGAGCGTCGACATGGCGAAAGCGAACGGAACCGTCAGACCTGCGTAACCGATGAAGAGAGTAGGCGGATGCAGGATCATCGCCCAGTGCTGCAAGAGCGGGCTCATCCCCCATTGTGCCGCCGCTCCGACAAGCGTCCCGTTGCTCAGAAACTGAGCGGGCGTCGCCACGAACGGGTTGTTGGGCTCCGAGAAAATCATCGCGACCGTGAAAAGGGCGATGATGGCGTTGATGATCATCAAAGCCATGTTTCCGAGTTCATCTTCGGTCGCAGCGCTCTTCCATGCTACGTAACCCGCAAAAAGGGACATGAGCCATGTCCAAAACAGCAACGAGCCCTCACGGCCGGCCCACACGCCCGCAAGCTTGTAGAGCCATGAGAGCGAGGATGCGTCCGTCGTATGCTGCGTGGCGACGTAGTAGATGCTGTAATCCTTGGTGAAAAACGAGACGGCGATAATCACCACTGAGATCGTGAGACCGGCGACGCCGGCGAACGTGAGGTAGTAGCCGATACGTGAAAGACTTTTACCGGCCCCCTTTTGCAGGTGTCCGAACAAGAAGAGCACTGCCGCGAGCACGGTCGCAGCGAGCGCAAGTCCCAATCCTATCTGACCGAATGTCAACATATCCAATACCTCTCTTTGGTTACTTGGCACCCTCAAGGGCGACGTTTGTAGCCTCGAATGCTCCGGTGTCGTTAAGCTCACCGGTCAATACGACGGTCGAACCGTCTTTCATACCGTTGGGAAGCGCACCTTCGAACGCGATGTTGATTTCATCGGTTCCTCCGGTGGCGTTGAGAACAGTGAAACGCACGGCTCCGCCCGGAGCCACGATCGTCCCCGCTTTGACTTTACCCGAAACCTTCACCGGGATATTCTTCATCGTGTCGGCGCGGGCCTTCAAGTCCTTCACCGTATAGGACCCTGTCGAAGATTCGTACTTAGAAGGACACTTGGTAATCATTTCACCGGCTTTGATGGTGTTGTTCGCATCGAACTCACCGGTGACGATTGCCGTGACGCCGTCTCCGAACGTCGAAGGCGCCGTTCCGGAATAGATGACCGTGATTTGAGTTCCGGTTCCGGACGAATCGGCCTCATCGCGAATCTTGAACGTCATGGGGTTGGTCTTTTTATCCCATGAGCCGGTGACGACGACTCCGCCGACCTTGATGCGTTTCCCGATGTTCTTCTTGTCGGAGGTCGCTTGCTTGACCGTCACGTTCGAAGCGGTGCCTCCGCGCAATCCCACCGTCGCGATAATCGCCACGATGGCGATAAGCATGATGGCGGTAATGCCGATAAGCCTGTTACGCGCGCGTTTGTTCATATTGTTGCCTCTCTTCGGCTCGGCGCTCTTCATACAAAGCGGCACACGGCGGTGCAGTGTGTGCCCCTTGTCATAAACGAAATGTAGTATCTGGGGTATTGCCTGAACGGTTAGATAATACCATGGATACAGGCGCGATGTGCATTCGAAAGATGTGTTGAAGCTATGGATTCCCCACCCTTTCCGACCGAGACGATAACCACAGGTCGGGGGCATGAAACCGAGCGGGAACACAAGTGACGTCCTACCTCGTACTGACACTCGGTTTGAAGTCCGCCTGTTTGAGATATGCGAGATATTGTTCCGACGTAAGCGCCTTATCCGACTCATCCAAAGCGACGAGCATAGCCTCCATCACATTCGTTCCAAACGATCGACCTTCCAGCCGAGGCGTGGTCGTCACCACCGTTCCGACACCACGCGAGTGCAATAATTCCACGTCGCTTTCCGTCGTCGTGTTGGTTACCACGATCGTCTCTTTCAGATCGTCGGGCATGTACTGGACCACGTACTTGTAGTCGCCCACGATGATATCGGCATCGTGATAGAGCTTGTCGGTTTTCGGGCCTTGCTTTATCTCGGTCGAAGAATCCGACTCGCTCGGGTACAACCAGGTGAAGGGAAGTTGAGCCGCCAAGGGTGCGATAATGCGCGTCGCCGCGGTGAGCACTTTTCTACTGTGAACCATGATCGGGATGTTGAGCGCATACAGAAAATCTCCGTATGAGACGATACCCTGCGTATCGGCATCGGCGCATGCCATCGCGATCCCCCACCTGTCGATTGCAGAGGTCACCAGTATGTTCTTTCCCTGAAACGAGATTCCGAGTTCGTCTTGCATGAAACGAACGGTATCGGCCTCAACGGCGCCTTTGAGCCCTGAGCCGTCGACCACCGGGGTGCCCTCGATGCAAGAAACCATCTTTTTGATTTCGCGGAAATAGTAGCGCCTACCGGCGGCATTGAGAAAGATGTCGCATCCCCCGATACCGATGGCGTCGATATTCGGATTTCTGTCACATTCGATCAACTTGTCACGCATGGCGCCGAGATCGCCGTCCATACCGATGCGCTTCATCGATATCTCTTGTCCGAGAACGGATACGACGACCTCATGGTCGCGACTGCTCGAACCGAGTGATACGCTGACTATTTCTTTGATGAGAGCCACCTCCTTGCAATCTGAAAGCCGGTCGGGCCCTCGCCTGTCACCGCATGTGCGGACGGCGTTTTATGCGACGGTCCATCGGTTTTTGTCGTGAGAGCGATGAAAAGTTCTTCGAGCTCGCCGAGATCGAGTTCCCGGTCGTTTAGCAACGGCGACTTTCCGAGGGGAAGTCCGATAACCTCCAGATCGAGCACGTTTCTAAACGTCTCGATACGGTAGTCGCTCGCGGCTATAACCGCCGCATCGAAACTTTTGAGCGCGGCGATCGTGTCGATCATCCGATTGAAAATATCCGAAGCCGGCTCTTCCTCGACGTGTTTCCGCTCGGTTTGAGAAAAGACCAGCGTCAAGTCGATACCGTAGTGCTCCGCCAGAGCGGCCGCCTCGACGGCGTTTGAAATGGGGAATGCGATGAGAGCGATCTTCTTGCCGGTGCGGATGGTCCCCAGCGTCTCGACGTTCGACACGAACGTGCGAGGAACGCACACGGCCGCCGCGGCTTCCTCCTGTGTCGCCCCGTTCGCGCGACGCATGAGCAGATCCTCGAGCGCATCGTCGATCTTGCGTCTGCTGATCACTTTATCGCCTATGCGGAAAAGATCCATCATTTCAGGTTCCTCTGCGCGATCACGCGCAAACCTTCGAGGGTGAGCATCCCGTTGGACTCGTCGATGCATTCGCAATATCGAGACACCAGGTCCATCAACCCACCGGTGGCGATTACTTTCGTCTTATAGCCGAGCTCGTTCCAGATGCGGTTCACGAGCCCGTCGACTTTGGCCGCCTCGCCGAAAATGAGCCCGGACTGCACAGCGGTCAACGTGCTGGTGCCGAGCGCATGGGCGGGTGCCTCCAAATCGACGGCGCTCAAACGGGCCGCATGGCGGAAGAGTGCATCGGCGCTCGTCGCGATGCCGGGAGATATGACACCGCCTTTATAGACTCCCTCGGCAGTGACGACATCGAGATTTGTCGCCGTACCGAAATCGACGACGATGACGGGTGCTCCGTAGAGCTCCGCCGCGCCGACCGCGTTGGCGATCCGATCGGCCCCAAGCTCGTGCGGATGTAGGATACCGACGCTCAGACCGGTCTTTATGCCGGGGCCGACGGTGAGAATGCGTGCATTTGAGATCATGCGGGCCAAGTTGGCCCATGCCGATGTGAGCGGCGGGACGACGCTGGCGATGATCACCGTATCGATTATCGTGACATCGATCTTATGGAACGTGAAAAAATCATTCATTTTCACTTCGAGCTCATCGGGCGTACAGGCGGAATCGGTGGCAAGTCTCCAAGATGAAATCCAGCGGCCGTCGGCGTGTAAACCGACTACAGTTTGGGTATTCCCGACATCGATGGCTAAGAGCACTGTTCTTCCTGTCATAAGGCCGCCTGTGGTATCATTTTGTAGTGATGGACGGCGAAAAAGAAACCTGTTTCGATCGTCGCCGTCGCTCGTTTTTGCGCCGTTGTATACGACTTCGTATACATATAGTACCACTGCTCAAAGATTGCATTGATTTTTACCTTCATTCGCAGATGTCACATGGTGCATAAAGGGTCTTCGAAGGGATAGCGTAATGTCTGATCAGCCGCTCAAAATTCTCATCGTCGATGACGAACTTTCCATCACCGAATTCGTGAGCTACAACCTCAAAAAAGAAGGATACGAAGTCGGCGTTGCAAATGATGGGGATACGGCGCTCGAGATGGTCACCGCGACGCCTTTCGACTTGGTCGTACTCGATGTCATGCTCCCCGGAATGAACGGCTATGAAGTATGCAAACGCATCCGTGCCACTTCCTCGGTTCCCGTTCTTTTCCTCTCCGCACGCGACACCGAGCTCGATAAGGTCGTCGGCCTCGAAATCGGAGGAGACGATTACCTCGCAAAGCCTTTCGGAGTCCGCGAACTTTCCGCGCGCGTCAAAGCACTTCTGCGTCGCGCCCACACCGAGACCAAAGGTGTCAGCGGCTCCGCTCCGATAACCATCGATGTCGGGGGCATCACGCTGGACGAGGCCGCGCATCACGCGACGAGCAAGGCGGGACCCATCGATCTGACTCCGCGTGAATTCGAACTCCTCAGTTGCCTCATGCACAACGCCGGACGCGTACTCTCGCGCGAGCAGTTGCTCCGCGATGCATGGGGATGGGAGTATCTGGTCGAGACGAAGACTGTCGACACACACGTCAAACGTCTCAGAGACAAACTCGAAGCCGCTAAAGTCGATTCCTCCCTCGTGGAGACCGTGAGGGGTTACGGCTATCGTTTTCGCACCGAGTAAACAAAACCCAGGAAGTCGGAAGGTCCTTTGAACCCGAACAGAAACAGCATGCGTGAGCGTTTCAAGAATGCTCTGCGCGCCTATGCGATGCTCTCGATCGGAGCCGTGACGGTTGCCGGTCTTCTTGCGATGCGTTTTCAATGGGGATGGATCATCATACTCGCCGCAGCGGTCGGAACAGGAGCGCTCGGCTGGATAAACGCCGATGACACGGCACGTCGGAACGTATCCGACCTCGACAACCTCATCAGCGCCATCAACTCGTTCAACAGCGGCATCCATTCCGTTCGCGCTCGTGGCGCGAGCACCAAAGAAGTCCGTGCGCTCGTCGACGGCTTCAACAAGATGGCCACCGAGGCCGAACGGGCCATTTCGGCATTGAGCACCGAGGAAAAACGACAGATGCAATTCGTGTCCGACGTCTCCCATGAACTGCGCACACCCCTGACCGCGATCCGCGGCGCAGCCGAGACGCTTTTGGACGGCAACGTGCCTCCCAACGATCAGGTCCGCTTCCTTTCCACCATCGCCGCCGAGGCCGAACGGCTCTCGCGCCTCGCAAACGATCTGCTCACCCTGCAACGTATCGAAGGCTCCTCCGCAGAGTTGCCTTTACGGACGTTCAACCCACGCGAAGCCGTCACACGCGCGGCGCGCATGCTCGGGCCGCTTTTCGATGCGCGAGGCGTGGACTTTTCCATCAAGGGAACGAGTCCCGACATTTTAGGCGACATCGACCGGATCCAACAGGTCGTGGCCAATCTCATCGACAATGCGACCCGTATGGTAAGCGACAACGGCCGTGTATGGGTCGAGTTTTCGAGCGCCTATCGCAACGAGCTCGGCTCCCAGATACCCGCGAAAAGTTTTGTGGATGTCGACAGGTTCGCAATCATGGCGATTTGCGACAACGGTCCCGGGATTCCGGAGGAGAACATCCCCCACCTGTTCGACCGCTTTTTCAGAACCGATTTGAGCCGCGCTCGAAATCGCGGAGGCGCCGGGCTCGGACTATCGATTGTGAAAGCCATCGTCGACGTCCATGGCGGGACGATCGAGGTCGAGAATCGCGTCGGCGGAGGAACTCAGTTCACCATCTACTTGCCGGTTCCGCCCGACATCGGGATAGAGCGATAAAGCGCGCCTGCCAAAACAACGGCGACGGCACCCTTCAAGACATCGGGGACGACAAAGGGTGCAACGCCCGCAACGAAGGCCGCATTAAGCGACATCCCAGCGGAAGCCATCATCCAGACGACGCCGAACGTGTCGACGAGCACGATTACGAGAAGTGCGACGATTCCACGGGTGAGCAGCGTATTCACGCGCGTCTTGCGCAGGCACCCCATCACATATGAGCCCACGAATGCGGCTACGATAAATCCGAAAAGATATCCGCCGGTCGGACCAGCGATCACACCGAGTCCGCCGCGGCCGCCGGAAAACACCGGCAGGCCCAAGGCCCCGATGCCGACATAGAGCGCCATCGCGCCCGTGGATTGAGCCGGCGTCAACAGCAACGCGGCGAGTATGACGAAAAGTGTCTGAAGCGTGAAGGGGACCGGATACACGAACGCCGCAAAAAGTGCCGACGCCGAAATCAGGGCGGCGAAAAGAGCGATGAGCATCAGTGACTGCAGACGTGCGTTGATTCTAACGGTACTTTCTTGAGCGATCTCATTCATGTGCTATCCCCTTTTTCAATGTGACGTCCCCGTATGCTATCTCTCGTTCATTTCCGTACACCGAAGGCGAGCCGCCTTCGGCTCTATCGGCAAGGATCATATGCCCGGCCGGAGTGAATCCGATGCAATACCCCGCGTCGAGAAGATTGCCGTGAGGATCGAACACCTCCACATAGTGCGATACGTTCTTTTCGAAACCCGTATACTCCTCGAGATACGGTATGAAACCGCTTTCCAGCCACCCCGAATACAGGTCCTCGAAGTTATCGAGGATAGCATAGGCAAGCCCTCTGTTGGTGATATCTATACCGAAATCGCTCAGAAACGCGACGGAGCCCTCCGTTTCGCGGATATTGTTGACGCCCACGCCGACGATGAGGTACGCGGAACGGGTCTCGAGCAGAATCCCGGATGCCTTGAGGCCCCCGATATAGACGTCGTTCGGCCACTTGATCTTGAGCGAATCGACGAGCTCCGGCTTGCCCTGCTCGAAGAATATCCGCCTGAAAGTGCGCCCGACGGCCATCGCAGTCAGAAGCGAGAGCGATCCCATCTCGGTTTCGCCGTTTCTCTGCGGAGGCGTCTTATCGAGGAGCATGGAGAGATACACATTGCCGCGCGGTGATTCCCACGTACGGCCCAATCGACCCCGCCCGGCCGTTTGGCTGGCGGCGATATAGGCCGCAGGAGGGGTCTGCCCCTTCATCGCGGCCTCGTACGCGTAGTCGTTGGTGGAGGCCACCTCTTCGATGAATTCTATCTCCCGCCAAAAGCGACGGGCCACAGGGGGCGATATCTCATGAGGGATATCGTGTTTCTCCAAAAACTTGATTTTACGCGCCTTGGCGTAGCGTCTGATCATCGCGAAGCCGAAAACGCCCAAGACGACGACCATCGTCGCGGCGAACCACCCGATCGACTTCATGATCGTAGCGGCGAGCGGGGCGTTGGCCCGAAGCACCCATCCAACGGCGACAAGGCCGGCAGTGTAGATCAGCGCGCCCAGAAAAGAGCTGAAGAT
>Ga0123339_10002131_pt1 | contig 13440 bp, 14 predicted proteins | sample lystaG_FD_89956 | JGI IMG/M metagenome (GOLD analysis project Ga0123339, IMG submission 89956) | Glacier valley bacterial and archeal communities from Borup Fiord, Nunavut, Canada, to study Microbial Dark Matter (Phase II) -... | ecosystem: Environmental > Aquatic > Freshwater > Ice > Glacier ... | reverse complement strand
TTGTCCAACCAGAGGGGATCATACCTAATTCAGTTTCTACGAAGGTACCATCACTGAAGGGTTCGAAATTACTAAACCATGACTTATAGACGGTCTGTGTCATATTCGCTAAATTATCATTTATCTTATGATTCAATTCAATTTTCTCGTCCAAACACGAAAGTGTAGCTACTATTGATTTTTGCTCATGATATTGTGGCATCAAAATACTTACTTTTCTAAGTTCTGCACTTTTTATTCCAATAACCGTAGTTCCAGTAGCTCTTGCATATAACCGGCTTTGTCCGACCTCACTTTGCAAGAAATACCTTAGAAATGTATTATCTAAAACTTCTTTTTTACCCCTCAGCGTGATAATTCTTTGAGCTAATGCAACTTTATTATTTGTTTTAATTTGAGCTACCTCACCCAAAGGCGCTTCTGTTGTCACAACCACATCATTTGTTTCTGGAAATCCACGTGTCATCCAAGATGTATAGTTATCTTCAGATATAAATTCGTTGGCTTTTTGGATAAATCCATTTTTTACAATTTTTGCTGTAATCAATGGAATTCCTGAATTGGTTTTCTTTGGAGTTTTCCCTCTATAATCAATAAACCTATCGATAACATCTTCCAATAAATATTCATTCCATTCATTAATCTTCAATTATAATCACCTGCTTCAACTTGTTATATTGCTTTATACACGCTCTAGAAGGTTTGCGACAAATAAAATCATCTGTTATAAATGCACAAATTTCTGGAGTTACATTATTTGCATAAGTTTCGAGATTAGATTGGTAGCAGCCCCATGTCTTGATTTGCGTATCACTGATTATTATTGAGTAATTAAATGGTACAACTATTTCCATTCTCCCATCAAATATCAAACCCTATCGCCCCCAACCTCAACTTAATCTCATCTTCAAGCTGATGCGATTTAACAAACATTTCAGCGAGTTCATCAGTAAGCCTGGTCATCTTTTCATCGAATGGTTCTCCATCATCTTCAACTTCCTCAATTCCCACATATCTTCCTGGTGTTAAGATGTACTCATGGTTTCTAATTTCTTCAATATTTGCAGATTTACAGAAGCCTTGGATATCCTCATATTCAACCTTATCATCACGCCAGTGATGATATGTATCATAAATCTTCTTGATTTCCTCATTAGTCATCACTCTATGCTTTCTGGTTTCCATGTAACCTAACTTACGAGCATCAATAAAGAGAACTTTGTTCTTTCTATTCTCCTTATTTTTTGAAATAAACCAAAGGCACACAGGAATCGTAACGGTATAGAAAAGATTCGGTGGCATTGTAACAATACAGTCAACAAGTCCAGCTTCCACAATATTCTTTCTTATTTCAGCTTCTGCTTTAGTTGATGTACTCATGGATCCATTAGCTAGGACAAAACCTGCAATTCCTTTTGGAGATAATTTGCTAATCATATGCTCAATCCAAGCATAGTTTGCATTATTCTGTGGAGGTATCCCGTATTTCCAACGAGGATCATCTTGAATTAAGGTATAGTCACTGATATTAAATGGAGGGTTTGCAAGGATATAATCTGCCCTAAGATTCTTATGCAGGTCATTTCCAAATGTATCAGCATCTCGTTCTCCAAGGTTACCATCTAAGCCTCTAATAGCTAAATTCATCTTGGCAAGCTTCCAGGTATTCGCATTAAATTCTTGGCCAAAAATATGGATGTTGTCTTTTCTTCCCTGATGTTCTTCGATAAACTTTGCAGATTGTACGAACATCCCGCCTGACCCGCAGCAAGGGTCGTAAACTCTCCCTTCAAATGGTTCGATCATCCCGACAAGTAATTTCACTATGGTCTCCGGTGTATAGAATTCACCATCAGTGGAACCAAATTTGCCAAGAAAGTACATGTAAACGTTACCAAGCACATCCTGCGCTTTGGCTTCTTTACTCCCCATATTGAACAAAAAAAGGTCAACAAGTTCTCCAAGTTTGGTTTTGTCCAGTTCTTGTCTTGCGTAATTCTTTGGAAGAACGCCTTTAAGGTGAGCATTCTCTTTTTCAATAGCAATCATGGCATCATCAATAATCTGGCCAATCGTGTTCTGTTTCGCGTTATTTTTAATGTATCCCCACCTTGCAGTCATAGGAACAAAAAATACATTATCCTCAATATAAGCATCATGATCTTCCTCGAACCCTTCACTTTCAGCTACGAGTTCATTATATTTTTCTTCAAAACTATCTGAAATGTATTTTAAGAATATAAGCCCTAGGACAACATCTTTGTAATCAGATGCTGATATGTTTCCTCGAAGTTTATCAGCCATTTCCCATAATTTATTTTCCATCTGTGAGCTAATTGCCATTTAGTTTCCTCCTTGATTTCCCCAAGTCTTTGTTATAACCATTTTATTATATCATCTAAGTAGTATATTATCATTACTCCAATCCCAAATTACAATTAATACTTAAAATTTCATATCAATATATATGATATACATTAATATAGATTCTCAATTAGTAAATTAATCAAATATTTTTTCACTCATAATAACATAACCCTTGAAAACAGCCTGTATAAAGCCATTTTCAAGGGTTCTTATCCTTAGTTTCTCTCCAACAACATGACTGTCTCAACGTGTGTCTAAACCGCGGTTAGATACTGTATATCAAAAGAACCTGGTGAAATAACCATTTAACATAAGTATCCCCCGGGGGTAAAATATTTTAGTTAATTGTAAAAGTATATTTCGCTAGAATTTCTCCAGTACTTTTAACTTTAATTGTTACCGAACCACTACCTCTACTTGCATTCGCTGGTTCAAGGTTATATGCATAAGCACCATCACCCTTTTCCCAATATGTGCCATCCATCCATCCCTTACTTGTATCAGTAAAAGTCCAATCCGGAGTCTTCCATGTGAATTGTAAATCAATTTTACCGTTTGAAGGCCCTCCAGTTAACTTGCCATAAAAAGAAAACTGATCATATCTACTATATGAACTATTATTCATACCGCCTGTAAACACCCATTTATAAGCTTCTTTTTTATAGTCACTTGCTAACTTTGCACTATCTTTATAATCTCCAAGATTTTCCATGGCCTTGAAAGCTGTCTCAAAATCTCCGTTTGAAGCAGATTTTACTGCATCAATATAACTTTTATCCTTCAATTCTAATTCGTATTTTTTATATGCTTCTAAATATTCTGATTGTGCGTTAGGATACAATGTACTATCGACTATACTCAATTTTTGAGATGCCTCAGTAAACTTTTTATTCGCTAATAAATTTTGAAACCACTTATAATTAATCATTGGTATCAACTCTGTTTGAACATTATTATAAGATCCAATATCTCTTAAAATAGCTAAACTATCGGAATATCTCTCATCCTCGAGTAATTTATTGGAATAGTTATATTTTACTTCCTCAATTATGTCCTTAGCCTTTTGATAATTTTGAATTTCGCTTAGTAGTTCTATTGCTTCAGGGTACTTTTTATTCTCATACTTTTCATAAGCATCTCGATATTTTACTTCAAAAACCATTTCAGCTGAGTTCTTATAGTCTAGTAATTCAGAAAATATGTTTAATGAATCGGTGTAATTCTTTTCTTCTAATAAGCCTAATGCTTTTCTGTATTCGGCTTCTTTAATCCAGGTGCTGACTTCTTTATAATCTCCGAGTTCGTTTAAAATTCGAATTCCATCATCATAACCACCTGTCTCAATACTTAAAATCCCACTATTATATTTGTTATTTGGTGCAATAACAAAATAATACAAACTAAAACCAAGTATCATCATAAGAGCAATACCGCTCCCTATTTTAAAAGATCTAATATTTCGTTTTCTCTTTGCAATTGCTGTTTGTTTTTCCCTTTCTTGTAATTCTAGCGCTTCTTGTTCTTGAATTTTTGTGGCCATTTCTATGTCGCGTTTTTTTTGTTCTTCAATAATCATTAATTGTTCCTGATAATCAGTTAAGCTTCGTTTTAGATATTCTGTATTTGTATGTTCAAATATCCAAGATTTCGAGACTCCACACCTGATACAAATATTATCATCAAGATAATTAATTCTTCCACAGGAACAATACCACTCAGTGCTATGTTCTTCTGGAATGAAATAATAATCATCATACCCTAATGAAGTTTCTTTCAATTCTCGCTTAAACTGTATAAGCAAATCATTTCCCAATACTTTTATAGGTATCATATTAGGTTTATGAATCGATTGATTATCATTTCGCCATATAGTTCCATCGAAAAATACGACTTTATCTATTTGTATTTTAATGTTTCTTACTAAGGGGTCTAGGATTACAGGCAATTTATTAGCAAAAGTACTCTTTGGTTTTAAATGGAGATCGGAAAAAACATGGTTCAATAGATTAGTTCCTTCTATACTATCTCCTGCAGCATCATAACAATCGATTTTGATGAAAATAGAACTAATTGGAATTTCAGCAATACTAAAGACCCTAAGTTGCAATAACATTTTATTTAAGACTTTATCAGCGATTAGAGCTCCTTTATTGATCTCTATAGGACACTTCGGATTATATTCATTTATTTCAAGATTCTTTACCTTGTCATATCTCTGATTCATACAACTTCCTCTCTTAGTAATATAACGCACTAATAATTAGATTCTTTATACATTAGTTTCAATAGTAACTTGATTAATTCGATATATAATCGTAAACAAGTTCCCAATCATTTCTAATTCCGTTAGACAACCATATAAGAACTAGTTCTCCTCCTGGTCTAGGATCTGCTTTAACAATTTTGTATCTAACCCTTTCTGAAGAATCACTAGACGAAGGACTGCTAAACTGGAAATCTGCATCATCCCATTTTGATTCAAAATTAATGCCTCTTTTATCGTCAAGCCTCCCATTCTCTCTAAGTGTAAATCTTGATTCCCAACCATCAACAACACTATTACCAGTCATTGTCTTAAGTTTCCATTTACCTTCAAGTTTGTAGTATAGAGAATTCAAGTATATGTCCGTATTGTTTGTATCATCAACTTTATTAAAATACTCACGAGCTTCAACAAAAAACTTCTTTTCATATAGATCTTTTGCGTATTCAAAAAAAGCTTTCTGCAAAATTTCTTGGCTATCTTTGTATCCAGAAAGTTTTTCTAACTGTTTTATGGCAGTATTGTAATTCCCAGCTGCATAATTCGATATTGCTGCATTATATTCTATCTGCATACCCAGTTCTAAAAGCATCTTTTTCGAATCTTTGAAATCACCCAATTCTTCAAATACTTTCATTGCATCTAAGTAATCGCCTGTTTCATTTAATTTTATTGCTTTTTGATAATCTTGATTTGGTTTAATATAAAATATTGCAAATGCTCCAAGGCTTACTAACAACAAAATTGAGATTAGTGTAGCACTTTTACGTCTTTTCCTTATACGTATACTATTTTGATTTTCTTTGATTCTAGCCTCATCTTGTACTTTCAGTTCTTCATTTCTTACCAATTCAGCTTCTTCGATTAGCCTTTTCTTATTACTGACAAACTCAATAACTGATTGGGCTTGCATTTTTTCATCAGTATACCTAAACACCCAATTTTTATCGATATTACATCTTGCGCATGTAGAATTTAAATTGTCGTTTGGCCTTCCACAAGAACATAGCCAAAGATTATCCAATTCTATCGGTTTGTACAAAATCTGATCAAAATCATACCCTGCATTTTGTGATTCATGTTTGAGAAAATCCAACATATCGATATCTAGTTTTTCTAGTCTCCTTTGAACGGGCTTTATATAAATATCTTTCCCTTCACTTCGCCAAATCTCACCTGATTCAAAAACAACCTTATTGATATTCACTTCTACATTACGAACATTATTTCCCATAAGAATTGGATTAGTATCACCAAATGTTTTTCGACTTTCTAATGCAAGATCTAAAAAAGCGTGCTCAACAGTATTTATTCCCTGAATATGATCGTAAGCATCATCAAATGAGTCCACATTCACAAATACTGATGATATCTTACTATCAGTAATATTTAATAATTTTAATTGTAAGAGTACTCGATTATTTTGTTTGTCCAATAGCAATGCACCTTTTTTAATATCTATAGGACAATCTAATATACACTTATTTAATTCAATGTACTTAATTCTTTCGAATTTTATACTGCTCATAACTCCTCCTAAATTTAAGTCTATAGTTCAGGTAAATCCTCAAAAGTTTCAGTTTTAGTCGAGGAAAGGTTACTCTCAGAAAAGTTTGATGATCTATTTTTTATAATTTGATCTTCTAGCTTTTTATCCAGGCTTTCTTGAATAATTAGTTTGCCACCAAAACCAACTGAAACAGTAACTACAGATAACCCCATCGCATACATAAATAGACTTAATCCAATGGCTAACTCTCCGACATTTTGATAGTAAGCTTCTGCAACTGATGTACCTGACACTGATTGTAGTTCTGTCATACTAGTTCCAGTTTTTCCAATCGATAAGCCAGTACTGAAGAATAATATCCCTGATAATATTCCTAAGCATATAATCAATATTCCAAAATTCTTTTTATTCAATTAATACACCTTCTTTAAATCATTATGTAATAAATATTTATTGGGTGTGTCGCACTTAAAATGCAAATCTATCTCATAAATAATATCTTTACGTCGCGAAAGGATCTATTTCGCGAAGATTGACTCTCCAATACTTTAAGTGATACTCTTAATAAAAACTTGAAATAATCAAAAAATAGTATAGTGACGATAAAAAGACTCCTAATATCAATCCTGTAAATGACCATTTGACAATGCCTTTGGATTTTACTGGATAGTTCTGATGATAAATAATATATAATACTAAACCGATAATTGGTAATAGAAAAGATATAATGTTAAGATCTTTATTGTTTTGATCTAACTCATTATTACTCAAATAGTTTTTGTTAGTATTAGTTATAGAAACCAACTTAGCCCTGCAATTTAGACATACTATTTGCCTTTCAGCTGTTTTTGAACCACAGTTCTGACAATAATAAGAGCCGTCGAGTGGATCAAATCCACAATTATAACATATACGTTCGTTATTATTGATAGAAGCACCACAATTTCGACAATTATTAACATTCAGATTGATTTGTTCATCATGGGTAGTTTGAACTGCGTTCGATTTATTTTTATTAATTGTCAATATATTTGTAATGAAAAATATTATTACTATAGGTTGAATCAAATAATGAATACGTACACCATATTTGGGAAGATAATATATCAGAAAAAATGAGGGTGCCCCCATATCCGTATTTATCGCAACTATGTTTACTAATATCAAAAATAAGTATGCTATTATTATTAAATACTTTATATTTGATCTAATAATAATAATCGTATGAATTATTAAAACAATAAATACAATAGACTCGATTATGAAATATAAATTAGAATGTTCAAGAAACATAACTGGTACCGATGCAATCACAGCTATGAGTAAAATAACACTACTATTTCTTTTGTTCCAATAAAACATTAACAGACCAACTGCCAAAAAAAATACATTTATATTTTTTACAAAAAAATCTGATAATTCACTTATAGTAACATAGAAGTATACGAAAAATTTTAATATTGATAGAAAAAATGCTATAAATAATGATACTACACCTATAAGTTGGATTGTTGTCATATCTCTTTTTTTATTGACTCTCATCATTACCAACTCCTACTTTTTTATAGTTTGCATAAGTACAAATTGAATACCTTATTGTCTTTAAGTTTATTCAATTAAGAGTTATTAATACAGATCTAGTAATTCTTGGGTTGATATGTATACTCCTAATTAAATCTGCCACTATAAAAACACTAGAATGAATCTAGCAATTTTGTGCGTTTTGTTTCATAATCACTATCTGTAATCAAATCTTGGTTTCTTAGCTCTTTTAATTCTTGCAGTTTTATTTTTATTGCAACAGTATTAACTTGCGCCTCTTTAACCTCAGAGATATTGTATTTTTTTTGTACAACCTCATAATCTTTTAGCGGAATAATTTTCTTAAATTTATGGAAATCGTCATAAATAAAAGTTAATATAATATCTTTACCATTTTCATCCTCAAAATACAATCTAGTATGTTTTGTGTCTTTGATTTCGGTCGAAATATTGACAGGATTAATTTTTCCATTCCAACCATTTACTAAACTATATGAAGATCCTCCACCAAAACCTGAAGTTTTTGAAATTATTTCCCCTTCTTGAGCATAATATCTAATTTTAACTAAAGGTATTCTATAATAAGGTGCTTCAGATAATCCAATTTCTCTATATAATTCAGGAGGATTTGATCTATCTGCAACAATTGTTAATACCTCGCCATCTAAATCCATTTTTAATCTGAATGGCTTTGATAAGACTCTATCTTGCATCTTTAATTCCAAACCAATTGCTTTATTAATTGAAAAATTGACATTCTGTAAATTTTTGTTTATAGTCCCAATACTAGCATTGACTTTAGTTCTGGTTTCTTCAATTTTTTTCTTTTCATCATTGGCGTACCATAATCCGAGAATTCCAAAAGCAATAAGAAAAGGCCTAGAATAATTATAATTATTAAACCTTCACTAAGAATCATAGCAATAACCCCAAGAATAATGCAAAATATTGCTACTGTAAAATTTGACATAATGACCTCCTAATATATTAATATTTATTAGTAAACTCTATTTATTGGGACTCTAGAACTCATTTATCATCAAAAACATATGCCCTTTTTTAAACATTGCAACAGCAGTATATGTATAATCTAACTCTGATAATCATTTGAGTCATCCAGCTGATCTTTGCTAACGTCAGTAAGTACTTACCGTTCACGGTACTGCAATAATATTCCGAATTTAGAGCCTTTTAGGCTTTTATCTCCACTTCAATTTTAACACTATTTGTATTCTTTTATCGGATAGTAAGACAACCCTATCCAATTGCATTTAATGAGAATACACTTTATATTTCTATATTTTTTAGAGTCTATACAAGCATCCTAACTCACTTCATTAATACCGGTCAAACTCATTTGAGCAAGAATAATTTAAGTCTAGATACGAATTTTAAACATCATATATTTAGCCTGAAAACAACCAAATCCCTTGAATCGAGAGTGTTAAAAAATTCTTTTAATTATTGTTTTCATTGGTCATGAGAAATCCTCATCGTTCTGGCAAGGTGAGAATCGCTTAATTCACAACAATGATTTGCTCGTAATATAATATAGATATTGTTTTAAGTGTATATGTTCGTTCACTTAAATTTAATATATCACAATTCTTACAAATTAAGAATGCTTTTATTCTAATATTCACATTATTAAGTATTTGAAATTTCTTTCTCTCATTTTTCATCAACAAAAAAGACTGACTCAAAGTTTTCACTCAAAATCAGCCGCATAATACCATTATATTATTCACCTTCACATTCCATCTCTGTCCCATCTAAAAAAGTAACAACCAATTTACCGCTTTCAAAAACAGTGATGTGGTCCAAAGTATTCAGCAAGAAGTCTGTATCGAAATCCTCGATGTGATCTTCTGCTTTTGTAATATCGGCAAACTGCACCGCTTGATACTGTTGCAGCGGATTGCCAAATTCAGCGAAGCGCTCCCATCGTTTTTTTAGTTCTTCCCTGTTGTTGACAAGCAAGTTCCAAATCATTATAAGTGCCTTTTTAAGAACCGCTTCATTAATATGACGATTTGAACATCCTTGTAAGCCTTTCACTTTGTATCGTTCCTGGCATTGCCAAATCTTACGATATGCATCTCCTGTTTTCCATCCTTTTCTTGTAAAAGCTTTATTACAATTACCACAGATGATCTTTCCTGCAAAAGGATTTGTTTCAAGCTTATTGGAATAAGCTTTTAATCCGTGTTCTTTCACATAGTCTTGTCTTCTAACTATCTCTAGCTGCACGGCTTCCCATACTAACGGATCAATTATGGCATCATGATTTTCTTCAATATGATACTGCTGGATATTTCCTTTGTTCTTCGCTCTCTTTTTCGAGAGAAAATCAACAGTATAGGTTTTCTGGAGAATTGCATCACCTTTATACTTCTCATTCTTCAAGATACTTTTAATGGTAGAAGCTTCCCATTTAGCCTTACCGTCCCAGTTCTTCACGCCTTCCTTCTCAAATATTCTCTTGATGTGTTCTGCTGTCTTTCCAGAAAGATACTCCTCATAAATCCGCTCAACGATTTCAGCCTGCTCTCGATTGATGACCAGCTTGCCGTTCTCATCAGTGTCATATCCAAGAAATCTCTTAGTGCTCATCTTGAACTGGCCATTTTCATATCTTCTTCTTATCCCCCATTGTGAGTTCTCACTGATTGACCTGCTTTCATCCTGTGCGAGGGATGAGAGGATCGTCAGCAGCACCTCTCCTTTGGCATCGAGAGTATTGATATTCTCCTTCTCGAAGATCACTCCAACACCAAGCTCTCTTAACTCTCTAACATAATTCAGACAGTCGAGAGTGTTTCTTGCAAATCTACTGATCGATTTGGTGATAATCATGTCGATCTTACCCTCCCTGCAGTCTCTTATCATCCGATTGAAACTCACCCGCTTCTTTGTACTTGTTGCTGAGATTCCTTCATCTGCATAGATATCAGCCATCGTGTATAGAAGACTAATGTTAATGAAATTTGTGTAGTATCTCACCTGATTTTCATAACTAAGTAGCTGCTCTTCATGATCCGTGGATACCCTGCAATATGCAGCCATTCTTAGTTTCATTACAGCCTGGTTACTCTCCTGTGCATTCGAAATATTCTTCTTTGCTGGTATAACGGTAATGTTTTTCGCCATTTCTTTGTACCTCCTCAATCACCATAGGTTCGTCAAATATTTTTTGTTCAATCAGTTTATCTTTGATTTTGATGCCTCTGCATGCTTCTTTACCTTCTAGTATGTATTTGCTGCACCACCATTCAATCTGCTTGTTGTAGCTTATTCTTCTTTTCAGTGTGGTCCACATATCGGACAGAGAAGCTTTCCTGATAAAGGATACCTATTCACATACTTACTCTTTGTTGCACTTGAATCTATGTGTTTGAGGGATCTTCTATCACTCATTATTTTTTGGACTTTGTCCCATATATCCGATGTAACAATTCCAGGATGATTATCCTTAATGTAATAGCATTGAAGTTCTCCTCTATTTGGTTTAGTCTCTTTCCGTTTATTCTCTGGAACATAATATTTTTGGAGCATATAATCACCTTTATACTTTTCATTTTTAAGCATATTGAGTAATGCAGTATCTGACCACTTTGCTCCTGTAACAGTCTTGACACCCTCATTATTCAGTTTCTTTGCAATTTTGAAAGTTCCATAGCCTTTTATATATTGATCGAAGATCATTCTTACGGTTTTTGCTTCGTCCTCATTAATGATAAGATTTCCATACTTATCTTTGTCAAAGCCCATAAACCTCTTCGTGTTGATGATAGTTTCTCCTCTTTCAAATTTCTTCTGAAATGTCCATTTCATGTTTTCACTCATGCTTCTGGACTCTTCCTGTGCAAAGGAAGCTAAGACGGCTAGCATCATCTCACCATCATTGGATAAGGTATTAATATTCTGTTCTTCAAAAAAAATACTGACACCTAGTTCTTTTAGCTCTCTGGCTACTTTAAGAACGGTGACGGTATTTCTTGCTAGTCTGGATATGGATTTTGTGATAATCAGATCAACTTCTTTCGCCATTGCTTTATCAATCATAGACTGAAAACCTGGTCTTTTTTCTGAGTATCCACTTATCCCTTGATCCGAGTAGATTCCTACAAGTTCGTATTCAGGATTTAAAGTGATGACACGCTTGTAGGTTTCAGTCTGATTTTGTAGTGAATCTGCCTGATTTAAGCTATCAGTAGAAACTCTTACATAAGCACAGACTCTTAAGTTCTTGGATTTACTTACTTCATACGGTTCAATAACATTAATTTGCAATTCGCATACCTCCTTTTTCTCACACACTATACATCACTCTGAAGACCCTATAAGTCAAGCATTACAAGTGTCTCCACCTATTATTTTGGTCTTTGGAAATAGAAGGTCAATAAAGTAAAAAGCCAATCAAGTGACGCTATCTCACTCGATTGGCTTTAAACCTATTCTAACTTCAGAAAACTTTTAAACCCTGCCTTGGAAAGCTTTTTCATCAGCTCCTCAGCGTTTTCTTCCTTTGAGAAGGCTCCCACCTGAACACAGTATAGCTTCTTGTCTTTTTCTGCAGAAGGTTTTGTCTCTTCAATGAGGATGAGATGATCCTTATCCACCCAGGTATTGATTCCGGATGATTCTTCTTTTGTATTGATGTCTATCCTTCTGCCTAGTAGAACACATTCCTTCTCCATATGTTTTACTGGTATTCCATTGGAATCAGTTTGTGTGATTCTATGGTGAAGCTGCTTTACCCAGGATGGTATATCTGGACCACCTGGATGGTATTTCACTGCAGTGGATTTAAAAGACACCACATCCCCAACCTTAAACACTTTCTTCGATTCTGATCTTAATTTTTCTTTTACGGCAGCTCGAAAGGTATCCATGGTTTCTCCATGTTTTGGAAACCAGTGCATCACATCAGCATGGCTTGAGGCAATTCCGAGTCTTGCTCCTTCACTGTGGCAAAGAATATCTCTTTCCGTGAGTCCATACATTTTGCATAGATAGGCACTCAGTTCAACAGCATTGTTAAACGCTTTTCTGAAATAATCTTCATGCTTCTTCGGATCATACCCGATCATCTTCGATCCAAGATATGAGAATCCACCAGGTTCACATATCTCGAATCCGATGTGATTATTGTTTGCATCCCCACCAGCATGCCATCCTCGATGATTCCAGGGTAGATACTGCCACACTTCCTTATCATCCAGGAAGGCGTGTACACAGACCTGCCTGTTGATCTCTTTTGCTTTATAGGACTTGTTCCACCTGCTGAACCAGTCCCCTGCCATGACGCCAGGAGTCGCAGTTGAATGCACCATGATGCCGACTGGTTTGATTATTCTGTCGGTAGTGTAACAGTCATTTCGTGTCATATGTTTTATATTAATATCCAAGTTAAATTCCTCCTCTAAATAATAGAAACGCCATAGGTTTTATCCTATGACGCTTCTATTAACATAAGTATTCCTGTTCTTTGAGATCCTCATCATCGAGATCTCTTACTTCTATTTTCTTCCGGCAAGTTGGACATATTTCATGATAATCTCTAAAGGTCAAACTCATTTCAAGATGAATCTTATACTTTGTGAGAACCATACTGGCCCCACAAGCACATGTGTATTTTGCACTTCTATCCCCTCCAGAATCTATTATATGGAGAGGATAATTTTTCATTCATCCCAGTTTAACTTTCCATCTTCAAATATCTGATCTTCATTTTTATGCCAAATAAAGTTGAGCT
>Ga0123339_10002129_pt1 | contig 13444 bp, 13 predicted proteins | sample lystaG_FD_89956 | JGI IMG/M metagenome (GOLD analysis project Ga0123339, IMG submission 89956) | Glacier valley bacterial and archeal communities from Borup Fiord, Nunavut, Canada, to study Microbial Dark Matter (Phase II) -... | ecosystem: Environmental > Aquatic > Freshwater > Ice > Glacier ... | reverse complement strand
CGCCCTTCTTTTTGGCATAGCCCCAGGCAGCCAGATAAGCGTATCGGCCGTTACCGCCGGTTTTGGGGTTGACGACCACCACCTGAATGCCGGGTTTGATCAAATCGTCCCAGTCCTTGATGCTTTTTGGGTTGCCGTTGCGCACCAAAAATAGCATGGTGGATGTGGTGGGCGATGCGTTGTTCGGGAATTTCTTCGTCCAGTCCTTGGCCACCACGCCAACGCCTGCCAGAAAGTCGATGTCGGTGGAGGTGTTCATGGTCACCACATCTGCCTCCAGGCCATCGGCCACCGAACGCGCTATCGCGCTTGAGCCGCCATGCGACTGGTCAACTTTGATGTCTTTGCCCGTGGTTTTTTTGTAATGGGCGACAAACGCGGCGTTGTAGTCCTTGTAGAACTCGCGCGCGACATCGTAAGAGCCATTGAGCAGGGTTTGGGCTGATGCCAGCCCGCTGGTTGTCATAGCCAGGATAGCCAGGGTTGCAAAAGCGATTTTTAGTTTTGAGATCATGTGGTCCGGAAGGTGCTTTTTGAATTGTCGGGCAGCGTAGTTTGCAACCCCAGACTTAAAACTTAAAAGACTGTTTTTAAATTTGCTTATTACCTTTATGTATTTTTAGTAAAGCGAATCAAGCAGCGCGCAAACAGCTTTGCCGCGCCGCAGATGGTACGCGTTGAGAGTTTCGACTACAGGCCGACTGAAGGTGAGCTTATTTGCGGGTGTAAATCTGGTCAAACGATGCGCCATCAGCAAAGTGCTCTTTGTCGGCTTTGGCCCAGCCGCCAAAAGCGCTGTCAATGCTGAACAGATTCAGCTTGGCAAACTGTTTGGCGTATTTGGCTTTTGCTTTTTCACTCACCGCCGGGCGGTAGAAGTTTTTGCCTGCAATGTCCTGGCCTTCTTCTGAATACAAATACTTCAGGTATTCCTCCGCCGCAGCGCGGGTGCCCTTTTTGTCGACGTTTTTATCCACCACGGCAACTGCGGGTTCAGCCAGAATGCTGAGCGACGGGGCAATCACGTCAAACTTCGCGCTGAATTCCTTTTCAAGCAAATAGGCTTCGTTTTCCCAGGCGATCAGCACATCGCCCTGGGCGCGCTGGGCAAAGGTGATGGTCGAACCGCGCGCGCCGGTGTCCAGCACCGGTACGTTGCCATACAGCTTGGCAACAAACTCTTTGGCTTTACTGCCGCCATTTGCATCACTGCCGTATTTGCGTTTGGCAAATTCCCAGGCGGCCAGGTAGTTCCAGCGGGCGCCCCCTGATGTTTTGGGGTTGGGCGTGATGACCTTGATGCCGGGTTTGATGAGGTCGTCCCAGTCCTTGATGCCTTTGGGGTTTCCCTTACGCACGACCAGCACGATGGTTGACGTATAGGGCGACGAATTGTTCGGCAGCTTTTTTTGCCAGTCGGGGCTAAGCCAGCCACCGTTTTTCACCAGTGCGTCGGTGTCGCCTGCCAGCGCCAGTGTGGCCACATCGGCATCGAGGCCGTCAATGATGGACCGCGCCTGCTTGCCCGAGCCACCGTGTGACTGCTTGATGCTCACGTCCTGGCCGGTTTTGACTTTCCAGTGTCTGGCAAAGGCGGCGTTGTACTCGACGTACAGTTCGCGTGTCGGGTCGTAGGACACATTGAGGAGCGTGACGGGCTGCTGTGCAAAGCCGGGCATGGCCAGGCTGCTCAGTGCGCTGGCAGCTGACAATGCGATCAATGTGCGGCGTTGGATCATGGTGCTTCCTTAAAATCAAAACTTGTGCAAGTTTGGATTCTGGGAGCATTTCTTTAAATCTAAAAAGAATATAAAATTTTTAGTTAATAAGTAAAAAATATAACAAGTAGATTCTTTAGTATCGGCTCCGCTTGAATATTGCTATTATTTCAGGAGCTTCTCGCGCAGATATCCATTGGTTAAAGCCCTTATTCCAAGTGTAAAAATGGCGTATTTTTCAGCTTATGGACGCCCTGCCCAGCCAAGTCTGCTCCAAAACGACCTGAAAACCGTTTTTTTTAAGCCGTTTTCACCTATGTTTTAAGCCTCCAGCCCAATAGATGTATGCGCGAGCAGCTATTTATTTAATAGCGATCGACAAAGCTCTCCAACTACAGGCCTTTGACGATCATCAGGTAAACAATCGGCAGCGGCACGATGGTGGCGACAGCGCCGCTGATCTGCCAGATGCGCGACAGTTTGAGATATTCGGGCGTGACGGCTTGCGCGCGTTTGAGCAGCACGCGCTGGCGTAACTGGATGGGCACCAGCACCAGCGCCCAGATCAGCCCCGACAAGCCAAACAGCATGTAGGACCAGGTGATCCACACCTGCGATGCTGCGGGTGCGCCCGCGTAGCGGTGCGACATGAGCGAGCCGGTGTACACCACCAGCAGCGCGCCTGTCAGAGTGAACATCACATCGGTGATCAGCACCAGACGGTTGCTGAAAGCGATCACTTCAAAGCTTCGCGTGCGTTCAGCCAGAAAGGCCCAGGTGCCGCTGACCACCACATTGCCCAAGAACAGGCAGGCAGACAGCACATGCAAGACCTTGACCGTGTCGTTGGCGATGACCATCCTTGTGTCTCCTTAAGCCCGACGCGGCATGCGAAAGGGCAGCATCATTTGTACGGCGCGGCTTTTGAGGCGCTGGGGTTCTAGTGTTTCATGTACGGCTGTGACTTGCTCGCCCAATAGCTGGGTTTGCAGCAGGCTGCGTGCATAAAACGGTGTGTCTTCCAGCGTATCAAGCACGCGGGTGGCGTCTGCAGCGTCTGCGCGAATGCCCCGGTCAATTCGCCACAGGGTGCTAGGCAGGGCCACGCGGTTTTTGGCGGGTTCAAACGATTCCCATGAGCCATCGGGCTTGAAGCGCTCGGCCAGCAACGTGTGCGCGCCGCTCAACTGCGTCACGTCGTAAATCACGGCGGTGCTGCCGTCAGCCATGCTGGCACGCGTCCAGTCCCAGGTTTTAAACGGCACACTCACCGGCTCGTCGCCCTCGTTGCTGTCCAGGTAGGCATTGCCTTGCCAGCGCAGGCCAGGTTTGCCCAAATCAACTTCAACGCGCGCGCAAGGTGCAATGGGCCCCCAGCGGTGCTTGCCTGCGTCGTCCAGCGCGTTCGAGTAGCTGCACAGCGCATGGGGGTACACACGAACCGTGCCGCGCACGTGCTGGGGGATGGGCACGCTGATTTCGTTCAAATCGATTTCCAGATGGTTGCCTCGCCACGCCAACTGGCTGGGGCCAACCCGCAAGTGCTCTGCATCGCGTTGCACACTACCCTGCCCGCGCTCGGTCATGGTCCAGCGGGCCTTAGCGGGGCTGTACAGCGCCACGTTGATGGCGCAGTGATTGGCAGCCTGCACGGCAGTGCCTTGGTTTTTAAATGCGCTGGCGTAGTAAGGCGAAAAAACACTGCCAACAAAGGCAATGATGCTCAGGGCGTGCTGGCCGTCGTCACTGATGGCGTCAACATACCACCAGAGATACGCACCCGGCCCAACGGTTTGGTCGAAGCGAGGTGTGCCATCACGGTGGCGGCCGCCAGTTGACCCGATAGCGCCGCCATTGGCACGCCCGGCCCCGGGTGCACGCTGCCCCCCGCCAGATACAGGCCCGGCAGTTTGCTGGCTGAACTCGGCCTTTGAAACGGCGTCATCCAGCCGTGCGATGCCGGGCCGTACAGCGCCCCGCCCGTGCCCGGGAACAGTTGGTTGAAGTCCGCTGGGGTGGTTCGTATGCTGAGTGTCTCGCTTGAAGTCAAATCCAGGCCCAGGCCGCATTGGCCCAGCAGTTTGAGGCTTTGCTCCTGACATGATTCAATCTCCGAAACGGTTAAATGTTGACCCGCGCCCTGGTCGCCTACCGCAGGTGCGTTAACGAGGCACAGCAGACGTTCGTTGCCATCCACGCTTGCCGCCGTGTCAGTGCGGTCTTGTGCGCAAACGTACACCGTGCCGCGGCTCGGCAGTTTGTGCTGTTTGAAGATTTCATCAAACTCAAGTTTGTAGTCATCATCAAAGAACACGTTGTGCCGGACGAGTGGAAAGCCTGATGTTTTGCCGTTGACAGACCAAGTGACAGCTGACAGCGAGCGCTTTTTCAACGGCGTGTTTTTGGCGGCCTGTTGAACGTCACTACCCAGCAGGCCTTGCGCAAGCGCACTGGCATCGCCATTAAAAATAACCGCATCAGCCTGCAGTTGCTCACCACCCGCCAGCTCAATGCCGCAGGCACGGCCATCACGTACCAAAATGCGCTGACAGGGCGTGTTGTAGCGGAGCGTTGCGCCTTGGCGCTCGGCCTGCGCCGCTATGGCTTTGGCAAGTGCATGCATGCCGCCATCGACTGACCAGACACCGTCAAGCTCGACATGCGCGACCAGCATCAGCGTGGCGGGTGCAGCCCAGGGCGATGCGCCGCAATAGGTAGCGTAGCGGCCAAACAACTGGCGCAAACGCGGGTCATGAAAGTAGTGCCCCAGTGACTGCCACAAGGATGCAAATGGACCCAGACTGGCCAGCGCAGCCAGGCCTTTGACACCCAGGTCTGTGCCCATACTGGTCAAGCTGGGGCGTGACGAGCGGATGTAGGGGCCTTCGAGATGGTTGTAAATGTCCTTGGCTTTTTGGCAGAAAGCTTTGAAACGTATGGCTTCTTCAGGGGAGCTGAACTGCGCAATGGCGTCAGCTGAGCGCGCTGTATCTGTAAACAAATCCAGTCGTTGGTCGCCGTTGCGCCAGGCATGGCGGCACAAAATATCCAGTGGTTCCAGTTTGACCACATCGGCCAAGTTGCAGCCGACCTGCGCGAAGATTTGCTCAAACACCCAGCGCATGGTGAACACCGTGGGGCCTGAGTCCACCAGCGCGCCACCGACGTTGATTTGCCGCATTTTGCCGCCGGGTGCGCCAGCCGCTTCAACCAGCGTGACGCGCACGCCCCTGTGCGCCAGCAGCAGTGCGCTGACCAAGCCGCCCACGCCAGCGCCCACCACGATGACGTGTTTGTCCTTCAGCACAGCACGCTCAGCCATGGGTTCCGCCATACTGCCGCCCACGCCAACTGCCCGTCAAACTGCAAGGCACAAAGCGCGCAAACATTGATTCTGAAAAGAAAGCACCCTCGTGGGCGGCGTGTATAGCTGCCAGGTGCGCACCGGTGCGCGCATACGCGTCCATGGCAGCGGTGCTGGTCCACAAACTGAAGGTGGCCTGCCTGAAAAACGGAGCTTCGCCCACGCCTGTGGCCATCAGGCAACCACTAGCAGCATTAAGCGACACCTCGCTGGCGGGTTGCATGCGCCAAAAGCGCAGGGCGCTGAACGGGCGGATCGAAGCGCGAGTCAGGGTGGCGATAGGGCCATCGCCTTCGACTGGCGGGCTGGTCGTCACCGCAATCGACTGGCCAGACCATGTGCCTTTGCATGAATAGGCGCGCAGCTTGGCACTGCAGAATTCTTGTGACCGCTGGGCGTATGCCTGCGCTTTTGAAGAATTCAAAAAGCTGTCGGCATGGTCTTCAGTGGTGAACAAACAAAAAAGCGCCTGCCTTGAGCTGCTGGGTTTGAGTCCAAAGCCGCCGCCATCACCACTGCCCATGACCTTTGACATCACCAGGCCCGGCACGCCGCGCATGACAAAACGCCCAATCACAAACCGGGCATAACCCCACAACCGATGCCGGGGCGCAATGTCAGCCAATAAAAAAACAGCCACCGTGCCCACAGGTTTGACCTGTGGGGCTGCGGTGGCTGGCTGAGTCAGTGAAGCGTTTAGCGGCATACAAAAAGTGATCGTCCAACGCCGGGCCAAGACCTCAGCGGGGGCTTAATGGGCCAAAGCAATCTACTTGGCTGAAACCTCAACCTTACCCGCTAAGGGCACAGCTTGCCCAGCATCGGCCACCGGCACAGTTGCTGGCGCATCAGGCGCTTTGGCAGGCGCGTACAGCGCAGGGTAGTGCTTGGCCATAGCTGCACCATACAGTGGCTTGAAAGCGCCTTGGTGACAGGTTGCACAGTTTGCCTTGGCGACATCACCTGTCGGGCCCAGCCGATTAGCAGGGAACACGCTGGTCAGCGGCACCATGTACTCGTTGTTCAGCTCGCGTGCCATGCGGATACCGTACCAGGCAGTAGCGCGCTGCGGCGTGGCGTTGGCACCCCAACTCGAAAAGGATTGCGTGTTGTGGCAATACGTGCAGTTCACACCCAGCGAATTTGACCAGTGGATCATCGTGCCGTAGGTGTGCTCGGCCTGCTTGATGGAGCTGCGGTTAGCCGCTGCACCGGTCATGGCCAACGCTTCTTTGCCGTTAACGCGAATCGGCTTGCTGTCCAGGAAGTAAGGTGTGAAAGGGTCATACGGCAAAGACGACAAGCCCACCGATTTGGCAGCCCGGTTTTGCCCCGCATCGTTGCCCAGATTGCCACCTGCAGACTTTTGCGGTTCGGGTTTGAACCAGATTTCTTTGGGGATGTTATTACCGCGATGGCAGGTGTAGCAGGTCACGCCAGTTTCAGCCACGTGCTGCTTCCAGCCCGAGTTGATTTTTTGCGTCATCTGTAGCATCTTGCGCGCTACTATTTTGGTGTACACGCTGTCGTCTGCAAAATTGCCCGCCACGTGGCAGTAGTTGCAACCCTGCTGGGGCGCCACCCACTCGGTGATGGCGCTCATGGTGCGGGCAAACTCGCCCACGCTCAGGTCGCCCAACACCTTGACGTTCTGGTAAATTGCGCCCGCTTTGGGGCCGCCCGGCACTTCAACAATTGCATCAGCAACCGCCGGTGCCTTGTTAAGGGATGCCTGGGTGGCCAGGGTGCGCGGGTTGTAGACCTGCTCCATGCCTGTGCCGCGAAAGCCGGTTTGCGACACCGCAATCGGCGGCCTTTCACAGCCAGCGATGAGCAGTGCAGCCGTACTTGCGAGTAATAGTTTAAAAGTGATGCGCGTCATCATGGTTTTACTCCGAGCAAAGCGGGGTCAATGGTGGGCACGTACACGGCCGGGTAACCAGGGACAACGTGGTGTTTGACTGACCACAGATACCAGTTATCAACCACCGTGCCGGTGAGCAATATGCCAATGCCGCCAACTAGTGGGCAGAGCACAGCAAACCACCAGGCCCAGCGATGAATCGATTCCATAGTGGCGTTGTAACCCATCGTCCAGCGCCAGAAAAGACCAGCTCGTTCTGACGCGGTACCGCGGTCAATAATCTGCTCGATCTCACGCTCACCACCGTAGCGGCCAACTGCAAGAATCGTTGCCCCGTGCATGGCAAACAGCAGCACTGAGCCATACAAAAACACAATCGACAGTGCATGGAACGGGTTGTAAAACAGGTTGCCATAGCGCAGCGATAATGCGGCTGTCCAATCAAGGTGCGGAAAGATACCAAAAGGCACTGATTCAGCCCAGCTTCCCATCATCACGGGTCGGAAGAAACCCACGACCAGATAAAGCCAGATAGCCGCTGCAAAAGCCCAAGCCACATGTGTGCCCAAGCCAAGCTGACGAGCGCGGCGGTACATCCGTGCCCACCACAGTATGAGGGAAACGGTGAGCATAAAACCGGCTATGTTCCACCAGCCACCGTCGTTCAGGGGCGCAATACTCAAACCGTATTTGGGCGCTGGCGGATCAAGCGCCAGCCAGAACAGCTGACGAATCATTTGAATGGGATTCCAGTCGACCTGGGCCAGCATGTTAAAACCAATGATATTGAACGCTAGCGTGCCGAATAACAGTGACGCCAAACCCAGCCAGCCCAAGTAAATGGGGCCAATTTGTGCATTGCCCAGCCGCCCGGCCAGATGCAGAAAAAACGGTGGGCCGATACGTTCGGAGTCACCCGGAGGCAGTGGAACTCCTGAAGATGCAGGCCCTGTCGGCTGCACGGTGGTAAAAAGATTTTGATATTCAGCCATATTTGTGCTCCGTATTCTTATTAATGACCCCAGATTGGCATGTTCAGCCACCAGCCCCACCATTCAGGCCAGCCGCGTGTCCAGAATGGCCCGCTGATGACGATGCACAGTGCAGAAAACCAAACCGCCGCCAGCGCCAGAAACAGACCCAAACGGTGAATGCCCAGAGTGCCGACCGAATAGCCAATCACGTCGCGGAAAAAGGTGTCTTCATGCTCGGGTGTTTTAACCGCTTGGCCTTTGCCTGGGTTGGTGGCAGACAGCACCAGTGCTCCGTGCAGCGACAGTGACAAGGTAGTGGCAAAGAACAAAGTCACGGCAATCATGTGCGCAGGGTTGTAATGAAAGTGCAGATACTGATAGCCCGTATTGCTGACCCAGTCAAGGTGGCTGTAAATGCCGTAAGGAAAAGCGTGACCCCAGGAACCCATCAGCACCGGGCGGATGACTTGCAAGGTGAAGTACGCAAAAATAGCAAAACCAAATGCAACCGGGACATGCAAGCCCATTCCCAGTTTGCGGCAAATTTCGACTTCTCGTAGCGCCCACGAAACAAAGGATCCCAACGCACAAACAGTGATGACCTGCCAAAGGCCTCCGGCCATCATCGGAGCCATCTTCAATCCGTTGGAAATATCTGGCGGCGCGATGTTGATCTGCCACGGATTCCAGGTTGGTCCCATCGCCGCACCCCACATAATCATGGCAGTGCCAACAAGGGCGAAAAATACTGTTGATATTCCAAAAAAACCAACGTAAAACGGCCCGACCCAAAAGTCAAACAAATCACCCCCAATCAGGGTGCCGCCGCGAATACGGTACTTTCTTTCAAAACTCAGCATGGCCATGTTCGGCTCCTTGGCAATCTGGCACGCGTGGCTGGACGCTATCAGACATAAAAATAGTTTTTTTAAGGGGCGTGCGAAGCAGGCTGCATCAGCCTGACTTCGCTCACCGCATCGGCAGCAAAAAAGCCGCCGTTATTTTGAAGGTGGCATCGCTGCGTTTTGCGCAGCTTTGGCAGCCTTCACCGTGTCTGGGTGCCACGTGTTGAGGTTGTAACGATCGGTGCTGAGTTGCACCAGATGGATTGATGTGCATGTAAAAGCAATGATCAAGCCTGTGAAGATGATGCCTTTGCGGGGATCAACAATACGCCAAATACGCCACATAATATTTCCTTTAGTTGAGTTGAGAAATCACGGTGTACACAGCTGAATTCACGCTGCCCAACATGGGACGAGTTCCTTCTGCCCCTGGCAGCCAGTTACGCCAATCCATGAACAGAATCTGGCCCGTCATTGCAAGCAACAAAAAGACGCAGAAGAGAACAACGTACAGGTATCGAAACTCCTTGAGAGGAGCCTCTAAAACACTGTCATGTTGTGGAGCATGTAAATAAGCCATAGTTATCTCCGTGAATAGGTTCTAAGGGGCTCTTAGAACCAGGGACGCCAGATCCAGGTCAAGCTGTGCGCAAGCAATGCACCCACAGCAAACATCAGGTAACCCTGGATGTAGTACTTGTGAAATTCCTGGCACTCTTGATCAGACAATCCTGAAGGACTTGTACTTTGATTCATACTCAATACCTCACTTAAAAAGCCTTGCGGCCAACACCCTGTCCGAGGACAAGGAACGAATTGCCACAGCAGGGTTGCTGCAGCGAACTTGCATTCAGGCAAGCCTGAATACTTGTAGGGGAACTCGAGGCAGTGGTGTTGCAGGTCATGCAGCCACCCCCACTTTTGAATGCCCGAACAATTCTGAAAGGCGATCAAGCTCTACACTTGCGCGGCCGGATTGACGCGCATCGCGTTCAGCGCGATCCCGCATTTGTTTGGCGGCTGAGATCCGAACCAGCACCGGCTCGGCTTCAATCAGTTCTTCAAGCAGCGCGTGAGCTTCAGCGCTCCAGGTGATGGGCTTGTCTGCGTTGACGCGACTCGGAGTCGAATCAATCTTGTCCAGCTCAGTACCCAGTGGCAAGATGTGAAACAGCGCATCAAACAGCGCGTTGCAAAACTCTTGAATCAGATACGTTGCGCCCGCATAGCCCATGAACGGCGTGCCGGTATGGCGGCGAATAATCGGCAGCGGGAACGATGCGGGAATAAACGTTGCCTTCATCATGCCGCCACCGCCGCATTCGGCCAGGTACATCCGCTCGTTGTAGCTGCCGTACATCACCAATGGGGTTTTGGTGGTGGTCAAGCGGCGGACTTCAGCGTTGTCGGTTTTAGCGCCTGGGCAGCGTGCAATCGCAAAGTTGCATGGCAAACCCATTTCATCTTCAAGAAAGTGGCGAATACCGCGTGTGTAGGTTTCATTGGCGACCACCGCAAAACTGGCGGTGCCAAAGAAATCTTGGGTTACCGAGCGCCACAAGTCCCAAATCGGTTTGATGGTGGTGTGCTTTTCGCGTTCGATAAACGGCTCTGGGTCAAGGCCCAACAAGTCGCCTAACTTGCGCAAAAACTTGGTCGTGCTGTGCAGGCCAATCGGCGCTTGCAAGTAGGGGCGCTCAAGTGCCTCACACAGCATGCGGCCAAACTCTCGGTACATGCAAATGTTGACATCGGCCTCTACCAGGCGCGACACATCGGCCAAATGGCTACCCAGCGGGAAGACCATGTTGATTTCTGCACCAATGCCCTGGGCCAGACGGCGAATTTCGGCCAAATCACTGGGGCAGTTGAAGGTGCCGTAGCTGGGGCCGATGATGTTCACACGGGGCTTTTCTCCCGGTGCGCGTTCCGAAGCCGGTTTGCGTGCGGGCACATGCTTGAGACCGTACTCAGACCACAACCAGAACATGGCGCGGTTGGCGCACTGCCACTGGTCTTCATCAATGGTGCGGGGTAAGAAACGTTGAATGTTTGTTCCGGCTGGCGTCACGCCTCCGCCGATCATTTCAGCAATCGAGCCCGTCACCACTACCGACGGGAGATCAGGATCAAGTGCAGCATGGGCGCGGCGCATCGAGCCTTCAGTGCCCTCGCGGCCGAGTTGCTCTTCAGCCAAGCCGGTGACGACGATTGGCAGCTCGTGCGGCGGCAATGCGTCGGTGTAATGCAACACAGACGTCACAGGCAAATTCTCGCAGCCGACAGGGCCGTCAATCACCACTTGTAAGCCTTTGATGGCGGTGAACACATACACCGCACCCCAATAGCCCCCTGCGCGATCGTGATCTAAAACTAACATATCAGATCATTTCCTCAGCTTTGCGCTTTTTGGCCATCTTGACGGCCAATCTGCGTTGCTCGGCCTTGAATTCGGGGCGATCTTGCGGAATGCCTTGAGCGGCTTCCCACACGCCAGTCGAATGTCCTGTTCCGGCTGAGCCGAAAAATTCTTTCATCTGCTCAAAGCGGGCCTTGTTACCAATCGCTGCGTTCACAACCGTAGCCAGCGAACCTGCACCAGCTGGACCCATCAAGGGGCGGGCTGAAATCAGGTTGGTGAAGTACAGCGACGGAATCGTCAATTCTTTGGCCGCCTGAACAACCGGGGTAGTACCAATCGCCAGATCAGGCTTGAACTCATGTACAGCGGCCAAGTCTTGCTCGAGCGATGCGCGGAACTGAACCATCACGCCTTTGCTTTGCAACCATTGCAGATCGGCTTCATTCCAGGCGGTGCGTGGGCAGGCGGTACCAACGTAGCGAAGGTCCGCACCGCTTTCAATCAGCAGGCGGCCAACCAATAACTCGGAGCCTTCATAGCCGCTCAAAGTGATGCGGCCTTTGATGGGCGTTTTAGCGAGCACTGCTTTGATCGCGGGCAAGAACTTGTTTTTGGCAGAATCAATATCGCTTTGTGTAATGTTGGTGGCTTCACCGATGGCTTGCAACCAGGCTTCCGTGCCGTCGTAACCCACTGGCGCGGAGCCCACAATGGCACGGCCAGCGGCATCAAACTCGCGCACGCTAGCGGTGTAAAACGGGTGAATCGCTGCAACGGCTGCGCAATCAAGTGCGGCATACAGTTCGCGCCATTCGCGGGTTGGCACTGATGGGCCGGCCGCCAGACCCATTGGCTCCAGCATCATGCCGATGATGACCGGGTCAGCCGGGAACATTTCACCCAGCAAGGTGATGGTGGGTTTGTCAGATTTGCCATTGCGCGGGGCCTGCACAGGGCCAGCTAACGCCTCTGTGCGGGCGTATTTCAACATCGCCCCGGCCAGCACATCTTTGGCTTCTGCATGCGTTGGCACACCAAAGCCTGGCACGTCAATCCCGATGATGCGCACGCCGTTAATTTCCTTCGGCAAAATTTGCAACGGCACACCACTTGCAGTCGGCACACACAAATTGATGATGACAATCGCATCGTAGAGGGCAGGGTCAGCTTGCTGGAACACCGCTTCGCGAATGTCTTCAAACAGCTTGCCCGTCACCAGCGACTCAGAATTGAAGGGCACGTACCCCACGCTGCGCTTGGCACCGTAAAAATGCGAGGTGAAGGTCAAGCCGTAAACACAGCAGGCCGAGCCCGACAAAATGGTGGCGGTGCGGCGCATGCGCAAACCGACACGCAGTGAGCCAAACGCGGGGCACATGCTTTGCGGTTGATCATGCGGACCGGCTTTTGGATTCTTTGGATAGTCTTTTGCGTACTGGTCAAGAATTTCTGATTTGCCAGCAGATTTAGCTGCAGCCAACATAGCTTCGCCACCGCTGTGGCAACCCATGCCGTCCCCTTCAAGAGCGGTGCTGATCGGCGCCGTTGGCATGGGAATGATCGGGATGACTGTGCTCATGATTGACTTATAGATTGCTTTAAATTTCAGACTTCGTCGTAAACGACTTCAAGCGTTTCTTTAACGGTTTCTTTTTTGCCGCACATGTCAAATTGGGTTGCAGGCTCAAGTACTACGTTGCGCCCGACTACATCAGCCGAGAACAAGCCAAGCAACTCGTCTTGGGTCATGGGTTTTGGACGAATTGGTTGCGACGTGCCTACGTTTTCTGCGAGCTGTGCAAACATCGGACCCCATACTGAATCAGGGCGACCAATGATTTCGTAACTGGCGCTTTTGCGGCGAATATCGTCGTTGGCGGGAATGATTGAGAGCACCGGGATGCCAACTTTTTCAGCGAATGCCGAAGCCTCACCGGTACCGTCATCGCGGTTGATGACCATACCCGCCACCCCGACGTTGCCGCCCAGCTTGCGGAAGTATTCAACCGCGGAGCAAACGTTATTGGCCACATAAAGCGACTGCAAGTCGTTGCTGGCCACCACGATGACTTTTTGGCACATATCACGCGCAATCGGCAGGCCGAAACCGCCACACACCACGTCACCCAAAAAGTCCAGAAGCACGTAGTCAAAACCCCAGTCATGAAAGCCGAGCTTTTCAAGCAACTCAAATCCGTGAATGATGCCCCGCCCACCGCAGCCGCGGCCAACTTCTGGGCCGCCAAGCTCCATGGCGTAAACGCCGTCGCGCTTAAAGCACACATCGCCAATGGCGACCGCTTCACCCGCGAGTTTT
>Ga0123339_10002124_pt1 | contig 13479 bp, 11 predicted proteins | sample lystaG_FD_89956 | JGI IMG/M metagenome (GOLD analysis project Ga0123339, IMG submission 89956) | Glacier valley bacterial and archeal communities from Borup Fiord, Nunavut, Canada, to study Microbial Dark Matter (Phase II) -... | ecosystem: Environmental > Aquatic > Freshwater > Ice > Glacier ... | reverse complement strand
GAACGACAGCGTGGCACCCGATCAGATGAATGACATCAACGACCAAGTGCGTGCGGCGATCCAGCGAGCCGAGGGTAGCTACCTCGACATTGGCCAGCCCCTGGCCGGACACCAGTCCTGGCTGCAATCGGACCGCGTCCACCCGACCGCGCGAGGCCAGAAGGAGCTCTTCGAGGCGATTACCGGGGCGATCCGCGGTGCGAAGCTGTCGATCTGACGCCACAGTGCTTCAGACCTCGCTGGTCGATTGCCTGCCTTCCGGAGGTCCCGACCCGATTGCCGCGTGCATGCCCATTGAGGCGGCGCCCGACGGGATGGCGCTAGCCGCGGCCGAGCATCTTTTGCAGGCTGGCGAGCTCTTGCTCGGAAGGTCCAGCCTTATCGGCACTGCCGCCGAGTCCGAAACCGGATCCGGCAATTCCTGTCGACGGTTTCACTCCCGAGGCCAAGGCCGCGTTTTCCGCGGCACGCTTGGCCGGGTTTCCCGACTTCGAACTCCTCTTCGGCTGCGCCTTCTTCGGCGCGCCGAACTTGGCCCCGGGGATCGGTCCCATCCCGGGGACCTGCGGCATGCCACCTTTCGCCACGGTTTTCATCATCTTGGCGGCCTGTTCGAAGCGGTTGACGAGGGCATTCACCTCGGTGACGGTCGTTCCGGATCCGCGGGCGATACGCACACGGCGCGATCCATTCAGTACTTTCGGCTGGCGACGCTCGCCGATGGTCATCGACTGGATAATGGCCTCGGTGCGCGTAATCTCCGACTCGTCGAAGTTATCCAGTTGCTGTCGCATGCCCTTGGCGCCCGGAAGCATCCCGAGCATGTTCTTGATCGAGCCCATGTTCTTGAGCTGCTGCATCTGGCTGAGAAAGTCCTCAAGCGTGAAGCTGTCGGTCATGAACTTTTCGGCGACCTTGCGCGATTCCTCCTCATCGAAGGTCTTCTGCGCCGTCTCGATCAAGGTGAGGATGTCACCGAGGTCGAGGATGCGGCTGGCCATGCGGTCTGGATAGAAGGGCTCGAAGTCGTCAAGTGACTCGCCGGTGGAGGCGAAGATGATCGGGCGCCCGGTGACGGATGCAACGGAGAGCGCTGCGCCGCCACGCGCGTCGCCGTCAAGCTTCGTAAGCACGACGGCCGTGAAGTCCACCCCGTCCTGGAACGCTTTTGCTGTGGCGACAGCGTCCTGGCCGATCATGGCGTCGATCACGAAGAAGACCTCATCCGGATCGATCGCCTTACGGATGTCGGAAGCCTGCTTCATTAGGTCGGCGTCGACGCCGAGGCGACCGGCCGTGTCGACGATAACAACGTCGTACTGCTTGTCCTGCGCGAACTTGACCCCGTCCCGTGCGACCTTCACCGGGTTGGCTGCGCCTCGGAAGAACGCCTTGGGCGCGGCATCTTCTGCGCCGACATTGCCGGGCTCCGGTGCGTAGATCGCAACGCCGGCTTGCTCGGCGACGACTTTCAGCTGGGTCACCGCGTTGGGTCGCTGGAGGTCCGCCGCCACGAGAAGGGGGGTGTGATTCTGACCGGCGAGCCACTTGCCGAGTTTGCCCGCGAGGGTAGTCTTACCCGCACCCTGCAGGCCCGCGAGCATGATGACGGTCGGCGCCGTCTTGGCGAACTGGATGCGGCGGGCCTCTCCCCCGAGGATTGTGACGAGCTCGTCGTTGACGATCTGCACCACCTGCTGGGCAGGATTGAGGGCCTTCGAAACCTCATCGCCGAGGGCCCGCTCGCGCACCCGATGTGTGAAATCCTTGACGACTTCGAGCGCGACATCAGCGTCGAGCAGAGCACGACGGATCTCGCGAACGGTGCCGTCGACGTCCGCGGCACTGAGTTTGCCCTTGCCGCGCAGGCTTTTGAAGGTATCCGCGAGGCGGTCAGTGAGGTTTCCGAAGGTGGCCATTATAGAAATAGTTTAACCCGCGATAACGAGGCATCACGTCTGGTGGATGCTTCGCGGGCGGATGCCCGCCCTAGGCTCGCCCCATGCGATTTGGAATCACAATGCTGCCCCAGCAGCCCTGGGCCACGGCGAAGAGGCTCTGGGCCCGAGCGGAGGAACTCGGCTTTGATCACGCCTGGACCTACGATCACCTATCCTGGCGCACGCTCGCGGATGAGCCGTGGGGCGCAACCATCCCCACCCTCACCGCCGCGGCGACGGTGACCTCGCACATCCGCCTCGGAACCTTCGTGTCGTCCCCGAACTTTCGGCATCCGGTGACCTTTGCGAAGGATGTTGCGACAGTGGACGACATCGCCGGCGGTCGATTCTTGCTCGGCATCGGTTCGGGAGGGACCGGCTTCGACGCGTTCGTGCTCGGTCAGCCCGAGCTGACAGCACGGCAACGCCATGACCGATTCACCGAATTCGTGGAGCAGCTCGACGGGCTGCTTCGCTTCGAGCACGAGGGGCCGATCTCCTTCGCTGGCCACTGGTTCACCACCCACGAGGCGCGCATGGTCGGGGTGCCAGCGCAACTGCCGCGAGTTCCCTTCGTGATCGCAGCGAATGGACCGAAGGGACTCGATCTCGTGGCACGGTTTGGCCAAGGCTGGGTGAGCACAGGAAGGGACGGATCCACCGGGGAAGCATGGTGGCAATCTGTCGCGACACTCGCCGGTCGGCTGGATGACGCGGCCGCGCGCCTCGGACGGGACACGGCGTCGATTGATCGCTACCTGTCGATCGACTCTGGTGGGCGGTTCGCGTTGCAGAGCATGAGCACGTTCGAGGACATCGTGGGGCGGGCCGCTCTGCTCGGGTTCACAGATGTCATCGCCCACTGGCCGCGCGAGGGTGGCGTCTACGCTGGCTCGGAGTCCGTACTCGACGAGGTGGCAGGGATGATGCCGAGGCTGCGCTGAGGGGCCGGGGCGGGCTGTTGCGGCGCTAACTGTTACGGGGCTGATCGCTGCGGCATATCAGGGCACAGTTCAACGTGGCTCGACGGCGCGAAACTGCGCGCCCGCGGGTGACACTCGCGCCCGAACGTTTCGCCGCGGGTGTCATTCGCGGGCGCTGAGGCAGCGCGCTGAGGCAGCGCGCTGAGGCAACGCGCTGAGGCAACGCGCTGAGGCAGGGCGCTGAGGCACCGCGCTAAGGCACCGCGCGGAGCTAGAGCGCAAAGCGGCGCGCCCCCTCGGGCACTTAGGCTGCAAGCATGCCCGACTCCCCAGTTCGCACGATTCCGCTCGGTTCCAGTGGCATCGAGGTCACCGAATTCTTTTTCGGCGGCGCAGCCATCGGAGGCATCGGATCCGCGCCATCCCGAATCGGCCTCGGGATGAAGACAGATGAGGCGCTCGAGCGGCTCGACGAAGCCCACGAGGTCGGCATCCGGGTGCTCGATACCGCCAATTCCTTCGCGGGCGGGGAGAGCGAGCGCGTGATCGGCCGCTGGCGCGAGGAGCGCGAACGGGCCGACGTGCTCGTGTCAACGAAGGTCGGGAATGTGGTCGAGCGCGGCCAGGAGACGATCTCACTCGCTGCAGATCACATCGAACGTCAGCTCGCCCTCAGCCGATCGCGGCTCGGGCTTGTCGATCTGTATCTCGCCCATGGATTCGACGAGCGCACGCCACTCGAAGAGACGATCACCGCGTTCGCCGCTGCCATCGATACCGACCAGATCCGGGCCTGGGGATGCTCCACCGGGTCGGTGCACGAGGTCGAAACCTGGTTGCTCGCCGCCGACCGCGCGGGGCTGCCGCGACCGGCCTGGGTGCAGTCCGAGTTGAGTCTCGTCTCCCGCTCGGTGGAGCGAGACCTGCTGCCGCTGCTCGCCGAGGAGGGTGTGGGATTCGTGGCCTACTCGCCGCTGGCCGGCGGCATTCTCTCCGGGCGCTATCTCACTGACGATCCCGAGGAACTTCCCGATCCTGCAGCGGGCAGTCGGTTGGCGCTCGCGCCGGCGATGTACACCGCCGCGTTCACGCTGCCGAACCTCGCAAGGGTTGCGGGGCTCGAGAGTCTCGCGCGGGAGCGTGAGGTGGGCATCGCCACCCTCGCGCTCGCCTGGCTGCGTCGGCATCCGCAGGTTACGGCCACGATCGTGTCCCCGCGTCGCACCGAGCAGTGGGACGCGGTGGCGGATGCCGCGTTGATGGAATTTGATGACGCGCTCGCCGAGCAGGTGGGCGCACTCTTCGCCTGAATGGACCTGCGCCTCGCCGCGCTAGCCTTACGCAATGCCACTCGTCCTGCCCTTCGATGGTCACACGCCCGCAGTAGACCCCTCCGCCTGGGTCGCCCCGAACGCAACGCTCATCGGGCGGGTGACCCTCGCGGCCGATTCGAGCGTGTACTACGGCGCCGTGCTTCGCGCGGACTCGGACTCGATCTCGATTGGAGCGGGGAGCAACCTCCAGGACAACGTCGCCGTGCACTGCGACCACGGCAAGCCGACCATCGTCGGTGAGCGGGTGAGCGTTGGCCATTCGGCCGTGCTGCACGGCTGCACCATCGAAGACGACTGCCTCATCGGCATGAACGCGACCGTGCTCAATGGAGCGGTGATCGGAGCCGGATCTCTCGTGGCCGCTGGCGCGGTCGTTCTCGAGGGCGCGATCATCCCGCCGCGTTCACTGGTCGCCGGGGTTCCCGCCAAAGTACGACGCGAGCTCACGGATGACGAGGTCATCGACGTGATCGCGAACGCCGAAAACTACGTGAAGCTCAGCCAAAAGCACGCCGCCCTCTCAACCTCCAAGCTCAGCCCCACACCGTCTTGACGATTGCGCCGAGCAGATTGTTGGTTCGAAAGTTATCCTGGCCGACTCTGATGTACACCCTGTCCCGCACGAATTCGGTGAGGGCATGTTCGACCGGATATTCGACGAGCTGCTCTTGAAAGCGACATACCCTCCCTGCATTCGCATCGGAGCATGCGAACTTTTGCGCTGGCAGGGTGTCGAGATAACTCGCAGAGACGGACGGATCAACGGTGCCTATCTCGACGTACAGATTGGTGATATCGGCCTCCGGATACCTCCAGATGCACCGGAACTGAATAGAGTTCGACATTGCGTCCTTCGGTGCCGTGCCGGCTGACGAGGGAATCGGCGTCACCACCCCTGTCGCCGTGTAGTACTGGACGCCGGGCTTGCCCGTCACACCGGGGTCGTTCAGGGGCGTGTCCCCAAAAGTGGCGGCGTAGGTAGTCGGATCCACGAGTTTCATGCAGTCCGTCGGAATCGAGTAGGCAGCGGGGGTGGGAACGGACGATACCGGCGATGTGGGGACGGAGGGCTTAGTCGAAGGACTCATCGATGGAGAGGCTGAGACGGAGGTTCCGAGACCAGAAGGGGGCGTTGCCACCGGTGCGCCCGTACCGCATCCTGCCAGCATGATCGCTATGAGAACTGACGCTGCGGACGAGAACGTGCGGGTCATCATGATAACTCCGGCCTGAGAAAAGATCGTTTCCTCAGCTTAGGTGAATGATGCCCTGCAGGTTCTGCTCAAATCGGAGTGATGATGGAAACCGCGACTATCGCCGGTAAGCCATCGCGATCACGATGATCGCGGCGATCGGAATGAGGCAGACGGCGTGCTCAACCGTGGAAGTGTTTTGGCCCCGGCGCCGGTGAGTGTCGCGTCGATTCCGGCGACGAATCACCCGATGGCGAGTCCCACCCCGGCGACCGCGAGCGTGAGTGAAATGAGCGCCACCCGGCTGTGAGCGCGCTCCGACCGAGTCTCGGTGTGTGCCACGCTCATGATCCGATGAGATTCTGCACGAAAACGTGCGGGGTAAAACCGGTGAGGTCGCCAATACCCTCGCCCTGCCCGACGAGCTTGATCGGAATCCCCGTCTTCTCCTGCACTGCGAGCACGAAGCCACCCTTGGCCGAGCCGTCGAGCTTGGTGAGCACGAGCCCGGTGACCCCGGCGTGCTGAATGAATCCCTCGGCTTGGGCGAGTCCGTTCTGGCCGGTTGTCGCATCGAGCACGAGCAGCACCTCTGCGATCTCCGTCTGTTTCTCCACCACGCGACGGATCTTTGTGAGCTCGTCCATGAGACCGCTCTTGGTTTGGAGGCGGCCAGCCGTATCGATCAACACGATATCGATGCCCTCCCGCTGCGCACGCTCCACGGTCTGGAAGGCGACGGATGCTGGATCCTGGCCCTGCTGCTGCGGACGTTGGATGGCGGCACCACCGCGCTCCGCCCAGGTGGCCAGCTGCTCGACGGCCGCCGCACGGAAGGTGTCGGCCGCACCGACGATCACGCTGCGGCCGTAGCCACCCAAAAACTTCGCGAACTTGCCGATCGTCGTGGTTTTACCGACGCCATTGACTCCGACGACAAGCACCACCGCGGGACGCGCGCTGAGGGTGAGAGTGGGATTGAGGCGGGCGAGCCGCTCCTCGAGGGTCTCGCGCAACATCCGCTTCAGGTCCACCGGGTCAGTGGTGGCGAAACGCCTGACGCTCGCACGCAGCTCTTCGAGGATCGCCTCGGTGAGATCCATGCCGAAATCGGCGGTGATCAACGCGTCTTCGAGGTCTTCCCAGATCTCATCGTCGATGGTTTTGCGAGCGAACATGCCCTTGAGCGCGCCCGACAGGGACCAGGGAGAAGCCATAGGCCCATGCTACTGATCAGCAGGGTCGATCACGGTCGGGTCGCCGGGCAGGGCAGACTAGAGGGGTGACTTTCGCCTTCATCCGCCATGGCCAGACCGAGTGGAACCGGGAGCTGCGCCTTCAGGGCTCCTCCGATATCCCCCTCAACGACACCGGACGGGAGCAGGCTCGCGACGCGGTCGGCGTGCTCGCCGGCACGCGCTGGGATGCCGTGGTGTGCTCGCCGCTCAGCCGAGCGCGCGAGACGGCACAGATCATCGCCGACGGCCTCGGGATCACCCTCGGACCCAGCTACATCGAGCTCGTCGAACGCGACTACGGCGACGGCGAAGGAGCGACCGCGGAGGACATCGACGCCCGCTGGCCACACCACGACTACCCCGGACTCGAGAGCCTCGACTCAGTGGTCGCCCGCGGTAGTGCAGCACTCGATCGCATCGCAGACGACTACGGTGACGCCAACGTGGTGATCGTGTGCCACGGAACGATCATCCGTTACACCCTCGGCGCCCTCGCCGGGCAGCAGCTCCCCGCGATCGAAAACGGCTCGACGGCCACCTTCGACCGCGTTGGCGAGGGGTGGCGCGTGCACACCGTCAACGACGCAGAGCTCTCGCCTCTCGACTAGACCGCCTGCGCAAACCCGAGGTCGGCGTCCGCGAGATGGGCGAGCTCGGGCGGGAGCTCGAGACCCTTGCGCTTCATCGACTGCGCCCACAGGCGTCCAGCACGGTAGGACGAGCGCACCAGCGGACCGGCGAGCACTCCGAGGAAGCCGATTTCCTCGGCCTCCTCCTTGATCTCGATGAACTCCTGAGGCGGAAGGTAGCGGGCCACCGGCAGATGCCTGGCCGTCGGCCGAAGATACTGCGTCACGGTGATGATATCGGTGCCGGCATCGTGCAGGTCTTGCAGCGCCTGGCTGATCTCCGCCCGCTCCTCCCCCATGCCGAGAATCAGGTTCGACTTGGTGATGAGCCCCGCCGCACGGGCACTCGTGATCACGCCGAGCGAGCGCTCGTAACGGAACGCGGGACGGATGCGCTTGAACAGCCGGGGTACCGTCTCGACGTTGTGCGCGAAGACCTCCGGGCGCGAGGAGAAGACCTCCGCCAGCAGGTCGGCGTTGCCGGAGAAGTCGGTGGCAAGGATCTCGACCCCGGTGCCCGGGTTCACCGCATGAATGCGGCGCACCGTCTCTGCGTGCAGCCAGGCGCCCTCGTCGGGCAGGTCGTCGCGAGCGACGCCCGTCACAGTGGCATACCGCAGGCGCATACTGAGCACAGAGTCGGCCACGCGGCGCGGCTCATCCCTGTCATAGTCCGCGGGCTTGCCGGTGTCGATCTGGCAAAAGTCACAGCGCCGGGTGCACTGTGCCCCGCCAATGAGGAAGGTGGCCTCACGGTCTTCCCAGCACTCGTAGATGTTGGGGCATCCGGCCTCCTGGCACACCGTGTGCAGGCCCTCGTCCTTCACGAGCTTCTGAAGTTCGAGATACTCCGGCCCCTGGCGGGCGATGGTCTTGATCCACGGTGGCTTGCGCTCGATGGGAGTCTCGGTGTTGCGGATCTCGAGGCGAAGCATCCGCCGCCCGTCGGGTGCGGCGGTCATGCGGAGACCGCCACGGTTGCAAGCAGGGCTGTTTCGGCGACCAACGCGTCGAAGCGCTCAGTAACCACCGCGGCGGCATCGGCGGGCGTTACCTGCCTCCCGGCCTCGCGACTGAGGGTAGTGACGCCGGCGTCGCGGATGCCGCAGGCCACGATGTGCTCATAGGCGTCGAGGGAGTTGCTGCAGTTGAGGGCGAAACCGTGCATGGTGACGCCGCCGGCCACGCGGATGCCGATGGCCGCGATCTTCTGCTCGCGCGCGCCGTCGACGATCCAGACCCCCGACCGACCGGCCACCCGTACGCCGGTTACCCCGAAGTGAGCGATCACGTCGATCAGCAATTCCTCGAGCCGACGCACGTAGGCGACGACATCGACCGGATTATGCAGGCGCAGGATCGGGTAGCCCACCAACTGCCCTGGACCATGCCAGGTGATCTTTCCCCCACGATCGACGTCGATGACCGGGGAGCCGTCATCTGGCCGCTCACTGGTCTCGGTGCGGGTACCGGCGGTGTAGACACTCGGATGCTCGAGCAGCAGCACCGTGTCGGGGCGAGTTCCCTCCACCACCGCGGAGTGGACGCTGCGCTGCAGAGCAAGCGCCTCGGGATAGGGCAGGAGGTCCGGTGCGAGTCCGGCGACGATGATATCGACCATGAGACAAGTTTAGGCACTTACTGGACGGCGTCCAACAAGAGCGCCGATCACGCGGAAGTCTCCGCCTTCACGCGCTGCCCGACAACCGCGCTGATCCCATCGGCGCGCATGCTCACGCCGTAGAGAGCATCCGCGATCTCCATCGTGCGCTTCTGGTGGGTGATCACGATGAGCTGCGAGGTCTGGCGCAGGTCTTCGAAGATCTGCAACAGGCGACCGAGGTTGGCGTCGTCGAGAGCCGCCTCGACCTCATCCATGATGTAGAACGGGCTCGGACGCGCCTTGAAGATCGCGATGAGAAGGGCGACAGCCGCAAGGGATCGTTCGCCACCGCTCAGCAGGGACAGCCGCTCGATCTTCTTTCCGGCGGGCCGCACCGTGACCTCGATTCCCGTTGTCAACATGCTGTCTGGATCGGTGAGGAAAATACTTCCGGTGCCGCCGGGGAACAGGATCGGGAAGACGTTGTTGAAGGCTTCCCTGGTGTCTTCAAAGGCACTCGCGAAGATGTCTTCCATTTTTCCGTCGATTTCACCGATGATGGTCAGCAGGTCGGTGCGGGTAGACGTGAGGTCGGTGAGCTGCTCGGTGAGGAATTTATGCCGCTGCTCGAGCGCGGCGAACTCCTCGAGCGCGAGCGGGTTGACCCGGCCGAGCTGGGCGAGTGTGCGCTCGGCCTTCGCCAGGCGCAGCTCTTGCTCAGAGCGCACGAACAGCACCCCGCCGATGTCAACCCTTGCGCCTGTCGCTGTCGCTGTCGCTTCCGGTGGGGCGAAATCGTGAGGCACCGGCTGCTCTGGCCCGTACTCGGCCACGAGCACATCCTCGACGAGACCGAGCTCCTCGCCCGCGCGCTCAAGCAGAGTCGACAGGTGCAGCTTCTTCTCGTACACCTGCATCTCGAGCCCGTGCACGTCGTTGCTGATCGACATGAGTCGCTCGCGGAGGCTGTTCTCGCCGCGGCGCAACTCGGCCAGCTCCTGATTCTGGGCGGCACGCTCCGACTCGCGCGCGGTGAGCTGCACGCGGGCCTCGGAGACCGACCGATCCACGGCATCCAGCACGGCCGGCAGTGCGTCGAGCACCGTCTGGGCGGATGCCACCTGACGACGCCGGATCACCGCTCGCCTTGCCGCCTCGTCGGCTGCCTCCTGCTCGGCCTCCAGTCGGCGCTGCAGCTGCACCGCGCGCAGTTGCTCGGCCCGCGCGCGCTCTCGCGCCGTCTCTACCTGTAGGCGCGCCTCGACCTCGCGCTCGCGTGCCTCGTCGAGGTCCGCGAGTACACCCTCACGAGCGGCGACGTCGAGGATGGGGCGAGGGCGGGAGACGAAAGTGTCCAGCTCCAGAGCGGCGCGTTCGGCGGCGGTGGCGGCATCCGTCACCGAATCCGTGGCAAGAGAAAGGCCGCGTTCGAGACGGTCGGCTTCCGCCGCGGCCGCTTCCAGCTGAACGCGCGTGCGATTGAGCTTCTCGGTCTGCGCGGCGAGCCGGGAGTCGAACTGGCGAAGAGCCGTGAGCGCCCGGGTGGACTGCTCCTTCGCGACCTCGAGGCGACCGCGCTGCTCGGCGAGGGCGAAGCGAGCCCGATCGATGAGAGAGGTGACCTCGTCGAGCCGGTGCTTCGCCGCATCCCGGTCGGCGACGAGCTCGAGCCGCGAGCGCTTCGCACCGGAGCCGCCGCGCAGTACGTACTGCGAGAGTACATCCCCGGATTTCGTGATGATGGTCGTTCCCGACTCCCCGTCGAGGAGCGACCACGCAGCTCGCGCAGCGGGGAGATCGTCGGCGACGAGCACGCCGGTGAGCAAAAGCTGCACTCCCCTGGGAGCAGTGACGACGCTTCCCGCGACGACGACACCGTCGCCGTCGCCGTCGCCGAGGCTGTGCGCCACGGCGACGGCGACATTCGACTCGCTGAACACCACCTCGACCCGTCCGAAGTCATTTTTCGCGGAGTACGCGAGTGCGTCGAATGCGGCGTCTCTACTGTCCGCCAGCACTGCATCCGCCAGCGATCCGAGCGCCGCCGCGATGGCCGCCTCATAGCCGGGCTGGACCTTCACATGTTCGGCGACGAGGCCCTGGATGCCGCTAAGCCTCGCCGCAACCAGCGCGCTCGAGCCGTTCTTTTGGTCCATCGCAGATGACAGTGCACTGACACGGGCGGCGAGCGCGTCACGCTCCCGCTCAAAGCCATGCAGGGCTTCACGCAGCCGGTCGATCTCTCCCTCGGCGTCCACGACCTCGGCCTGGGCGGACTCATACGCAGCGTCGAGATCTGTCTCGCCCGTGTCCGTCAGAACCGCTTCGGCTTCGAGTTCCACGAAGGCGATCTGGGCAAGCTCACGGCGGTCGCGCGCGGCATCCAGCGCATTCTGCTGACGTAGCACCTCTCCGCGAACCGCGGCGAGGCGGGACGCGGCGCTGTCTTTCTGGCCGGTGAGCTTGGAGATCTCGAGGTCGTGGAGCGAGACGAGCGAGGACTGGTAGGCGATCTGCTCATCGAGCCCGTCGAGGTTGGCGCGCGCCACCGCGGTCGCCGCCCGCGTGTCCTGCCAAGTCGCCTCGGCATCCACGATCGTCGCGGCGACGCGTTCAACCTCGTCCGCAGCATCCGACACCATCTGGCGGGTGACGCCCGGAACGGAATCCAGACCGTCACCTTGCGGAGCGAGCAGCGAGAGTCGCTGGTTGGCCAGGGAGTAGAGGTTGCGCAGCCGCTCCTGCACCGATTCGAGGCCGAAGGAGGTGCGGCGGGCGACATCCACCGCGTCCCCCTCCTGCGACTGCTCGATGCGGTGCTCGCGTAGCTTCGCCTGGTCGAGTTGCTCCTGAAGCACGATGCGTTCGGTCTTACGTTCGCTCTCGCTGCGGGTTGACGCCGTGATCGCTGCGCGCAGGGTGACGACCTCGTCGGCGAGAAGTCTGGCCCGAGCATCCCGCACGATCGACGCGATCGACTGAGCCTCCTTGGCGATCTCGGCCTGGTGACCGAGCGGCTTGAGCTGCCGACGAATCTCGCCCGCGAGGTCACTCAGCCGGGTGAGGTTGGCCTGCATCGCGTCGAGCTTGCGGATCGTCTTCTCTTTGCGACGGCGGTGCTTGAGGATGCCGGCGGCCTCCTCAATGAACCCCCGACGCTCCTCCGGGCTCGCGTGCAGCACGGCGTCGAGCTGCCCCTGCCCCACGATCACGTGCATCTCCCGCCCGAGTCCGGAATCGCTCAGCAACTCCTGCACATCGAGCAGTCGGCAGGTGTCGCCGTTGATGGCGTACTCCGAGCCGCCATTGCGAAACAGGGTGCGGCTGATCGTGACCTCGGCGTAGTCGATCGGCAGCGCGCCATCCGCGTTATCGATCGTGAGGATGACCTCGGCTCGCCCGAGCGGACCTTTCGTCGCCGTTCCGGCGAAGATCACGTCTTCCATTTTGCCGCCGCGCAGGGTCTTCGCGCCCTGCTCGCCCATCACCCAGGCGAGGGCGTCGACGACGTTGGACTTGCCGGAGCCATTTGGCCCGACGACGCAAGTCACCCCCTGCTCGAAGGCAAAGGTGGTCGGCTGGGCGAAGGACTTGAACCCCTTGAGGGTCAGGCTCTTGAGGTACACCGGCCTGTCCTTCTTTCTGGCGAGCCTGCTGGCCCGCGGATGTCTGGCTCAACGGTACCGGAGAGGTGAGGTCATCCCGGGCAGGTGCTGCCTTCGGGGCGCCGCACGGGCCAATCTCTCCCGTCGTGCAGCCGGCGCGACTTCGGCGCAGCACCCGCCTTGCGAATCCGCTGGCGAACCGCGCTGCCATTCATCAGCCATGCGGGGCAACGTTTGGCCGCAGGGCTGACGGATCACGGCACGGTCGCACAGCGAAATGAATGCTGGGGCAACGCCGGGTGCAGGCGGGATTGCGGTCGGTGACCCCTTGCTCGCCACCGAGTCACAAATTACCGGCAGCTCCCCGCTCGGTGCCCGCGAGACAGAGGTGCTGCTCGCCCTGCGATCCGAGGGGAGCATTGCGGATGTCGCGAAGCTACTGCGACTCTCGGAGGGCGCCGTTCGCGACCATCTCTCCTTCGCCATCGGCAAGACAACGGCGCGCAACGGCGCGCAACGGCGGCGAGGCCGTGCGGATCGCCGCCGACAACGGCTGGTTGCTCGCCTAACGCTCCGGCATCATCTAGCGCTGCGGTGTCGTCTAACGCTTCGATATCAATCGGCGCCGCCGACTCGAACCCGGAAGTATCCTCAGCGGCTGTCCCGCCCCGAGATGGCAGATGAGGGACAACCATGCGACCGGTTTCACGCTCGAGCGAATCGCCATCCCCGCTCATCTCGATGATCCGGACGAGGCTGACTTCATCGAGGCAGACATCATTGGGGCAGACTTCACCGGGGCAGACTTCATCGCCACGGTCGACGTACGCAACGCCACCGAGGCCGACGGCTACGGCACGGCTACAGCACGGCACGGCACGGCACTGCTACAGCTACGGCACGGCACGGCACGGCACGGCACGGCACGGCACGGACGAACATTCAGCAACGGCGGCCGAGCTCCTACTGCTCTGGCTCGATCAGGAATACGAGCCGAAGCAATTGTTTGCGGCT
>Ga0123339_10002122_pt1 | contig 13490 bp, 9 predicted proteins | sample lystaG_FD_89956 | JGI IMG/M metagenome (GOLD analysis project Ga0123339, IMG submission 89956) | Glacier valley bacterial and archeal communities from Borup Fiord, Nunavut, Canada, to study Microbial Dark Matter (Phase II) -... | ecosystem: Environmental > Aquatic > Freshwater > Ice > Glacier ... | reverse complement strand
TACCGGAATCCGGGAATCGAATTCGCCGCCGTCATTCAGGATACTTTCGCAGGTTTAAAAGTCCTAAGCTGCCGCTATACAACCGTGGTGAAGGAGCAAAAGCTCGACGGGGTGATTTATTGCTTTAATTCCTCGCAAAAGACAGTTACAATCTTCCTGCAAACCGGACTTGATGATCAAAAAATAAACGAAAAAGCATTTGCGCTCATGCGGCAGACCTTTAACTGCAGGGAATAATCAGGTAATCGAATTCCATCCTCTTTTACACTATATTGATTGCCAACCTTCGGCACGCAATTCTGTTTTTTGCATAAATATCAGAGAAAAACAGAAAACTCAATTTGTCAGACAAACTCACCTGAAAATAGATTATTTAAGACGATCTTTCTTTTGATCTTTGCCATTACATCTTGTAGTATTTATCCTACAAGATGTAAGGATTCCCCCTACAAGAATTTCATCATTTTCCCTACAAGCTTTTACCCTATATACTACAAACCTCCTCCTACGTTTGTAATACTTTTATCAGGTTGAATAGCACAAATATAATGAAGATGTATCCTTTGAAAATTCAACCTCATTCATCTTGCAATGTGGCTAAGAATGCGAAGCCATGGACTAAGTCAAAATTGATTTGTATATCGAAGATATGATCTACTGCTTTCATTCATCCCAAAACACATGTACCATTTTCTTCCAAACCGTAATCTGCAATTACAAAATTAATGAAGAAGCATCTGGGTTATTAAAACAAACTTTTGCTTGCAGCGATTAAAAAACAACCAAAGTAAATATTTTTTCACAATGTAAAAAAATAATTAGGAAATCGTTAAAATATATATATTTTTACATTTTCATATTTCTATACATCTAACCATCTTTCTCAAAAACGAATTCCAAAATCCGCTGATTGTGATTGAACAGGCGAAGCTGTAAATACCTGTTAAATAATTACATCGATGATATTAAACTTTAATTCTAATTTAGATGTTTCTGTATCCCTAAAATAGATCCCAGTTTGAAATTAGATATAGTCCAATAACCGCACAGTTTTTTTACACTCTCAACTGATCGTCATTGTATAATTATCAGTTTTCTTACATAAATAAAAAACCATCCGGTAAATACTTATGAATATTAAGATACAATGGCTCCTGTCTCTATGTTTCCATATAATTCCCCAACGCAATAAATAACTCCAAAAAATATAATCTATGAGGTATAAAATTTTAGTCATTGATGATGAAAAGAGCATCCGGTTGCTCCTTGAAAATTTTCTCTCAAAAAATTACGACGTAGTCTGTAAAAGTGATGGAATCGAAGCGCTTGAATGGATGGAGGGTAATCTTCCAGACTTAATTATTTGCGACTTGCAAATGCCCAATATGGATGGATATCTTTTCGTCGAAAAGGTGCGTCAGCGAGGTTTTACCAAACATACGCCTGTCATCATGCTTTCTGGTGTTGAAAGCAGCAAAGAGCGAATTAAATGTTACCGGCTCGGAGCGCAGGATTTTTTGGCAAAACCATTCAATCCCGAAGAGTTGGGTGAATTAATTTTAAAAAATCTGTTTCCGGTTCATTATGCTCTGAAGTGGTAACACTCATTTGCTGAATGAAGTTTTAGAATCGTCAAACACTAATATGTTGCATTAAGAATGAGTATGGAAAATTTATTGAAAATTCTTTATATTGGTCGCTCCACAGAGGTTATTAATGATTTGCGGGTACATTCGGATGTTTCGGTTTTACACAAGTCGAATACACTCGAAGCAGTAAATTATCTCAAATCAGGTAATAAGCCAGACGCTGTCTTGTCGGAAATGACACTATCGGGCGGTGACGGCATTACGATGCATCAATGGATCCGGGAAAGACCAGAATTCGACCGGGTGGCTTTTATTCTGATATCGTATGAATTCAAAGAAGATCTGTTCAAAACAGCTTTTGCAAACCGAATTGACGATTTTTTTGTCCTTCCATTACCTTCGGCTGAAAGTATCGTTGGACGAGTTAGGTTTTTAGTTGACTTCAGGAATAAATACTCACTTGTATCTTATGTAAATACAGACAGGGATATAAAATATGCAATGCCATTGTCGAAACGGATGTTCGATTTGCTGGTCGCCATCTCTGCATTGATCGTTCTTTCACCCATCTTATTGCTGATCGTTCTGGCAATCCGCCTCGAATCAAAAGGAAAAGTCTATTACATTTCAAAAAGAGTAGGGCGCGAACCCTTCGATTTTTACAAATTGCGTTCAATGCGGGTTGGAGCCGATAAGGAACTGAACAAACTTGCCAAAGATAAAAATCAATATGACGTTGCCTCGAAACAGTCTGAAATCGACTTTTCGAAGCCATGCCCTGTTTGCACCAAATTAACAGACGGTAAAAGCTGCTCTCCGATTCTTCATATTGGCCCTCATAATATCTGCGACTACTGGTACAATACCCAGAAAAGAGCGGTTGCCAAAACAAAATCGGCGTTTATTAAAATTGTCGACGATCCACGGATCACCAAAGTTGGCAAGTTCATCCGGAATACCAGTATTGATGAACTTCCCCAACTGATCAATGTTATTAAAGGGGATATGTCAATCGTAGGCAACCGGCCGTTACCCGTATACGAGGCAGAGTTATTAACCCGCGGTGTACTTTCAAAACGGTTTCTTGCGCCGGCAGGAATAACCGGCCTGTGGCAGGTCGAACTGCGCGGAAAAGGTGGCGTAATGTCGGAAGACGAAAGAATGCGGCTCGATAATGAATACGCTGACCATTTTATCGGAAAAAACTACTCTTTCGGATATGATCTTAAATTAATATTGAGAACCGTTCCGGCACTTTTTCAAAAGGATACGGTTTGATTAAGCATTTTAATATATTTGCATTCGGTACAATCTATTACTTGTTTTAGGTAATTTTCAACATGAAGCAAGTAAAATTATGATTTTAACTTAAAACAAATTCTCGTGATGCATCGTTCTTATAGTTCGCTTTTAATTTTAATTCTTTTGATTAATCAATTATCAGGCTTTGCTCAGCAGAATAAAGAACCGGACTTATTGAATGATAACATTGAGCTGATGCTTCCACCTCTTGAGGCAATTATTGATTCGGCTATTGCAAAGAATCCATATGTGAAATTCAGGGATCTTCAAATTGATGTGAATGAATATAAATTAAAAGCTGATCGTTCTCTTTGGACAAAGAATTTAGGACTCCAGACCGATGTCCGATACGGAACTTTTGATAACTTTTCAACTAATACTGCAGAAGGCCAAAATCCGACATTATATGCAACACGCAGCAGCCAGTTAAACTATGGAGCTGGTGCCTATTTAAAGCTCCCTTTTTATGATTTTGTAAATAGAAAGAATCAGATTAGACTTGCCAAAGCTGAAGTTGAACAAGCTAAAAACCTTTCACAGGTTCAACGAAAAGAGGTTAGGCAAATGGTAATAAGACAATATAACGATTTGATTATCAAATCCCGCACATTAAAAATCAAATTAAAATATGCCGAAACCTCTAGAATAAATATGGCGATGGTGGAAAAAGAGTTTTTAAATGGAATCATTTCCGTATCGGAGTATGCTCGCATTTCGGAATCAGTATCAAGAACAGATACGGACATTGAGACCTCGAAGATGGATTTCCGAACAGCTTATATGATTCTTGAAGAAATCGTAGGTGTAAAGTTTAATCTTATGAAAAATTAAACCAGTAGATGAAAATAATTGAACTGCTCAGGTTGCTGAGAAAGCATCTTATCCTATTGCTGCTCATACCAATACTTCTGGCTGGTTTGGTTACTTATTTTACAAAAAGCCCAAGTTTTACTTATTCTTCAGAAACAACCCTTTACACAGGAATCGCTTCCGGCTCCAGTGTTGAAATGGATAAATCGCTGAGTTTCTTTGCCACGAATACTGCCTTTGATAACCTTATAAATGTCATCAAATCGCGCGAAACCCAAAAAGATGTAGCAATCAGACTGTTAGCCCAGCATCTGATGCTCGAAAAATCTGATCCGCGGTATATTTCCGCTAAATCACTAAATTATCTAAAGAAAATAACGCCATACTATGTCAAGACTTTAGTTGTAAAATCAAACGATCAGAACGTTGGTTCCAGCGATAAAATACAATCGGTTTCCCCAACCAATTCAGCCCAACCTACACAAAAGCAAGACAAAGATAACCAACAGCATATTGTAAAGGAAAACGAAACGCTCTACTCCATTTCTCATCAATATGGCCTTTCAGTTGATCAAATTAGCGAAATGAATCAACTCAAAGGGTACACTATTAAACAAGGTCAGACGCTTCAAATAAGAAAACAGCAAGGAGGCTTATCTGACAAGGTAACTAAAGATTCACTTGCAGTTGCCGATTCAGTCGCTAATAACGCTTCCTTTTCCTTTTCAAAACTTGATTCATCCCCGAATAAAAAACCCAAACTTCCAGATTCAATAGATCAATTGGCATTCGAACAAACAGTAAAGAACCTTACAGATTTGTCTATCAGCAGCGATACCAATTTTGTTTATAACATTTTGAATTTCGACAATGCCCATTATTCTGTTAAAGCAATCTCGACTGTAAATGTTCAGCGAATCAGCAGCAGCGATCTTGTTAAATTAAAATTTACTTCTGATGATCCTGGAATATGCCAGCAAACGCTTGTTTTCCTAACCGAAGTTTGTATAAAAAACTATAAAAATATAAAAGAGAATCGCTCGGATGCAGTTGTTAAGTATTTTGAATACCAGGTAAATAAAGCCACCCAAAAGCTGAAAACCGGCGAAGACAAACTATTGTCATTTAACAAGGATAATAATATTATCAATTATTACGAACAAAGTAAAGCTGTTGCATTAGCCAAAGAAGCTCTGGATGTTGATTATAACAACATGAGGATCAAACTTGCAGGTAATGAGGCAGCAATCAAACGATTGGAAGAAAAATTGGATAATCAGCAAAAAGTTCAACTCCAAAGTGCCCCTATAATTGAAAAGAGGAATCAGCTTAGTCTGCTAAATACAAAAATTGTCACTGCAGAGACAATTGGCTATGGCAACACAATTGACGGTCAAAACCTGGCCTTATTGAAAGCACAGTCAGAAAAGCTAAAGCAAGAGTTACATGATGCTGTAGGTAACCTTTACAGTTTAAATAATACTACCGAAGGACTCCCGATAAGCACATTATTAAATGAATGGATTACAAATGTGGTGAGTTATGAAGACACGAAAGCAGGAATTGTAGTTTTGTTAAAACGGATTCAGGAGTTCCAAAAGCAATATGAAATTTATGCCCCAGCTGGTGCAAACCTCAAACGCATTGAGCGTGAAATATCGATTTCAGAACAGGAATTTCTTGAATTGCTTCATGGTTTAAATCTTGCAAAACTAAAAATGCAGGATATTGAGCTTTCATCGAATCTTAAAGCAGTCGACAAACCTTTTTTTCCTCAAACGGCTAATCCAACAAAACGTAAGATATTAATTGTCGTTGCTGCCTTAGTGGGTTTTCTGGCGGTATTAACAACAATTCTGGCACTTGAGTTTTTTGATGATACTTTAAGAAATCCAAAAAAAGCATCAAAAATTCTCAATTTATCACCCTTAGGAATATTTCCGAAGATATACCAAAAACCTGGAATCCTTAATTTTTCATTCATTCTACATCGATTGTTCGAAATCGTAGTACAGCATATCGGGCTTTTAAGAAAATCGAAAACAGGATTAAATGACCCATTTCAAATTCTTATATTCAGTACTGCGAGTAGTGAAGGGAAAACTGTTATCGCGCGAAATCTGGCTTCCAGTTTAAAGAAACTCGGCAATAAAGTGATTCTAATCAAGTACTCATCAGATTCTATACAACAGATGATAAACCAAAATAATACTACCGAAGAAATAACTATACCAATAGTACCTGGTAAACAACAAAATAAATTCTCGTTGGTCAACTGGTTTTTGGGTTATTCTAATTCTATGATTGATTTGAAGAGTCCGTTTTTACATAAATATGGATCAGCGCTTTTGGATGAAGAAGAATATATTTATCAAATCAATGGCAATTTTCAAATGGTAGCCGGATATAAAGAATTACTAATCAACGATAACCATTTTCAGTCGTTTGTTCCAGACTATGTATTGATAGAGATTCCTCCTATTCTGTATTTCCCTTTTCCAGCAGGACTTGTGGCCTCAGTTGATTTACCGATAATGGTATGCCGCGCCAACAGAGTATGGTCAACTGCTGACCAGGGAGCTATTGATAATATTTCGAAAGTTACCAACCTTGCCCCTCAATTCCTACTGAATGGAGTTGAATTGGATGTCATTGAATCGGTTCTGGGTGATCTACCTAAAAAAAGAAGCAAACTTAGGAGGTTTCTAAAGAATCTCATCAGGTTTCAATTTAATTCAAGGGTTATACTATAAAGCAAAATGTTAAAGGGCTCTTTTAAGAAAATAACTCGTGATGCCAATTTCCTCTCCCTGGCAGGAAATCTAACCATTGCTTTTTTTGGGCTGGTGGGGTTTGCACTTCTGGCACGAAAATATCCTGCCAATGAATTCGGTGAATGGATGCTTTATCTCTCCTCCGGATCACTCATCGAGATGCTTAGGTTTGGTATTACAAATACAGCGCTTGTCCGGTATCTTTCAGGAGCAAATCATCAGGAACGGTTCAGCTACATTGGTTCTCACGGGCTTATCGGAGTGGTTGTTACAATTAATATTGCTATTGTTTTATGGGTTTGTTTATTACTCTTCCCCACTCCTATCCATAACGCTGGATATAGCCTTTTTTTCACCTGGTATCCATTTTTCGCTATTCTGAATCTTCCGCTCAATACTGCTTTGGTAATCATGCAGGCTGATCAGAGATTTGGCAAAATTCTTATGCTGAAAAGCATCAACAGTATCGGATTTTTCACAGTTATACTTTTGAGTTACATATATCTAAATCTCTCAATAGTCAAGCTTGCATGGGCGCAGATTTTTTTCACATTTCTAACTTCAGGAATCTGTGTTCTTTTAGGTTGGGACGGACTTCGATTCGTGATGCATGCAAGCAGGAAAACCAATAAAACACTGCTAAATTTTGGAAAATTTACCACTTTTACAATGATTGGTACAAACCTGCTCCGCAGTGCTGATACAATAATCATCAGTTTAAGTCCTTTGGGAACTGCTGCTGTTGCACTTTATAGTATCCCTTTGAAACTCATCGATCTTCAGCAAATTCCACTTCGAAGTTTTATTGCAACTGCATTTCCTAAAATGTCGAAAGCAAGTATTACCGGGAATATGGTTGAGTTAAAAAAAGTCTTCTATACTTACTCCGGGGCAATGAGTTATCTTTTCATTGCAATGAGTTTTTTTATATTCATATTTGCCGACCTGCTCGTATTAATCCTTGGGGGAAGTCAGTATCTTGGAACAGATCCTATAACAGGTGCGACGACAGCAACAATTGTCAGAATATTTGCAATTTGCGGAATATTTTACCCAATAGAGACAATGGCAGGCGTTTGCCTCGATAGCATAAACAGACCAAACCGAAACTTTCAGAAAGTAATGTACATGGCACTAACAAACATCATAGGAGACCTTATTGCTGTATTTGTATTTAAATCGCTTGAAATTGTTGCGCTCGTTTCTTTGGGGGTAACATTCATTGGAGTCTGGATTGGTTCCCATTTTATGAACAAGGAACTTAAGATTAATTATCAAGAAATTATAACATCGGGCATAGATTTTTACAAGTCAGTATACTTGCGACTGCGATTTGGTTCTCATTGACATTTTGAACAATTGAAAAAATTCACTTTGTAACTTAATACCTGATTAAATCCGCTATGAATCCGTTTGATACAGCTACTGGTTCTAATAAACTCTACCTGCCCGACTATCTTACGATACTGGTTTCAACACTGCTCCTTGTTGGATATCTTATTGCGAAGGAAGGAATTTCTGTAGCTCTTGGCCTGATTGCTCTTCCCTTTATCGCGCTATACCTGGTTGTACTTTTTCGTAACCCCATAGTCGGGCTTTTTACTGCTGTTGCTCTGGGGTTTGTTATTCTCGGAATTCCCCGTTACATTAAAGGCTTGTCAGTGATAGGAGTGGCAATGGATTCGGTTCTTATTATGACCTATATTGCACTTATTTTCAATCGGTTTTACGAACGGATTAACTGGAAACCGGCAAGGAAGGATGTGACTTTTCTTGCTGCAATTTGGTTCGGATATGCACTTTTACAATTTATAAATCCCGAAGCACAGAGTAAGGTAGCCTGGCTGGCAGGTTTGCGCGGTATAGCGCTGTATATGATGTTGATTATCCCTCTTACGCTGATACTTGTCGATAACCGTAAAAAACTTGATTCCTTTATTCTACTATGGATGGTATTCTCGCTGTTGGTATCTTTAAAAGGAATCCTACAGATTACAATCGGCGTAGATCGCTGGGAACAAGAGTGGCTGAATGAAGGAGCTGCTGCAACCCATGTTTTGTTCGGAAAATTACGGGTTTTTTCATTTCTAAGTGACGCTGGAAATTTTGGTGCAAACCAGGCCTATTCTGCAGTTGTTGCAACCATCATTTCTTTTTCTGAAAAATCACTTCGAAAAAAAATGTTTTTCATCCTGGTCGCAATTCTTGGTTTTTATGGGATGTTATTGTCAGGTACTAGGGGTGCAATAAGTGTACCTCTATCTGCTTTCGCTCTTTATTTTATCCTGAAAAGAAACAAGGCAGTAATGCTCGCCGGGTTTATTATGATCATTGGCATCTTTGTGTTTTTCAAATATACCTCCATTGGAAACGATAATCAACAGATCAGACGAATGAGATCTGGATTCGATCCAAATGATAAATCATTACAAGTAAGACTTGCAAACCAGAAAAGGCTGAGTTCCTATCTCGCTTCCCGACCGTTTGGCGGGGGAATAGGTCATGCAGGTGTAAAGGCACAGCGATACCTGCCGAATGCATTCTTATCAAATGTAGCAACCGATAGCTGGTATGTAATGATTTGGGCAGAGCAAGGAATTATCGGACTTGTCCTACACCTGTTTATCCTTTTCTATATCATAGCTAAATCGGGATATTTAATAATGTATAAATTGCAAGACCCGGAGAATAAGCAAAAGATGACAGCACTCACAGCAGGAATGTTTGGAATAATGGTAGCATCCTATGGAAATGAAGTATTCGGAACGCATCCAACCGGAATCCTAATTTATGTTTCCATGGCAATGATGTTAAATTCGTTACAATTTGAAAAAGAGAAATACGAAAATCCTGAAAACCAAGTCATTTATTCACAATGAATATAAATATCCAATATATCCAGACTTGTAGCAGTCCTACTTTTCAATAATAATAAAATTAAAGCGAATACGATGCGAATTGCCTTTTTAATAATGGCTCATAAGAACCCCAAACAAATTGAGAGATTGGTAAAACGATTAAATCATCCTGATTTTGATTTTTTTATCCACCTGGATAAGAAAATTGATATGGAAGATTTCGCTTATATAGAACAACAGGATCGAGTTGTATTTACAAGAACAAGAATTCATGTAAAATGGGCAGCTTTCAACTTTACCACTGCCATCTACAAGTGTATGGAGGAAATTCTGGGATACCCTGATCAATACGACTTCATTGATGTTCTCAGCGCTCAGGATTATCCGATTAAGTCAACAGATGCAATACATAAGTACTTTTCAGAACATAAGGCTAATAACTTTATTTCTTATGAAATGGAAGGATCAGAATGGTGGAAATATGCTATCGGGAGGATTACTAATTACCATTTAATCAATTACAATTTTCCAGGCCGATACATAATTCAATGGTTTCTTAATACCATATTGCCCAAAAGGAAGTTTCCTTTACCGTACATTTTATTTGGCGGCCCCAAGGCATCGTGGTTTACAATCAACCATGATTGTGCTGATTACGTTGTAAAATTCATGAACGATCATTCGGAATTAAGGCAATTCTGCAATTTTACATGGGGATCTGATGAGTTTCTTTTCCAAACAATTATAATGAACTCCAAATATGCAGAAACAGTAATGAACGACGTAATCAATTATATTGATTGGACTGGAGGCGGTTGCAACCCAAAGATTCTTACTTTATTTGATTTTAAATCACTTAACAAATCAAGCAAATTTTTTGCTCGTAAGTTTGATATCAAAGTCGATTCGAACATTCTTGATAGGCTAGACGACCAGTTTAAGAATTGAAAGATGCTTTAATGAGCAAGAACAAAAAAAAATATGAATACTCTTATCACTTGTTTTTTTGTTACAATCCAAATTTTCGAATGCATAATTTTTAGTATATGAATATCAGAAATAAAATACTGCTTCTATTTTTCTCCTCGGTGATAATACTGGCTGTTGTTCTGTTTTTTTTCCGTAAAACGCAGGAACAGCAGAATAATTTAATTATACAATCTGCCGCCGAACAACAGGTCGTACTTATTAATACAGCAATCAATGTTCAATCCGATCAGCTCGATCAGATTGTGAGAGATTATTCCAATTGGGATGAAATCATATTACGTCTAAAATATCCAGATCCTCAATGGGCCACAGATAATATCGCCAGCATTGTAAAATCCTTTAATCTGAATACTGTTAGTGTATATAATAATGATAATCAATTAGTATATGGCTTCGGAAAACAATCTACAGACATACTTGATAACCTTTCAAAGCGTGACATTATCATCAAATCGATACGGGACAAAGGATTTATGCACTATTTCCAGGTGATACCAGATGGTCTTCTTGAAATTTCAGCCTCCTCAATACATCCAACACTGGATTCAGCAAGGATTAAGCCACCAGCTGGCTTTTTCTTTATCAGCAGAATCTGGAACCTGAATTTTCTACATGTACTGTCCCGTAATACTGCTAGTAATATTTATTTTAAAGAAACGATACCAACTTACCTACAACTTATTGAAAATGATTCAATAGTTGTTTCAAAAGAATTATTGAACAACGAAAACAAAATAATTGGATATTTAGTTATTAAAAAACCAAATAATGTTCTAATCAACTATCACAAGGTTAGCGATTTTGTATTTTATTTTCTTGGATCTTTTCTTTTATCTCTGATTTTTATATTCTTTATTATACTTTACCGTTGGGTAAGGCGACCATTAAAAATAATCTCAGACAGCCTTCGTCACAGTGATACTTCAAAACTGCAATTTCTCGAAAAAAATAAAAACGAATTTAGTCAGATTGCCCGTTTAATTACAATATTCAACCAACAGAAACTGAAACTGGAACAGGAAAATATAGAAATCAACATGATGCAGGAAGAGTTAAAGGAAGCACTCGAGTTGGCCAAGTCGGCTGATCGCGCCAAATCAGAATTTCTTGCCAACATGTCGCACGAAATCAGAACTCCTATGAATGGAGTAATTGGTATGACAAGTCTGTTATTGCTTTCTGAACTTAATCCATCACAACGAGAATATGTTAATATCATCGAGAATTCCGGCGAAAGTCTTATGAATATTATCAATGAGATTCTTGATTTTTCAAAAATCGAATCCGGCAAGATGGAGCTGGAGAAGTGTTCTTTCGACCTGCGCCTTTGTATTGAAGATGTACTTGATCTGATGGCACCAAAGGCATTGGAGAAACATCTTGACATTATCTATTTTATCGATCCTGCAGTTCATCAATACATATACGGTGATGGTTTTCGTTTACGACAAATTATTGTTAATCTTGTGAGTAACGCAATAAAATTTACTGAAAAAGGAGAGGTAATGATTTATATTTCCTTATTGTCACAGAAGGATGAAAATATTATTCTTGAATTCTCAGTGAAGGATTCCGGGATCGGAATCCCTTCCGAAAAAACAAATTCACTTTTCACTCCTTTCACGCAGGTTGATGCTTCAATAACCCGAAAATACGGAGGAACAGGACTAGGACTTGCGATATCCTCCAGTCTGGTCAAGCTTATGGATGGCAAGATCTGGGTAACAAGCAAGGAAGGAATAGGATCTGATTTTCATTTCACAATTCAAACCTGTAACGCAGCACCATCCGAAGGAAATAATCAAGTCTATAAATCGCTGCAAAGCCTGCCAGGAAAGTCGGTTCTCATTGTTGATGACAATGCCACAAACAGAAGAATTCTCACCTTACAATGTGAATATTGGGGATTAAAGGCAACTGCTCTTGAATCGGGTGAAGAAGCACTTTTATGGCTTGAGAATCATAATTTCGATGTAGGAATACTCGACATGCAAATGCCTCGAATGGATGGAATTATGCTAGCCCGCGAAATCAGGAAAAAGTTCAAAAAGGAAGAGTTGCCCTTAATTATGCTGACCTCAGTTGGCTTTAATACAGAATCGGACGAACTTCAAAAATTGTTTTCCCATTATGTGAACAAACCAATTAAGCATTCGCAACTGGCAGAGATATTACTTAAAGTGATCGCTCCTTCAAAAAAGCAGGCAATCATTAATACTCCTAACCTTGAAAAATTAAGTGAAATCGCGAAAGAATACCCGTTCCAGATATTAATTGCAGAAGACAACCTGATCAATCAAAAACTAATTCGGAATATTTTTGAATTACTGGGTTTTAAGGTTGATATTTCTGCAAATGGCCAAGAAGCTTTAGATGCGCTTAAACGGAAAAATTACAACCTGATCTTTATGGATATCCAAATGCCTGAGATGAACGGATACGAAGCAACAAGTATCATAGTTAAGCATATGAAAACCGACCGACCCATCATCATTGCAATGACAGCCAATGCAATGCAGGGCGACAGAGATAAATGCTTTGAGGTAGGGATGGATGACTATGTAACGAAACCGATGAAAGTAAATGATTTGATTAAAGTCATCCAATTCTGGGGAAACCGACAATTTAAAAACGGTGAACTAATCAATACCTAAAGGTACATATCATTAATAGTATTATAAATTTAATACTTATCGACAAACAGATAAATAAATGATCTAACATATGCAAAGTATTCTAAAAAAAAGCCTCAGTTACAATGCCTGCCAGATCATGGCAGAGGCTGCCATAAAAAAAGCTGATGAATTAAAAATGAAGATCGTACTCACATTTGTCGATGAAAGTGGTATTCTCAAAGCCTTTTTCAGGATGGATGGATCTCCTATTGTGAGCATTGATGCCTCGCGCAAAAAGGCAATAACCGCAGTTGGACTTGGAATTCCGAGCGGCGATAGTTGGTATTCATTTATTAAAGATGATCCTATTTTATTTCATGGTGTTCAGCAATTTAAAGATTTTATCCTTCTTGGAGGTGGTGCCCCAATCATGGATGGCGACTCTATTATTGGAGCCATTGGGATCAGTGGAGGGCATTATAAGATGGATGAGAAGTGTGTAAAAGCGGCGATTGAGGCCTATCAGTCGAATTAATTATTTCTGACAAATGC
>Ga0123339_10002121_pt1 | contig 13491 bp, 13 predicted proteins | sample lystaG_FD_89956 | JGI IMG/M metagenome (GOLD analysis project Ga0123339, IMG submission 89956) | Glacier valley bacterial and archeal communities from Borup Fiord, Nunavut, Canada, to study Microbial Dark Matter (Phase II) -... | ecosystem: Environmental > Aquatic > Freshwater > Ice > Glacier ... | reverse complement strand
TCTAAAGTTGATCTCCAGCAAAGACCCTATGCCGTTCATGCAGTACAACATCCAGGGCACCCCGACGAATCTTTGGGTGCGGGATGGCAAGATTGTGCAGGCCAAAACTGGGTATAACCCGGAGACCTTTAAGGGGTCAGGTTTTTAAGCCGGGGGACCATCGGAGAACGATATGATCAAGCCCGTTAAGCTCATCGCCGTCGCCTCATCCCTGATGTTGCTGTTCGCAAGTTGTTCCGGCCCAATCGTGACCGAAGTTCCGCCAGCATCTCTCACCAGCCAACCGGAGGTGACGCTCTCGGAAATCATTGCAAATCCACAAGCGGGTTGGTCGATTGAAACCGTTCGTAAAGCGGCTGAAGTCGAGGGAAAGAAGGACGCTATTCAAGCCGAGACTTACAATCATGCCCCTGCACAGAATGAGAATCTTTCCGGGCAGGATGTGTTGACCTGCTTCCTGTTTTGTTCTACAGCGGCAGCAGCACAATGTGCATGGCTCGCAGTGATCCCTGAACTCGCTGCCGTTTGCGCGGCTTCAAGATATCTTGCATGCAGTGCGAACTGCCAAAATTGAAGCACAAATTCGACGGGAGCTGAGCGCAACACTCAGCTCCCGTCGAATTTGTGTGGAGTAAAGGCTTAAACAGGTGGTATGGACACGATAAATGGATTGGAGTGGTCTGGTCTCAACACGCAGACGAGCCTGCGATACCACACCCTGTTGGACCCGCACCCCTGGACCGAGGCGTTCGAGATTGCACGACAGGGGGACGAGTATGTGATCAAGGGCTATACAGAGGAAATTCACAGCGGACAGTCTTCTCTGTTTACCCGCACTATGGCGGTCTGCGATGGCTGGCTTTGCATCACCTCCAGCACACAATTAACTCCAGTGGGCGGCGAGGATGTCCGGCTCAACGTGACCTACTGCCCACCGCTTCCCAAACTACCCATGCAGCTCACAGGGCCACAGGACGTCCGTTTTCAGATCAAAAAAGACCTTGGCACAAGCAAAGTCCAATTGCTCGAGTACGACGTAAGGGTTCGACCCTTGACGTTTGCAGGGCAAGCATATCTGGGGATTTGGTCTCGGTCTCGAGAGATGGGTAACGTACTCGAGATGCTAGAGGTGTACCAACCTCCCTACGGCTGTGTGGGGCGACGTACAGTTTACAGCCCTATGCCTCAGGAGCTGCTTCAGCATCAAGAAATTTACACCTTGCTAGAGAATGGTCCGCTTGATTTAAAAGGTTTACAAGACGTCATTTCCAGAATAAAGGATTGAGCCAATCCTTCGGTTGATCCACTGTTGAGTTAGCCCACTTTCAAACAACACCGCAAAAATGACGGGGACCTTCCAACTTTGTTGGAGCCAGAATTTGATACCGAACTTCCTAATGAAGTAGGAATGTGGTGGAGTGTGAACGGGGTGCGAACACGCGAAGCATAATATGCCGATTGTGAGGCTCGAGCTAGGTTTTGTATACCGCGCCTGCGGCGATGAGTGGTAACTGTAGGCAGTGATTGCAGCTTGGCGTATACTCGTATGGAGCGTCGCTACACGCTCCATGCGGGTCAGAGAGAAAGAGCGTTAAGTGGCCACATAAATCAAGCGCCGATGGATGGATTGACTAGCGTACGCACCAAGACAGTGGAACGAGTAAGAGTAGAGAAGGAACAGGTCCTTCGGCGACTTTTGCCGGAGGTCTAATCGCCCTAGCGTGTTTGGGCAGCTCTTGGCTTTAGTGACGGTGTGTGGGGTTATCCCGCGCAGGGTCTGACACGGATTTCGATGGATTCCGTGACGTGTTCCGCTGAGCGCGGGGTATGTCTCCAGAACGTAGGGGTCGCTCTATCCGTTCACGGTTTAGTCGTGTTCTGTCAGTGGGGGCACGGCGCTCAAATCGGCAGGGACGAGTTGGGCTGCCGTGGGGACCTCGGCGGGTCGCTCGAATACCCAGGGGGGGCGAACCAAGGGCAGGGGTTTGGCTTCAGGCCGGGGGTTTTCGCCGCGCCCGAGCTTTTCGTCCCACTCCCAGGCTGCGTATTCGTAGATGCCTTGCAGATAGTACAGGGCGGCGCTCGAGCGCTCTTTTTCGAGTCGGCGTTTTGCGCGGGTCAATGCGGCCTGCAGCCTTTTTAGGGGGGAAGCATGGCTTTTAGGAGTGTGCGGGGTGAGCGTTGCTTCCTGCGGCCAAAATTGATTCAGGTTCACCTCGCTCAACTCTTGGCCGGCGCGGGTCAGCCTCACCAGGCGGCCGCGCTCAAGCACGGCTTCGGCTAATCCATCCGGGCGTAGCCAGCGGACGCACGCGCTGATTTTGTTGGCCTTGAGAGTCAGTATGAGTGCGCTCACGTCGTGAGGGTCGCGCAGCGGAAAAACCAGTGCGTGGGATTCGGGTTGCTTAGACACTGGGACCCCAAAATTGAGAACTTTGCTTCACAAACCCCCCATGGTCCGTGTTGCTCTTTCTACTTCTCATGCTATCATATGAACTTTGAATGATGGAATGATAAACTCCAGTTTTGTTTTCGCTTTGAGTTCGGCCAGACAGGGGGCAGGTCACGCGCTTGAGCTGTGACGTTTGCCGTCTCGAGCGTGATTTGGTCTGGAGCGGACCCTGCTCGAGGCAGCGCTGCGCCTGGGTACTGGATGTGCAGGTCGAATCCAGCTCTGATTTTCACCTGCGTACTCGAAAGGCGCAAAGCGGTTTTGACCGCGAACAGGTGCAGCGCCGCAAACTCGAGTGGCGCGCCGCACCCGGGTGCAAAAAGTTACCGCCCTTGTTTTGAGGCCTGTACTTGCTGGCTACTCGAGCGGTTGCCAGCGGGCGTGATTTTCGGGAACCTTTTTGTGCTCGAGCGATTTATGACCCTGCTGCGTGGAGCGACACCTCGAGGCTCCCTGCTTGGGGTGGGGGATGAAGTTCGCTTTTAGGCGGTGACCACTGCAGGTCGCGCAGCATCCACGCTCGCTTCTGTGCGCCTGGGTCCTGCAGGGTCGCTCTGGCTTCGTACAAGAAGGTTTCAAAAGTGGTGTTTGGTGTTCCGCGTTCAAATTCGAGGAGCGCACCGAGCAGCTCAAATGCCGCCGGGTAATCCTGCCCGCAGGTGGCGGCGTTGAGTGCGGTGATTGCATTTCGCTGCAGGTTGGTGACCAGAAATATGCGCTGGGACGCGGCCCAGCGACTTTCCACCGAGGGGCGCGCTTCAGGGTAGTCGCGCAGGGCGGCCAGGGGGTCGCGCCTCGAGAGAGAGTCAAGCTCGAGCAGGTCACATTTGAGGGTGACGCCGTGGTCGGTTTGCACCGTGCAAAACTCTTGTGGGTTAATAATTAAGCTCACCCCCAGGTTTCTGGCTTGAAGTTCAGCGGCCAGGGCGCGCAGGTGAACCTTGGCCCGAGCTGGGTCTCTGTCGGGAAACACGTCGCTAGTCAGGGTCTCGAGGCTGCACCCTCGGTTAATCAGGGCGTACGCCAGCACCGTGGGAACCTGTGGCCACAGCTCACGCACCGGTTTACCTTCCCCCACAAGTTTGTCGCCGCTCAGTATATCGAGTCTGAGGCTGCGGCCTTCTTTAGCGGGCCGCAGCAGCGCGGCGGGGTGACCCGGCGGCAAACTTTCCAGGTGAGCGCCTAATTTGGGTAGATTCCACAGCTCGGTGGCGACCCAGCCTGCGCTGCTCAGGGCGCTCACGTGATCGAGCAAGCGATCTAAGATTGCCGTGACGCTGTGCTGGGCGCGCAAACGGGACTCTGCTATCCACATCAGTGCCCAGCCCGCTTCGCGGAGGTAGCCGCTGTTTTCCAGCGCTTCAAAGCACGCCTCAAGCTGCGTTTCGGCTTGCGGGTCGCCACTTAAGAGGGCTATACCGCCACTGCGCAGGGCGGCTATCAGCGTGTGCGCGGGTCCGCTGCTAAGTTCTTCGGCGCGGGCCAGGTGCCTGCGCGCTTCGCTCAGGTTGCCCAGCGCTTGGTGGGCGGCGCAGCACCCCAGCTGAGCGTAGAACTCGACGTCGCTTTCCCCTTTTTTCTGCGCGCACTGGATAGCCCTTTGGTAGTACTCCAGGGCGCTGTGCTGCTTTCCGGCCGCCCTGGCGACGGTTCCGGCTTGATACTGGCGCAAGCTCAGCGCCACGTCGCTTCCCAGGTCGAGCCTGGATTGGCGGTGAAGTGCTTGATACGCTTCGTGGATACGGTTCTCGAAAGCGTGCGCCAGGGCCAGGGCTCCCCAGGTAAACAGGGAGCGCGTAGGGTCAGTGTCCAGCAAAGCACGCTCAAAGTAGCGCGTCGCTTTGGCGGTATCCCCGTGCCGCAGGTGGGCATAGCCCAGCGCCTGAGCCAGCCCCGGTCTCAAGCGCGCACAGCGTTCATCGGAAAACGACTGCACCCAGGCTTCTTCAAGCCGCTCGATGGAGTCTTTCAGTCGGCCCTCGGAAAATAGCAGCAGGGCGGATTCACGCAGCCAAAAAGTTTGGTCAACCGGGTCAAGTCCGCCGTCCTGCGTCCGCAGCAACCAAGTTCTGGCCAGGTGAACCGATCCTAAAATCCGGTGCATAGCGCTCAGGTGCAGCGCCGCTGCGTGGACGCCGCCCGCGTAGGCCGCTCCCAGCATGGCTTCAGCGCGGTCCCACTGGGAAAGGGCCAGGTAGACCATGCCGCGCCAGCGCTGGTGGGCAGCGTCTGGCTGGGCGAGTTGCTGGTAAAGTTCGGCAGCTTTTTGGTGTTGATTGCTCAGAACCAGAGCTTCGAGCTCGCGGTGCGACGCAAGTATAGCTTCAGGCGTGGCGGGCAAGGTGGCGGGCAAGGTCGCGGGCAAGGTGGCGGGCAAGGTGGCGGCGTCAGGCATAGGCGTTCAGTTTGGACTCGAGCGCCTGAACCCACTGCCCCTCGCCCAGTTGGGTCACGCCTCGCCCCAGCCGGGCTATGAGCCCGCGCCTCACCTCCTCGGCGTCCCAGTAGATGGGTCGGTCGCACTCCAGCGCCACCATCCCGTTTTTATGACGGCTGAGACTCATGCCGGGAACAGCTTGACTCAGGGTTTGTCCCAGCGTTTTGAGTCGCGCCCTCGTCGCTGTGACGTCTTCTCCGGCGAACACTTCATGGGTCAGGGTATTCAGAGCTGTGGGGCCGTGTTCGCGCAGGTAACACATCAAGCGCAGCAGTGTGCTGTCGGCTGCTTCGATGACGTGTCCACCGACGCTTAATTCTGCGTGGCCCAGAATGGAAAGCTCGACGGCTCCACGTTCGCCGCCCAGGGACCCGGGATAAGGTGCCGGATAGTTTTTTACGAAGTCCGCAAGCGAGGGCAGCAAGTGCCATTCCCCGCTCAGTGAAGCGGACTCAATTTGAGCTTCTTCCCGAATCCAGCCCACGGCGGCTAAGAGTTCTACCGCTTTGTGGCGTGGCCCGCCCAGTGCGCAGTTCGCGGCCCACAGCGTGGCAGTTACTTGCTCACGCAGCTGACCACGCTGCGCGAATCCACTTGCTAGCTTCGTGAACAAGTCGGTGGCCGCGCTGGCATCAATTTGAAACAGCGCTTCTTGAACGGCAATTTCTCGCAGTTTTATCTGCAAATCCTCTCCGGGATGTGCAAGCTCACCCCTGGCTGCGGTGAGCTGCTCGAGCGCCAGCAAAGGATGGTCGTGGGTCAGCAGCGCGGCCAGGGAAAGTCGAATCTGCAGGCTTTCGCTTGGACTGAGAATCGCCGCGCCTATTTGCAGGGCCTGCCTGAAACCCGCTGTGGCCGTTTCCAGCCGACCGGCCATCCAGTCGAGTTCGGCGCGGTCAAGGGTGAGCTGCGCCGCGCTTTGGGGGGGTCCGCTTAGCAATTTGAGTTCCTCGAGTACCCAGTGCGCGCTCCTGAAGCGTCCCAGCCGGATGAGCGCCTGTGCGGCGCGGCGCTTGAGGGTGCGGAGTTGGGTGCCTGGGGGAGTCTGCATGGCACTTTCCACAGCTTTGAGCGCGTTTCCGTTTTGACCGACCGCCAAGCGAAGTTCGGCCAGTGTGGCCAGCATTTGCGCGGCGTAAAGCGGAGCTTGCACCGCGCTGCTCAAGTGGGTCCAGGCGCGTTCAGCTTCCATTAGCCCTTCTTGGGGCCGTCCCAGGCGGGCGAGAACTTGGGCGAACAGTTCGTGTTTGAGCGCGCGTTCCAAAGGCTCGAGCGCACGCTCAGCGTCTGACTCGAGGCTCACGCACACCCCTTTGAGTTCGGTGACTTGATTTGTGGTGTTGTAAAGCGTGGCCAGCCCCAGGTTTGCTCGAATCCCTTCACCGAGCTGTGCGGCGCGCTGTAAAAAATCTTTTGCTCTGGAGTGGTGATGTTCTTTCAGGGCGTTTAGGCCCCCCCAGAGCAGGTCTGTGCTGCAGGGGTGAGCTTGCGACTCCAACCAGCTCAGGCCTGCTGCAAACTCGCCCAGGTGGTAATACCCTTCACCGGGACTCTGGATTTCGGCGAGTACTTCACCAAATCGTCGCTCGAGCCGAATTTGCAACCTCGCTTGGACTTCTTTTCTGCGCCCAAAAGCGTCTGGTTCGAGCAGCCGCAGCATGTGCGGGGTCCAGTTTCCCGGTATTTGCTCGAAGCTCTGGGCGGTCCCTAGCGCCGCGTCTATGCCCTCGAGGCTTTCGTGCGCTTCGATCAGCGCGTCGCGCAGGGCGCTGTGGTCCGGGTTGAGCGGGACGAGCAAGTCGCGCAGCAGCTTGAGATTCTCGACGTCATATCCCTGTGCGCGCCACTGAGGCAGCAGACCCAGCGCAACACGGGTAGAAAAGGGTTCAAGCTCCGGCATAGCGTCACTATAGCCGACGATTGGCGCTGTTTTACGCCTGAGAAGCTTCGCCCAAGAAGGCAGACCCAAGGCGGGGGGCACCCCTTGCTTTTCGCAGGGGTTTTGACTGACATTTGCTTTTGTGGTGCTTCGGAAGTTTTTTAAAAAAACGCTTTAGTGAAGCACCCTGAGGCGGCTTAACGCGGTGATGTGTTGCGGTGGCGCGGTGTGGGGGTGGCCACTTGGTGCGTCTTGGGCGTTTCCAAAACTATCTTTTCGGGTTGCGTGCTGCGCCATGCCACGCTTGAACTGCGCAAGGGTCGCGCTGAGCGGCTCGAGCGGGTCTGGGAACAGCGCTCGGTCAAGGGCTGCGCTCACCGCGCAGGGGTCGAGCGGTTTGGCCAGCACCCCGTGCCCCGCGAGTCGCAGTTCACCGAGTACATTTTCAGGCAGTGAAATACTCGAAACCCAGATCACCGCAGCCGCTTGGGTGACGCTGGTGACGCTGGTGACGCTGGTGACGCTGGTGAGGGTGTCCCAGCTCGGGTTCGTGGCCAGTTCGGAAAGCCTAGCTGGCTCGGTGGGGTGCTTTGGCCATGTTTTTTCAATGCGCGGGGGGTAGCCGGGAGTCGGGATTTTTTCGGGGTCGTGCGAGGTGTCGTTTTGGTCTGGGTAGGCACACAGCACCGCGTCCACGCAGCGGCTGTGCAGCCACTGGCGCGCTTGTTCCCAGCCTTCTACCGCCTGCACCTGATGACCGGCCTGGGCAGCGAAAAAATGCAGCAGCTTGCGGTAGCCAGGGTGTGGCTCGACGATGAGTACCGATTTGCTTTGAGCGGAGGTCACAGCCTAGAGCCCAGGGGTGGGGGTGAGTACGGTGACAAAGACGCTGCTCGCTAAGCTGCTCGACGCGCTGCTGGACATGGGTTTGGAGGGTCCGACACCGTTTGATCCGTCGGCGAGTGCGCTGCACAGCCCCAGGGTCAGGGTCAGTATTATGACGGGTAATTTGCAAACCTTTCTCATGACCACACCTTAATTGCGCGGTGTTTTGAAACTGATGTGGGGGCTTTTCCCGAGTCTCTCGTTGCAGTATGGTGAGAGGTATGTCCAGTGATGTGGCGGTCTTTGAAGCGGTGATGGCCGGGGAGAGTGGCCGCGCGCTGGAGCAATTTTATTTGCTCGACTCACCGCCGCCCTGCGCGCTGCACTGGGCCGGGGTCGCGCTTTTGTGGGAGCGGCGCTTTGTCGAGGCGCGCGCTTTGCTCGAGCGGGCCGCGCAGGGCGGGGCGCGTGGGGCGCACGTTCACTTGGCTTATCTGCACCGCACTCAAGGCTTTTTAGATTGCGCCTGGAGTGAACTTCACGCCTGGGAGCGCTCAACGGGCTCTCTTTCGCTCGATTTTCACCTCGATGAGGTTTATTTTCATCAGCAGCGCGCCCTGCTGCTTTTCACCCAGGACCGCCTTTCACAAGCGAGTACCGCGCTCAGCCAGGGTTGGGCGCTGAGCTATCTCACCCCTTTTGGGCTGCGGGTCCGGCCGGTGCTGGCCCTCACTCACGGGTTGGTGCTTTACACCCTGGGTGAACACGCGGCTTCACTGCCTCATCTCGAGGCGGCTTTGGCTGGAAGCGAGTCGCAGCGGGTGTACATCTACGGCTGGCAGGCGCTGGCTTATCTGCAGCTCGGTAGGGTTGACGAGGGGCGCGCCGCGCTAAAGGCCGCTGAGCGGTGCGCGCCTGCCGAGGTGGCGCGTCCGATGCACCTGTATCAACGCGGCGTTGCGCTGCGGCTCTTGGGCGAGTCCCAGGCCGCGAGCGAGTGCTTGCTATTGGCTTGTGAGCTGGCTCAAGCGGTCGGGGAGCGCGAAACCGAGGTTCTGGCGCTGCTGGCGCGAATTGGTGTTTTGGGTGAGCGCTGGGAGGATTTTGGGAATCTTACCTTAGCGGGCGCGCTGCTTGCCCGGGCTGAGTCGTTGGCCCATACCGGAGCACTCAAGCTTTTGGCCGCTTTCAGGCGCGCAACCCTACCGGACGCCGGGCAGCTTCACGGCGGGGCAGGGCTCGAAGACCTTGCGCTCAAACTCGGTGAGGTCGAGCGCTGGCGAGACGCCGCTGTGGTGAAGTTGCACAGCGCAGAAGCGTGGCTTCAAGCCGGGGAGGAAAGTAAAGCGCAGAGCGCGCTGCACACAGTTTCAAACGCCTTATACGCCCTGGGCGGCCTGGATATTCGCCGGGAACTGCTGGGATTACCGAGGGTGAAGGGATTGCTCGAGACGCGTGGCTGGGGGCTGCGTGGCTTTGAAATTCCGCTCAAAGCTCCTGCACGCCTCGAGCTGCGGATTTTGGGTGAAGGCGGCGTGTTTGTCGGTGCAGAGCGTTTGAGCCTGGGATACCGGCACGCCGCCGAGTTTTTACACTTTATTCTGAAAAACCCCGGCTGCAGCAGCAGCGCCCTGGCTCTGGCCCTGCGCCCGGACGAACCTTTACGCAAAACCAAGGTGTATCTGGCGGGTCTTTCAGGGGCGCTGAGCAAAAGTGGATGCCTAAAAATCGTGAGCGACCCTGTGCGCGGCCTCAGTGTGGACCCCCTGGGAAAAGCGTTGTGGGTGGACGCTTTTGAACTCGAGCGCTTGATTGGGGAAGGCAGCGTCGCAAGCGCGCTGAGTTTGTACCGACCCTTACTTGGCGCAAGCGAGTGGAGCGCGCGTGAAGCGGCGCGCCTGCAGCGGCGCATGGTCAACGCTTTGGTGCTCGAGCTCAGCGCCTGCCTCGAGCGCGCCGACGGCACTTTGGCGTGCCACTGGGCCGAGGCCGCGCTGGCGCTCGATCCTTTTGAGCCGACCCTCAACGCTTACCTGCTTGCCGCTATCGAGGAAGCCCAGGGACTGGGAGCGGCCAGGCGGCGCGCCCGTGAACTCTCGCAGGGCTTTGCGCTCGAGGGCCTGCGTTCGCCGTCTGAGATAATCGAGTATTTGAATTGAAAGTGTTTAGTGAATGTTCATTTTAGTGCGCTTTTGGGCGTGCTTAGTAAGTCATTCGGTGGTGATTTCTGGGCGCGCCGGGTAGCGTTTCCATAGGTGCGGCTCAGCGTTATGGTTTAACATTACCCTTGGGTGATGCGAGTTAAAATTAGGATGTTGGGTGAAATGAGCAAGTAAAGTGCAGGAGAAGCAGGCAACGATGCAGATTATGGAGCAGATTTTGATGAAGCGGTGTGAGGTCTTCGAGCGAAGTGGGGATCATTTGAGCTGCGTCAAACTGGCGACGCGCTTGCTTGAGTCCCATCCACACAGCCTTACGCTTGAGGAGCATTTGACTCGCAGCGCCGCCGCGCTTTCATTCTCGCTGGAGGTGCGAGAAGTCATCGAGCAATCGTACGAGTATCTGTGCTCGAGCGCGTTGCTGGTTCCGCCCATTTTGCTGCGGCTTTGTGACTCGGCAGCGTTTCGAGGGCGCTTGTTGCACTGATCCGGTGGGCTTCAGGTTGCCCTATGAGGAGTTTGCGACGTGTTTGGTGAGCAGGTCTATCGCCATAGTTGTGTTCTGGACCACGGGGTGGGCTGAGCGCGCCGTCGACCTGGTGCGTCTATTGTTCGATGTTATTTTTGGTTCGGTTGCGCCACCAAGGAACGTTTCACGGTGACCACGCCTGATTTCCAGGCCACCCGGTCATGTGGTCCATAGTGGCCCCAGAACTCTTGCGAAACCGCGCCACGAACGCTATAGCGCAGATTTATGACCCCGTTGTCCTCGAGACTCAACCCCCGGTTGGCCTCGATGCGCTCGAGCCTGGGATTGGGTAAGGCTTTGAAGTGGTCGTCCTCGAGCAGCGTGGCGTGAATGGCTTTGATAAGTTTTTCCTCTTCCCCGAGCAGTCCACCTTCCGCGTCACTTCCATCCGGCGCGATGAGCAGCAGGGCCACACCGCTCAAATCCAGTTCAGTAGGCTCGGTCATCACTGTCCTTTGGCCCTGAGATAACCTGCACTCTGCGCGTTCGCTTCGCTGGTAAAACACAGTATCGCCTTGGTGTTGTCATAGTAGCGCCCACCGGGAAGGTGGTACTTTTTCGTGCTCGAGCCTTTGAGGGGTGCGCCGGGTGGACAGGATCCGTCTTCATTGGGCTGCACCGAAGCTCCTGTGCTGGGGGGACTGCTGGGGGACGTGGAACTGGCGGGAGTTTCCAACCCACCGGGCAGCGCGCCCACATACTTCCGGTACGCGCTTACCCAGTTCAGGGCGATGGCGGCTTGCGCTTCTTCGAAGGTAATAGTTCCGTCGCAGGCGAGTTTATGGAGTTTACCCTCCAACTTGTCTTTGACTCTGGCACTCAGCGGCTCAGTGATATAGCTCTGGGGCCACAGGTTGCGAATCGAGTTGGAGCTGCCCAGCTCGAGCGAAATCAGATGGTCGATTTCGAACTCGTGGGACGCTTGAGTGGTGATGCCGTACAGCGTATACACCTGATTTTTTAGCTTTTGAGGCGCGTCGCGCGCTGCCCTTGCGTAGCCGGGGGTGCAGATGATATTGGGGTCGCGGGTTTGTGCGTCACCGGGCGTGAGTTGGGGGTCTGGCATCAGGGAACTCACTGCCGCAGCGCTCGAGCAAAGCAGACCGAGTATAGCCAAAGTCAAAGCTTGCATGCCCACCAAGCTAGGCCCGCTGGGTGAGGGCCAGCCCCGTTTTTTTAGTAGCGCGCGCTTTGCTGGTATAGTTTTCCTTCCTCGAGCCACTTCAGCCACACCGTACCGCTCGAGGGACCGGTGTGGCTGAGTTCAAGGCGCGTGCCGGCGCGCAGGGTCAGGGGGGCTGTCAGCCACTGTGTTTCCCCGTAGCTGATATCCGTGAGGGTGACGGTTTTGACCGCAACGAGCACGATTTGCAGCCGGGCGCTGGGTTTTTCTTTGACGAGTGCGGCTGCGACTTGCAGGCTGCTCGATTGGGTTTGGGGCGCGGTGCTTACAGTCTGGGGTCTGGGTGTGGACGCTTGTAGCAAGGTGAGCACGCCTCGGGTTTTGATCCACCAGCCTGACGCGTTGTAAATGATCAAGCTACCCTCGGGTGCGCTCAGCAGGCTGTAGTGGCCACGCTCATCGGTCAAAGCCACGCTGTTTTGGCTCAGCCGCAGCGCGCCGGGGGGCAGGTCGAGCGGAGCGCTTGGCGGGCGAATCAAGCCGGGTGGTGGTGTGTTTGCGGGCGGTGTGTTTGCAGACTGTGCACCCCCAGTCAGGCTCAGGGCGGTGGCCAGGGCCAGCGGCAGAAGGCCAAGGCTCCCAAAACTTCGACTTGAGCGCTTAAGGGTGTTTGGGTGTGGGTTCAAGGCGAGTCCTTGGGGGGGTTGTGAAGTGCTCTTAGCTTGACCTTAGCGAACCTACGGCTGAATTCTTGCAGAACCGCGTTTTGAAGGCCGCTGAGGTTTTTACCCCTGCTCAGATGCGCGGTGGCGGTGATTGCGGCGGCGGTGAGTTCTTCGCTGCTCAGTGACCACGCTTTCACCTCGTCGTGCAGGCTGGGTGTGTAGTCCAGCAGCGAAAGGCTGCATTTGATCGTTCGCGGCTTGGGGTGCATACCGGTAGTATGTCTGCGAAACTGGCTAAATGCCCAGCGCAAGGGTGGAGCCACAGCGTCCCTCGAGCTTGGTTTAATGCAATCCTTCAGCGCGGGCTACGACGTTGCGGGGCAGTTCGGTTTCCCAGGTTTTTACGGTGGGCTCGAGCTGGATTTTGGTCTGGGCTTCCAGGTGCAGCAGCTCGAGAAGTTCGCACAGCGGCGGGTAATCGTCTCCCAGAAATTTTTCCAGGCTAGCAAGGCCTGGCAAGGTGCGCGACATGTGCAGCTCCAGACAGGTTTTCTCCAAAATTGGGGTGTCAAAAAGGGTGATTTGCACGCTGTCGTTTTGATACAGCGCTTCGAGTATTCGCGCCTGCTCGAGGTGCAGGCGCACCAAAACCTGGTTCTCGAAACTGGGGGTCAGGTTAAGGCCTCGCAGCACTGCGCTCGGTACTTGCGCGCTGCCCGCGCGTCCGAACACCGCCCCTCCGATAAGGGTCGGGCCCGCTTGGTTCTCGGGGGCAGGGGGGCGTTCCTGAGCGTTTGAGCGGCTGTGTATGTGGTGCGCGTCGCGCTTTATGAGCTCGAGATTGGGAATCTCGATTCCCAATCGCTCAACGTCGCTCAGCAAAGCCCGCGCCTGGCGCAGGTGCCAGCGAATTCCGGGGAGCGTGTTCGGGGTAAGGTCCAAAAGTAAAACTGCGTGGTCTGGGTCAAAAGCGAGTCCCTGAGCGGGCGTCAATCTCAAAACGCTGTAGCCGCCCAGGCTGTGTTCGCCCACAGCGGTGATTTGGCCGCGCTCGAGCGGTACTCTTCCCCGCTTGACCTCGAGCTGCAAGCGGGTAAAAAAACCTGCCGGGTCATCAAAGTCCGCTCCCGGCGCGTAACCCACCAGGAGCACCTCGCTGCCGGTCAAAGTCAGTGCGGCGCGGGATTGAACCGATTTGTACGGGTCATGTCGTACTGCGGCGCTCAGAGCCAGTCCAGCCAGGGCTCCTCCACGCCGCAGGGCGGGTTCAAACAAGCGGTTTTCCAGGAAGGTTTGGGTCATGGTCGTGTCGCTGGGGTGATAATGGATAAGTTTACCTGTGAAACGGCAAAAAAACAGAGCGCAATCGCGCCCTGTGCTCGAACCTAATCGGTATCGATTCTGACTCCCAAAATCAGAACC
>Ga0123339_10002116_pt1 | contig 13499 bp, 11 predicted proteins | sample lystaG_FD_89956 | JGI IMG/M metagenome (GOLD analysis project Ga0123339, IMG submission 89956) | Glacier valley bacterial and archeal communities from Borup Fiord, Nunavut, Canada, to study Microbial Dark Matter (Phase II) -... | ecosystem: Environmental > Aquatic > Freshwater > Ice > Glacier ... | reverse complement strand
TTCGTGGATGGTGCGAACCGGAATTCGGAATTCGCAAATCAAGACCTTCCAAGCCCTGCGAAGTCGGGTCGCCTACGCGGTCTTAGCCCATCACATCCGCTTTTTCAACCCCTAAACGGCATACTAAATTACCCAAAAACTGTAATCTCGAGCGCGAAATCTGAGAAAACAAATCAAAATGGGCGCACCGAAGTACGCCCATAGAATTTAAACCTCAGCTCGAGGGTTAGCTCAGCGGTCGTCCCAGCGCACCGTGGGGTCGGTGACCACCTGGTCGGGGGTCAGGTCGGTAAACACGGTGTACACCAGCAGGTAGCGTCCAGGGTTCAGTCGGCCCAATACCAGGCTGTTGCCCTCGGCGCGGACCGGGGTTCCGCTGCGGGTGGCGGCCTGCACCGAGACGCAGGCGGCTTCCTCGACCGGGTTGACCAGCAGGCTCACCGGGCCGCGCACGCTGGGACTGTTACCCCCCCCAGGCAGCGGGTCGGTCAAGCGCACATTCTCGAGGGCGCGTTCGGCGTTGATGAGTACATTGACCACGTAGCCGTCGCCGCCCTGGGTGCGCTCGAGCTTCTTGGTCAGGGTCAGCCCTGCCGCCTTGTTGGCGCTCGAGCGGGCGTAGGTCAGGCCCGCCGGAGCGCGCAGCTTGACCGAACCCGAAACAGAAAGTCCATACGGCTCGAGGGTGGCTTTCAGGTCGCCGGGGCTGCACACCTTAGCCACCGTTTGCAGGGTCTGGGCGGTGTTGCTCGAGATGTCGCCGGACTGCTCGAGGGCATCTGGGGAGGTCACGCCGCGAGGCAGGGTCAGCTTGAGGCGGGCCGGAATGGGGTACGGAAAAGCGGTATCGGCCCTCACGACCACGTTGGCCGGACCGCAATACTCCACCGTGTCCGGCGAAACCAGCATCTCGAGGTTGCTCTGAACCCGGTACTCGAGGGTGACGCGCCCAGTCTGGCCCTGCACCACCACGCCGCTGCCGGGTTCCACGCTCGAGTCGGGCAGCGGCGTGGGCGTCACATTGTAGGTTCCCGGCGTCACCGAGAGGCTCAGCGGCGTTTTATAAGTCTGGCCGTTCACCGTGACCGGAATATCGCGCAACGGCACGCGCTGGTTGCCGATAATCGCCACGGTGTTGACCTCCAGGTTGCCCACTGGCGGGCGCACCTTCACCGGGTCGGAGTTGGTCAGTTTGAACGGCTCGAGCGTGGAAACCACAACGCCACTGTCGCAGGCCTGGGCCGGAAAGCTGCGGACGATGGATTTATCGGCAGACACGGTATCGCTTTGCTCGAGTGGCGCGGTGGTGGTCAACCCTTTGGGCAGCGCAGTTTTGAGCTGCACCGGGAAGGCGTAGGGAAACAGGGTGCGGGCGCTCACCGTCACCGTGGTGGTGCCGCAGTAATCCACCTCACCCGGTATCACGGTCTGCTCGAGGGTAGCTCTGGGGCGGTACTCGAGGGTGACGCGCCCGGTTCCACCTTGCGGCACGGTTCCGGTCTTGGGTTCTACGGTGCTGTCGGGCAGTGGAGATGGGGTGATAGGGTAGTTTCCGGCCTCGAGCGGCACGTTGGCCGGAGAGGGGAAGGTGCGCCCGTTGAAGGTCACAGGAACGCCCTGGAGCGGAATGCGTTTGTCGCCCACAATCGCCACGGTATCCACAATCAGGTTGCCGCGCGTGGGCTGAGCCACGAAGCGAATGCGTCCGGTGCAGCCGCTCGAGCGCACCTGAGTGCTCGAGAGCACCTGTCCCTGTCCACTCGCCACGCTGCCGCTCACCGGGGCGTACCCACTGGGCAGCAGCGCGGTGGCCTCGCAGGGGTCGCCGCCGCTGATGGTGTAGCTCGACCCCGGTATAGGGCGGCCCGAGGGGTCCACGATTTCCACGATAAGGGGTTCGCGCAGTTTGATGTTGGTAGGCGGCGCAAACGGGGGCAAATTGGCGTAGATAGGGTCGGGTCCGCTCGAGAGCCGGAAGGTAAAAGCGTTGCTTTCCTGCTTGGAGGTGGGCAAAATACGTACCACCAAGCTCCAATCTCCCAGCAGCGCCTGAGTGATGGGAAAGGGCGTCACCACCGAGCGCCCGTTGTCCGAGGTCAGCAGTTGGGTGCGCTTGCCGTCCGGGGTCAGCGCGAACAGCTCGAGTTCACCGATTCCATCGCCGTCGTAATTCAGAATCTCGAGGTTCTTGCCCAGATACTCCTGCCCAATGCGGACTCGAGCGGCCAGCAAATCGCCCTGACCACGGGCGTTGACGGTAAACGACGAACTCTCGAGCACGAAAGGTTGCGCTACCCGCAGTGCGTAAGCGTTTTTACCCAGTCCGCTCGAGTTGACCCGCAGGGTGTAGGTTCCGGCGGCCAGAGTGCTGCCCAACAGGCGCTCCCAGGTGTGCTCCGTGACCACGCCGTAAGGCCGCTCGAACACCTTGCCCCCTGGCCCGGTCAGGGTGAAGGTGGTGGTGAAGGGTTGTGACTTCGAGTACAGCTCATCACCGTAGTAGCCGGGCTTGGCGTTGCCACCCACATAGTCGTTCGTGTTGAGGCCGGGGCTGTACACCTCGAGATTGAGCGGTTTGCCTGCGTTTTCAGGACTCACCACAATGCGGTACTCTTCGGCACTTTGTATCCAGTTGTAGCCATCGGCCACAGCCGTGAGCGGCAGGTTGCCCCCGGTTTGGGCCAGCGCGGGTGAGCACAGACCCACGGTCATTAAAGCGGCGATTCCCAGAGTGGTGCGCTTCATGTGTTCTCCTTAAATTTGATAAATTTGATAAAGCTACGGCGAACCGCTCCCACGCTAACCCTTTCTCGAGCGGGGAGGCATGAAGACGATTTGAGGAAAGCACAAGGCGAAACAGCTCACGTTCGCCTGCAACATACCGAAAAGAGCGGCGGGCTGTGTCACCGACGCTCTCAGATGGAGTTAATGAAATCTTCAAGAACACTCGAGTGCAGGGTTTAGATTCCCTCGAGTGCCTGCTCTGAATGGGGATACAGACCTCATAAAGCAGGCTTTCCCCCGTATAATGAACCCATGACTTAGGCCCTGCCCCAGATGAATCGCCGCGTGTTTGGAAAGGTCATAGAGCAACATACCGACCCTCGAGCCGATACACGGTACTGGCTCGGCAAGCCGCCACAAGAACGCCTGGAAGCGCTCGAGCAGCTTAGGATACGGGTACATGGTTCTATCCCCAGACTTCAAAGACTTCATTTCGGCACTCGAGCACCATAACTTTTCCTACCTGCTCATCGGTGGATAAGCGGTCAACTATTACGGTTATGTGTGCTATACCGGAGATTTTGACCTCTGGGTAGAAAGCAGCCTCGTTAACTCTGCTCGAGTGGTCGAGGCCATTACCGAATTCGTGGGCGTCAGTCCACTGCTCGAGTCAGACTACTTTTCCACGCTGGGACACATGTTTTTTATGGGTGTTCCGCCCTCGAGAATTGATGTCATCAACCAGATTGACGGCGTGACTTTCGAGGAAGCCTACCCCGCTCGAGCACAGGTAGCGCTTGGTGGTGTAACCCTTTCCATCATCAGCCTCGAGCATTTGCGGCGAAACAAGGCTGCAACCAAACGCGCCAAAGATAAAAGCGACCTCGAGAGTCTGCCCGAAGCTTGACCTGCTAAAAACCCAACAAAACCCCCATTCCAGTCGCTCGAGCGGGAAGGCGCGGGCCGGGGCAGAGGCTCGAGTCAAAATTGCCTTGAGATAAATGAACTACAGCGCTTATGGCCTACCTACTTAAACACAATTGTGCAGAGCACGATTTGGTCAATGAACTGTCCCCATGATGATCTGAAAGGACGTTCTGGCTCGTCGGGTTCTCTGTGATAAAATGACTTCAATGCAAGCCCCATACTCTTCCATCGAGCTTTTTGTAGGTGCGGGGGGTTTGGCGCAGGGTCTGGCTCGAGGTGGGTTTCATCCTCGCTTGGTGGCCGAGTGGAACAAGGACGCCTGCCAAACCCTGCGCGAAAATCAGGCTCGAGGCTTTGCCACCGTGCAACATTGGCCCGTGGCGCAAGAAGACGTGCGGAATTTGTCCTTCGAGTCCTTTGAGGGTATCGACCTGGTGTCTGGGGGGCCACCCTGCCAGCCCTTCAGCATCGGGGGAAAGCACGCTGGACTGAGCGATACCCGCGACATGTTCCCCCAGGCGGTGCGGGCGGTGCGCGAAACCCAGCCTCGAGCCTTTATCTTTGAAAACGTCAAAGGGTTGACCCGACCCGCGTTTTTCAACTATTTCGAGTACATTCGCTTCCAGCTTCAGTACCCCGAAATCGTGCAGCACGCCGATGAAGCCTGGACCGCGCACCTGGGCCGACTCGAGCAGCACCACTCGAGCGGGGACCGTAGCGGGCTGACCTACCGGGTGTGTACCGAAGTGTTGCAGGCCGCCGATTTCGGCGTTCCGCAGAAGCGAGAGCGTATCTTCTTCGTGGGCTTCCGGGAGGATGTGGGCGCAGAGTGGAGCTTTCCCCAGGCTACCCACTCCCGTGAACAGCTCTTAGACGCTCAGTACCGCACGGGTGAGTATTGGCAGCGCCATGAACTCGAGCCTCCGCCATCGCTTCCGGCAAAAAAAGTGAGCAAAGCCAGCCTCCAAAAAGGACCCGGATTGTTCAGCCCCGAAACTCGAGCGTGGCGCACCGTCCGAGACGCTTTGCAGGGGCTTCCCGACCCTTGCCAGGATGTGCATACAAAATGGGAAAATCACCTCTACGTTCCGGGCGCTCGCTCCTACCCTGGACACACCGGAAGCGTGCTCGACGCACCCAGTAAGACCCTCAAGGCAGGTGACCACGGCGTGCCGGGGGGGGAGAATATGCTTCTCAGGCCCGACGGCACGGTTCGCTATTTCACGGTTCGAGAATCAGCGCGGCTGCAAACCTTCGACGATGCTTACGTGTTTACCGGAGCCTGGGGCGAAGCGATGCGTCAGTTGGGGAACGCGGTACCGGTCGCTCTGGCGGAGGTGGTCGCCTTGAGTGTGGCTCAATCGCTACGAACGCTTGATGCAGGGCGGGCTACTCTCTCAACATAAGCTGATGCTTCCTTCTCCGGTGTTCAGAAAATTCAATGTTCCCGCGCACCTCGAGCGAGACCTGCTCGAGTTTTATCAGGTCTCGCCTCATTTTGCTTTGTCTTTGCTGAGCAGCTACCGCACAGAACTCAAACAGTTGCTGGGGGTCTACATCTTTTTTTATCGGGGGCTATTTGATCTGTATCAGGACATTTCGATGTTCAACCGAGAAACTCCGACCAAACCCATCTATGTGGGCAAAGCGGTGAGTGGAGGGTCCAGAACGGGCAGCAGTACCTCTCAAAGCAGCCTGTACGACCGCCTCAGTGAGCACCGCAGCAGCGTCCGGGCCGCGAATACTACCCTGTCGGTGGACGACTTCGACGTGAGGGTTATTCCGATGGATTTCGATCTGGTTCAGTGGGCTGAAGCGGTCCTGATTAGACGCCTCAAACCCTTGTGGAACTCCAAATTGAGCGGTTTTGGAATTCACGGCCCTGGAGGGGGTCGCAATGAGCAGGGTCAGTCTATCTGGGACCAAATTCACCCTGGGCGAAGCTTTACCCGCAAGATGCCCAATCTGACCCCTTTTGATTATGCGGACCTGAAAACCCACCTGCAAGCGACCCTGGGTATCGATTTGGAGGTCAAGAGTTTAGACCTCGAGCCGAGTACATCTATCCTGGACGGTGAAAACTCCACCCTCGAGCGTTGACGGCCCAGGCGCTCGAGCGGGAATGCGAGGGCGAAGGCTCGAGTGTTGATAGAGCTTTAGGCTTCAGGATATGAAGCTTCTTCATCAGTGCGAAGTGAATCTCCAACCAATTCCCTAATCTTCAAAAGTATTTCGCTTGCTCGAGCAGATAGAAAATTTTTGAAATTATCAATTGAGAAATATTCAGTTATGGACTCATCCATTTTGTGAGGTATAGAATGGTTGCTTAAAATTTTGTTGTAAACCTCTATCAAACCTTTGCTTTCCGCATTCTTCATTATAAATTGAAAATACTCCGAAGGCGAACGGTCTAATATATCTTTGTTGGTTGAAGAAGAAATTGGCATGATGTTAGCTATAGAGTTCACCAAGTTTTTATCCAGTGAGTATTTTTTAGCAAGACTCCGTGGATATATGTGGTGAAACTCTACATCTTTTTGAATATTCGATAAAAGAATAATGTCTTCCTTTCCGAACAAGCATAAAATGGCCAAAATAGCTTTATATTTGTTGTCTCTACTGTTAAGTCCAATGATATCTTCAATCGTGATAGAGACTCGAGGCATATCAAAGTATTTTTCTTTTTCAAACAAGTCAAGTAGACTTTTGAAGTCTTTTCCAATGTCGTAACTAGTTCTTCTTATCCCATCTTGTAGCATGTTGCAAAACATCCACTTCCTTAGTTGATAATTCATCGAAGGTTTGTTTATAACTTCTTCATATCCAAAAACCATAAACAAGCCGGCAAGAGCTACAATGAGACCGTGACCAGGCGATATGCTTTTTGATGTACCACAATGTTTGACAATCCAATTAAAAGATTTGGATACGGATAGACAGGCAAACATCCAATTATCCTCAATGAATTTTCTATCCAAACTCAATATCTCAGTGCGAGTAGCTTCTACGAATGTTCCTTTTTGTTTTTGATAGATTATGGTGAGCAGTTGAAGTATGCGCTCCCCATCTACGTCGAATCCATTTTTACCTAAGATATCATATTTTAATATACCATCTTCATATAGCTCTCTTATGTTGGGTTCTGGATAATATCTTGCTACTGCTAAATCAAATGTTGTCAATCGTGTACCTGTAGAATTTATAGTTTCAAATACTCTGCATATAGAATCTATACCCTCATTCCCATCCAGCAAAATATACGGTACTTCATAATTCCTGATAAACTCGAATATTCCATTAATCTTTGCAGTAGCTTTAGAAGCTTCTTCGTCATAATTTTCAACGTTTTTTGATTTAAAATAATCTCTAAAGTATTGCAATGCGTATATAAGAGCATTTGAACCTTCGATTACAACGTCAGACCGTAGATAACGCCCCTCTTTTTTAACTGTAGGGTCGCTTTTTTTATTTCTTGGGTTTGTCTTTATCCAGTTGATTGATGAATCGGCATCAACTTCGCTAAAGTTTTCATACATTTCTTCAAGGTCAAAGTAGTAATTTTTCTTTGGGTCAGAATTTAAGAAAAATCGCGCAATGGATGTAAGTCTTTGCTGACCGTCAAGAACCATAGACGTATTAGGCAGTTTCTCTCTTTCGCCTTCAAAAGAAATACCTTCATCTTTGATTTCAGCTTCGATAGACCTAAAGGCAAGAGGGAAACTCAGTTCTTCAGAAAGCAGTAGAGAGCCAATTGGATAGTTTCGGGCAATAGAATCAATCAAAAGTTTTATTTGTGACTCGCTCCAAACAAAGTCTCTTTGAAACTGGGGAATGACAAAAGTTCTGGCCCGAATCTTTTTGACTAAATCTAGTAGCTTCGTGGAGCTTGTACGCATAGCTACACTATAACAGAAAAGTACCGTATCGCCAACACCTGACATGGTGCTTTTCTGTTATCAAGTTACGTCTTCACACACGAATCGTAGAGCAGTTTGCGACAAGCTCAACCCTCGAGCCACACTCAATTCACCGGGCGTTGAAACTCCACTCGAGTGCCATCCGCCAGAATCAGGCTGAGCATGTTGCCCGACACCGAAAACTTGGGCTGACTTTTAAGCTGCTCGAGGAAGGCTGTTTCCTGCGCCTGGGCCTCTGGGTTGAGGCAGGCCATGCGGGTGCTGGCCAGTGGCCCCATTTTGAGGGTGTCGCCCTCGAGCGTGTAGCTTCCCATAAAGCGGTTGCACCCGGCAAAGCCGCTCACCTTGCCGTCCGCCGTCAGGGTCAGGGTGGGGGGGTTCTGACCGACGTAGCGGCCCACCCTGCGCCACTCGGCAATGAGTCTCGAGTCGGTGTTCATGGATGGCTCCGGGACGACGGGGAGGGTGGCTTTGGCGGGCTTCATGGAGAAGGTCAGCCTCGAGCTGCCGCTGCTGAGCACCATGCGGCTGCCGCCGGGTTTGCCCATCTCGACAAAGCGCAGCGAGACGCCCCTAGCTTGGCTGAGCACGTTCAGAAAACGACTCTCGAGCTGGGCCGCTTCGGGGGGGCAGGCTTTGCGAGTGGTCGCCAGCGGTCCAAAGCGCACCGTTTTCGGGGTAAAAACCGCAGACCCCCGGAAGGTGTTACAGCCCGAAAAACCGCCGACCTGGGTTCCAGCGGCGGTGCTGGCCCCGCTGCCGAGCAGGGTCAGGATAGGCGCGTTCTGACCCTGTGGCGCAAGGGCCGCGCCCTCGAGAATGCCGCTCTTGTCGCTCAGCCGCTCGAGGGTCCACTGTCCATCGGCAAACTGGGCGCTGCCAGATTGAGCGGTGGCGCTCGAGGTGAGGGTGGCCAGGGACACGGTGAGCAAAGCCTTCAATATATCTTTCATAAATTCCTCCTCAATACCTTCAGGGTCAGTATAAGTGGAGTTGGTCAGAACGTATGAAGAATTTCGCAAACTCTCGAGTTTTGACCGTGCTGCTCGAGCGCGTAGGTCAGCCGCCGAAATCTTGGGTCCATAGACGCAAATACTGTTTTTGGTAGTGGTATTTCCGAGACTGCCAAAGGCTTCTGAGAACTTAAAGGTTTGCGTCTCGCACGAGATATGCGACGACGTTCCACCTCTCGAGCAGTCTGGTATTGACCACTACCCTGTTTTTTATTATTGTAAGGCAAGAAATAAACGCCCAGTCCGAAATCGGTATAACCCGCATACATCAGATTGGCGCAGTGACCGGAACTTTTAACCCAATCTGTAAGCACTTTGTCTGGGTCGTCGGTGTAAAGGGCATGAATGTTCTCCCCGATGGCACTACCTACGTAACCTTCTCCCAAAACGCGTTCAGAAGCTGTTTTTCCTTGAGGGTCCGTATGGGCATAAAACTGCGCTTCGGCCATATGTTTTGAGTGCTTGAAGGCCGCCTGCTCGAGCAATTTATTCCAGCGCAACGGGGGGGCAGCAGGATAAAACGTCTCCCCGCACTTGCGCCCCTGTGCCCGGACCTTGTTGACAGCGGCCAGTAGCTCATCGCGGGAGTAGTTGGGCTGCTGAACAGGCACTCCTTCCGTGGATGCGCTCGAGTCCGTGGGCGTTGGGGTAGTGGTAGAGCCGGATGAAGCCGTGCCGATTTTGCCCAGCCCGGTGCCCGTGGTCGCCACGTTCACCTGAAACAGCGCCCGGAGCGAATCCAGCGGCGCGTAACCTTTACCACCCTCGAGCAAGGTTTTAGCCGCCATCTGATAGCGCTGCCCGTTCAGTTGCGCCAGGTTAGAGTCTTGGACCAGCACCATGTCCTTGCCCTTGGCCGCCAGCCGCCAGACCAGCGGCGCGCTGCTGCCTGTGGCTATTCCCGCGCCGATGTCTCGAGCGAAGGACTCGAGGTCGGCGTAGACCACACCGCCCACAGAGATAGTTTGAGTGACCGCCTGGGCGGAACCGAGTGTGAGCAGAAGCAGGATAGATAGGGAACGAATTTTCATGGGAACCTCGAGAAGGGATTTATTTGGAGCCAACGTGGTCTTCACTATAGTTTTAATTTGGACTCATGGTTTGTTGAAAATCTGTGTGATTTCTCCCGCGCTCGAACCATAAAAAAGCACGCTCGAGGGCGTGTTGAGAAAGTCTGCGGACTCGAGCGGGCTTTCAGGGCGCTGGAAGCCGTTTATAGACCAAGCGGGTGAACGAGCGGGCGGGCAGGGTGAGGGTGTCCTCGAGCTTGAGGCGCTCGAGCGGAGCCTCCTTATCCACGGTCTGAGCGGTGAAGCTCTTAGCTCCCACCAGCGCGTAACCGGGTACCGCACTCTCGAGCGTGTGGGCCGTGGTGGCGATGTTGCTCACCAGCACGGTGAGCAGATTCCCGTCTCGAGCAGCGTGAACCCACAGCTCAGGGTTGTCGGTGCGGGCCTCGAGCGCCTCGCCCCTGAAATAGCGCATTTGCTGGAAGGCGTAGAGCGTGGGGCGTGGGACGGCAGCCCGGTCCACTAGGCCGTGTGCGTCCGACCCGATGATGGCGAAATACTGCGCCAGACTGGCCCCGCCTTCGGCCAGCCGCAGGGTGGTTTCGGCGGCCCACAGCGCCCCCACCATATCCGAGAGGTGGCGCGGGCGGTTCGAGACGTAGGACAGGCCGTATTCGGTGACGCCCAGTTCGACCTTGCGGCCCTGACCCAGCGGGTTGCGCTCGGGGTCGGCCAGCAGCGCCCGGAAGCGCTCGAGGTGTTGGGTCACTCGAGCGGCGCTGCTCAGTGCAACCTCGTCGGTCTGGGTGCCATCGGTGGGGTACTCGTGCCAGCTCAGCAGGTCCACGATGTCGCCGCAGCCCTTCACGAAGGTCTCGAGGAAGGTTCCACTGCTGCCCCCAACGTTGGACACCGCAGGTCCGGCAAATTTAGCGCTGGGGTCCACCGCCAGAATCGCCGCTCGCTGGGCGCGAAAGGTGGCGCAGTAGCGCTCGGGCGTCCAGGAGGCATCGGCCCGGTTTTTGCTGTACAGGTCGGGTTCGTTGCCAATCTCCCAGTATGCGACCTTCAGCCCCAGCGACTGCGCGTCTCGAGCTGCTTGCGCGGCGTCCTCAGGTTTGTTGCCGGAATCGGGCCGGGTGGCGAAGACCCGCGTAGTAACTACCGCCAGCGGCAGCGGCCCTTTGAGACTGGGCGCACTGAGTTGCAGGGTCGAGAGAAATCCGCTCAGTCCTGCGCGGATACGGTCCTGCTCATCGCCCACGTTGCCGGGAGGGTAGCGCAGCGAGGTCGGGGCCACCGAACGCACCTCCTGCTGCGCGTCCACCACCGACATGTTGTAACTGACGTTGAAGGCGTTCACCGATGCAGGCACAATCGGCGCGCCCACCGTACCGAGGGTCAACCGTGCCGGAGCGGCCCACGCCGCCGAGAGCAGGCTCAGAGAGAGCACGCTCGAGCACAGCACCCTCGAGCACAGCGCTCCGTTTAACCCTCCTCGAGCGGGGCGTTTTTGGGGCAAGCCGGGGCGGGAAAGCCGAAACGAAAATGCAGTGCTTTTCATGGATTCTCTGGTAAAGATGGGGTTTGGGGCAGTATAGCGCAGGGGTGTCGCACTCGAGCGGGAAGAGAGTATGGGGCGGTCTTGAGATTTGAGTCTTGAGCTACCCATCCCTGAGTTCTGCTCGAGGACACTATCCACCGCAGAGGACTTTTAGACCCTGAAATGGTTTTTGCTCGAGGTTCGACTTAACTGTGTGAGACCTTTTCTGAATATTCTGGACGCGATAAAAAAAGGAACGACCCTTGTGAGGCCGTTCCGGTGCTCGAGAAGCTCGAAGTCTTTTGCTCGAGCGTCAGAAGCGCTCTGAAACCGTCTTGAGCTGCATAAAGTTCATCAGATAATCCGGGCCACCTGCTTTAGAGTCCGTGCCAGACATATTGTACCCACCAAACGGCTGCACACCCACCAACGCCCCAGTGATTTTGCGGTTGAAGTACAAATTGCCCACCTCGAACTCTTTTCTGGCCCGTTCCAGCCGCGCCCGACTGCTCGAGCACACCCCTCCGGTCAGGCCGTAGTCGGTACCGTTGGCAATCTCGAGCGCGTGGTCAAAGTCCCTAGCGCGAATCACCCCCACGATGGGGCCGAAGATTTCGTCCTGGGCCAGCTTGGCGTCTGGGGCAACATCGGCAAAAATGGTGGGCTGCACGAAATATCCCACGCTCGAGTCGGCAGTTCCACCGCACATCAGGCGGCCCTCGGTCTTGCCAATCTCGAGGTACTGGCTGTTTTTCTCGAAGCTCTCGAGGTTGACCAGCGCAGTCACGTTCGGGTTATCGGCCCCATCGCCCAGACTCAGCGCTTTAGTTTTCTGCACAAATTTCTCGAGCAGCGCGTCATAAACACCGTCCACCACAATCAAGCGGCTCATGGCGCTGCACTTCTGACCCGCGAAGCCGAACGCGCCCTGCACGGCGGCGGTGGCGGCGTGCTCGAGGTCGGCAGTTTCGTCCACGATGAGCGCGTCCTTGCCGCCCATCTCGAGCACCGCCCGTTTGAGCCACTTCTGACCGGGCTGCACTTTAGCGGCGTTTTCATGAATCAGCACGCCCACCGCCCTCGAGCCGGTGAAGCTGATAAAGCGCGTTTTGGCGTGCTTCACCAGATAATCGCCCACGACCTCGCCCAGACCGGGCAGAAAGCTCAAAACACCGTCGGGCAGACCGGCCTCGAGCAGCAGATTCGCGCCCCAGGCGGCAATCAGACCGCTGTCCTCGCTGGGCTTGGCAATGACGCAGTTTCCGGCCACGATGGGCGCGGTCAACATGCCTAAATAGATGGCCAGCGGAAAATTCCAGGGGCTGATGCTCACCCCCACGCCCAGTGGGGTGGCGTGCAGCTCGTTTTCCTCACCGGGATAGGGGAACGTCTCGAGCGGCCCCGCGAGCTTCATGGCCCTCCTAGCGTAATACTCGAGAAAATCAATCGCCTCGGCGGTTTCCACGTCGGCCTCGGCATAGTTCTTGCCCACCTCGAGCGTGAGCAGGGCGCAGAAATCGAACTTTTTACGGCGCAGGATGGCGGCGGCTTTGACCAGAATTCTGGCTCGGGCTGCCATGTCCCAGGTTTTCCAATCCTTAAACGCACTCCAACCGACCTCGAGCGCCTTCTCGGCGTGCTCACGCGTGGCTTTGGAGGTGTGTCCGACAGTTTCTGCGTGACGGTTGGGGTTGAGCGAGGCAATTTTTTCCTCGGTCACAATGCGCTCGGAACCGATGATGAGCGGGTAGCTGAAGGGAATCTGTTTTTTGACGCGCTCGAGGGCCTCTCGGTAGAGTTTTACGTTGCTCTCGAGCGAGAAGTCGGTGAAGGGTTCGGTTTGGTAAGGGGTGATTTTTAGGGTCATGGTAAACTCCTGTATAATTCAATTATCCAGAGGAGGATAACGTGGAACTCGAGGTCAAGAAATGGGGAAACAGCCTGGGATTTCGCATCCCCAAAGATTTGGCGGCTCAGTTGCGGGTGCAAGAAGGAACCTGGCTCGAGGTCTTACTTACCGATGATGGGTTGCTGCTCAAGTCCAAGCGGCGGCGCTCGAGATTAAACATTGAAGACCTGCTAGAGAATCTGGGAACTATGGAGGAAGTGGATTGGGGTGAACCGCAGGGTCAGGAGGTCTGGTGAGTTACACGCCGAATCGTGGGGACATTGTGCGGGTCGGCTTTAATCCACAGCTCGGCAGTGAGCAATCGGGCGTGCGTCCTGCCTTGGTGATGTCCAATTCACGCTACAACGCTAAAACAGGCATGATGCTGTGTTGTCCTATCACCTCGAGCGTCAAAGGGTACAGCACGGAAATCACTTTGCCACTTGGTTTGCAAACCGTGGGTGTAGTGCTCTCGAG
>Ga0123339_10002110_pt1 | contig 13514 bp, 14 predicted proteins | sample lystaG_FD_89956 | JGI IMG/M metagenome (GOLD analysis project Ga0123339, IMG submission 89956) | Glacier valley bacterial and archeal communities from Borup Fiord, Nunavut, Canada, to study Microbial Dark Matter (Phase II) -... | ecosystem: Environmental > Aquatic > Freshwater > Ice > Glacier ... | reverse complement strand
CAGATGCGAAGCCCCGGACGGATCGTCTCATACCAGCCGGCGTTGACCCTGACCTGTCATTGCGAGCCGCATGTGCGGCGTGGCAATCCAGGGGCCGCCAGCACAGTCCTCCCTGGGGTCCGGTGTGCCAAGCCGCAACGGCTGTCCGCGGTGGCGACGTGCCCACCGGTCAAAGTCAATGCCTGGTGGTAACATCCCACCCGCGGGCTGCTACTTGTCCCGCCCCCGCGCCCTGGCCCGCTTTGCAGTCACGGCCGGGGCGAGGGGGACGGATGCCGCCCTACGCCGCCTTCCGCGCGTCCGAGTGCATGATCTTCAGCGAAACCTCCTCATGCTGCAGGTCGGCCTGCTTGGCCTCGTCCAGGCAAGCCTGCATGGCACCCTGCACGCTCATCATGCCGGCCTTGGCCGCATAGGTCCGCAACGTGCCGAACGCCGCGATCCAGTAGTGCAGCGCAAGGTGCCCGGCGGCGATGATGCCGAGGTCCCGGGTCGTCGCGTCCGGCGCCTTCTGCCGTATCTTCTTGCTGACGTCGTAGTGCGCTTCCACGATCGGGTTCCCGGTGTCCTCGGACGGACCGGCCTCCCGGATCGCGTCCTCGATCCGCCGCGCCCATCCCTCGGCGGTCGCGTTGCCCTTGGCCAGCAGAGCCTTCAGCACGGCATCGGACACGTCGTTCTGGATTTCGGACGTGGCGTGCTTGGCCACTTCGCTGCCCGCCTTCATCGCCTGCAAGCCTTGGGCAACCAGCGTCTTGAGTTGGTCCGTCATGTCGTCTCCTTCGGTAGGATGTGAGCCGACAGAACAGGCCAGGGGCCGGGACGGTTGCGGCGGACAGGTCGTCATAAACCGGTGATGCCGCGTGGTGAACGGCAGGCGGCGACGGGTTGCCCGGCTGCGCCGGCACCGGTATCGGCGTCCAATGCCCAATGCTCCCCTTACAGCCATCCCGGCGCTGCCCGGTCCGCAGAGGTTGCGCCGCCTAATGCAAGCATTGGCGATGCTGGACGCCGTAATCTGCCCGGAATGGGAGCAACGCTACCACTCGTTCGACGCGGGATGGCACACGGGGGAAGGGATGGGGTCCGTCCGCACCGGGTCGGGCGACGACCTGTTCACGCTGTTCAACGCCGCGGGCTGCTTCATCAAGGCGTTCGAGCACGAGACATGGCCGCCGAACGACCCGGCCGACTTCTACCGCGGCGTGCCAGTGGCCTTCCAAGACGCAACGGCGGAGCCGGCCTTCAGCCTGCACCATGTCACGCTATGTTGCTGGCGCACAATGGACGGCCCGGATTGGGAAGGGTGGGGCAAACCCGGCAGCTACCTCCTGGACGGGCTGGACGGCAGGCCCGAGACCTACAAGGCGTTCGCCGCGGAATACTTCGAGGCTGACATCGCGCTGGCCGACGTGGCCGCCGTGTTTGCCCACGCGCCGCTGGCCCCCGCCCTCATGCATCGGCTGAACCCGGCAGCGGACTCTACGCCCGTGCTGAACGATGCCGCCGGGATCGGCTATCCCACAGGCTGATCCGTCACGGGATGACCCGTCACGGGCTGACCCGTCGCAGCCTGGCCCGCCCGCTCCCGCCGGCTCTCCGTCCGCAACTGCCCGCACGCCGCCAGGATGTCCCCCCCGCGCGGCATCCGGATCGGCGACGGGAACCCGGCGTCCTGCACGATGGCCGCAAACGCCTCCAGCGCCTCCCGCGTGCTCGGCTGGTAGTCGCTGCCGGGCCAGGGGTTGAACGGGATCAGGTTCACCTTGCCCGGGATGCCGGCAATCAGCCGCACCAGTTCCCGCGCATCTGCCGGGGTGTCGTTGATGCCGCGCAACATGATGTACTCGAACGTGATCCGCCGGGCGTTGCTGGCGCCGGGATAGCGGCGGCACGCGGCGATCAACTCTTTGATCGGATACTTGCGGTTCAGCGGCACGATCTGGTCCCGCAACTCATCCCGCACGGCATGGAGCGAAACCGCAAGGTTCACCCCAAGCTCCGCCCCGCACCGGTCCATCATCGGCACCACGCCCGACGTGCTCAGCGTGATGCGGCGGCGGGACAGGCCGATGCCCTCCCCGTCCATCACGATCCGCATGGCCTTGGCCACGTTCTCGTAGTTGTACAGCGGCTCGCCCATGCCCATCAGCACGATGGTGGACAGCAGGCGCGGAGTCTCGCCGCGCGGGCTGGGCCACTCGGCATAGGCGTCGCGCGCGCCCATGAACTGCCCGACGATCTCCGGCGCACCCAGGTTGCGGACCAGCGCCTGCGTCCCGGTGTGGCAGAACCGGCAGGACAGCGTGCAGCCGACCTGGCTGCTGATGCACACCGCCCCACGGTCCACATGCCGGTCGGGGATATAGACGGTCTCGGCCTCCTGCCCGTCGCGGAAGCGGAACAGCCACTTGCGCGTCTCGTCGGTGCTCGTCTGCACGGTGGCGACCTCCGGGCGTCCAATCACGAAACGCTCCGCCAGCTTCTCCTGCAACGGCCGCGCGATGCTGGACATCCGCGAGAAGTCGGTCGCACCCTGGTGGTAGATCCAGTGCCACATCTGCTTGGCGCGGAACGGCTTCTCGCCGATGGCGTCCAGCGCCTCGATCAGCTCCGGCCGCTCCAGCCCCACCAAGTCCCGCCGCCCGTCCGGCAGCACGGCCGGCGGCGGATTGAACAGGGCAGACTTGGCGAGGATGCGGGTCCGCTCCTCCGCCGTAAGATTGATGGCGTTCATCGGGTGGGGCAGGCCTTGGTGATCGCGGCATAGGCCGGGGCGAAGCCGCGCAGGCTGAAGGTGTCGGACACCGACGGCGCGCGCAGCGCCGGGGACCGGGCGACCGCGGTGCGCCCCCGCCCGAAGGCAACGACCGCGGCATGGCCGTCGCGGGCGAAGGCGGACCGGTTGGCGGTGTAGAAGGGTAGTTGCGCGCCCTCCACCTGCACATGCGCCTCGGCGCCCGCGGGATAGGCGAAGCCGGCGCTGATCGCCACGGCGTCGCGTCCGCCAGGCCGCTGCGTCACGGTCAGCACGACATCGCCGCGGCCCGGCAGCACGGGCGTGGACTGGCTGACTCGGGTAAAGGCGTAACAGACGGTCGCCCCGCCCTCCTGGTGGGTGGCAGCGCGCCAGTCGTCGAACCGCCCGATAGGCACGGGCGCGTTGGATAGGCGCGCGGAGTGCGTCGGCGGGTGCGCCGGGCGGGACTGGGCCAGCGCTGCCGTGGGGACAGCCACCAGCAGCACAGCAAGGAGACGGGCGGAGAGGGGCATAGCGCGAGAGATACGGTGCAGGGGCCGGGGGGACAAGCATGGGGTATCGGCTGGCGTGGATGGCGCCGTGGCAGGCAAGGGGCAGCCTGTCCCCGGCACCAACCTGAACGGCAGAGTTCGGCTCCGGGCCGGGTTGCTCCCGTGGAGTCCCGCTTCGGCACAAGCTTGCCTGCCGGTAGTCACAGGCCGCCCCGGTCCACACGCAATGGTTGCGTTTATGATTCTGATATCGTAATGTGATGCCGTTCCGCTCGAACCAGCGGTGGGCTGCCGGCAGGAGTCTCTCCATGATGCCTCGCACGACCTTGCGCTCCCACATCGGGCTGGCCTCGCGCGCTGCCTTGGTCATGGTGGCGCTGTGTTCGCCCGCCGCTGCCGATCCCGACGAGCCGATTGCCTATGTGGGGCATGGCGCCTTCTTCGACGCGGCGGGACGGCAGATCACCCCGACGCCTGAGTTCGTGGCCAAGGCGCAGGAGTGATATCGTGCAAAGCTGTCCGCGACCCTGACCGCTGAGAAACGGGCGGCTTTCGCCAGGTTCGAGAATCAGCTTGGCCAAGGTCTCGCAGCCGATGGGCAGGCCCGCCTTCTGGTGCAGCAACGGCTAGTCGAGTGGCTGGCCGCCAACTCGCCCAACGTCGCCATGCAGGAACGCACGTTGGGCAAGCTGAACGCCTTGCGGTATGCCTTGCGCTGGCATCTGCCTGACCGCGACGTGCCCGGTGGGGCCTGGGACAGGCAGGAATTCAGGATCAGCCTAGAACTCGAGAACAAGCTCAAGCTGCCGATCTCGGGCGGCGTGACTCCGTTTTCGGCCACGGTCAACACGGGCCAGGCATACCTGAACGAGTGCGCCGCGGCCGGAGTGCCGATCCCGCCGCCGATCAACCAGATGGACCCGGCGGGACTGACGGGGTGGAAGAGCCAGGGCTTCATCCCGACTGGCACCCAGTTCATCGTGGGTTCGCCCGCCGAGGTGCGGACGTTCCGCAGCACCGCGCCTCCTGGCATGTGCATCGCGCTGCCGCGCTACTCGGACGGCACGAAGGCGACCGTCGCGCTCGATGGCGTCATCTGCCTTGGGCAGGCGACCTCCAAGGTTTGCATCTGGGACAACCAGATGCCGCAGACCATCGGCGGCATACGTCAGGGCGTCGGGTTCTCCTTTCCCGCAGGCACCCGCATCCCCATCGGCGTCCCCGACCTGGCGGTTGACCCGGCCGGGCGGTTCCAAGCCGGCGGCTTCGACCTCAACAACGGCAGCGGCGGCGTTTGCACCGACTGCCACGCCGGACAGAACCCGTATATCATCCATCCCAACGCCGACCTCGGCGGCGGCGTGCTGATGGGCGACCTCAACCAATCGCCGCTGAGCCTGCCCACCTTTGCCGCAGGCCGCTACGACCCGCTGGTTCCGGTGGCGTGGCCGCAGAACCAGCGCTCGCAGTCTCCCGCCCTCGTGCCGTCCGCATGCAGCGGGTGCCACCAAGCCGGAGGCGCCGGCGGCCGCTTCCCGCATCTGTCCACCGAGATCAGCGCCGGCTACTGCAACACCATCCTGAAACAGGCCATCGAGAAAACGATGCCGCCGTCCAACCCAGGGTCGGCCGCCGGAAGCGCCGAAGTCGTCGCCTTCCAGAACTGGTGCGCCGCAGCGCCCACCGCCGGGCCGTCCGACCGCGGCGACCCGCATTTGACGACGACGAACGGCATCAACTACGATTTCCAGGCTGGCGGCGAGTTCACCGCGCTCCGGAACAGCGACACGCGGTTCGAGCTGCAAACCAGGCAGACCCCGGTCTCCACCGTCGCAACCCCGCTCGCGAACGCCTACACCGGCCTGGCAAGCTGCGTCAGCCTGAGCACCGCGGTGGCCGCCCGGATCGGCAAGCACCGGATCAGCTTCCAGCCGCGCCCCGGTGAGGCGCCGAGGACCGGACAGCTCGAACTCCGCGTCAATGGCAACCTTGCGGCCCTGCCTCCGCGCGGCCTCGACCTGGGCGAAGGCAGCAGGATCGCCCGGACCGCTACGGGAGGTGGGCTGGACATCACCGCAGCCGACGGCACCCACCTGATCGTGACGCCCAACCTCTGGGCCGCCCAGAACGTTTGGTATCTCAACGTCGAGGTGCTCGGCACGGCGGCGCGCGAGGGCACGATGGGACATATCCTTTCCCCGGACTGGCTGCCGCGGGCGCCTGACGGCTCATCCTTCGGACCGGCACCCGCGGCGGGGACGGACCGCCACACGCTGCTGAACCGGAAGTTCGCCGACGCCTGGCGGGTCACGGCCAGCACGAGCCTGTTCGACTACGGGGCGGGAACCTCGAGCGCGACCTTCACGGACCGGAACTGGCCGCCGGACCCCGGGAAGCCCTGCAAGGCAACGATCGGCATCCAGCGTCCGCCGGAGCCGCTGCGGACGGAAATCGCACTGCGGCGGTGCAGCATCCTGAAAGACAAGCAGGCCATCGAGAGCTGCGCCTTTGATGCCGCGGCGATGGGCGACATGGCCGTCATCAAGGCATACCTTCAAAGTCTGACGCTCCGGGCACAGGCGATCCAGGCCGGACCTTGACCGCACGCGCAGGCGTGCGGCACCGGCCGGGTGCCTCGCCCTAACCCTCCCCCATCCACCCCGGCACGTTCCGCCGGAACACCGGGTTCCCGTGCCCGCGCGCCTCCTCCAGCGCCGCCGCCGGGCCGCCCGCCGCCACCGGCCGCTCCGCATACCGCCCGTGCTGCAACAGCCGGTCGTACAGCACCAGCGCCCCGGCCACCGCCAAATTCAGCGCAAACCGCGTCGGAATCCGCACCAAGTGCCGGCACCGCGCCCGCAACGGCGCAGACAGCCCCGACCGCTCCGGCCCCAGCACGTAGGCAGCGTTCAGCGGATGCCGGAAACTCGGCAAGTCCACCGCATCGTCCAGCAGCTCGATCCCCACCAGCGCGCACTCCCGCGGCAAGTGCAGCGCGTCCAGCCCCGGAAACCGCCACAGCGGCACGTGCGACGGCGTGTCCGCCGTGTCCGCCTGCCGCCCCGCCCGCGCGTCCCACCCGGCCCCGATGCTGAAGCAGAACGCCGCCCCGAACGCATGCCCCGTCCGCAGCAGCGCCCCCACGTTGGCGGCCTTGGAAACCCCCTCCGTCCCAATCCCGAAGTAGCCGCGAGTCCTGGCAGGATGCATGGCCGCGGGATATGCCCTCCCAATGCCCGACGCAACCAACGCCGCAACCAACGCCGCAACCAACCACCCAACCAGCGACGCAACCGACCACGACGCCGCACCTCCCGCCGGCGCAGCCGGCCCCGCACACCCCGCCGCGCCCAGCACCACGCCCGCCGACGCCGCCCTAGCCGCCCAGTACGAAGCCTACCCCTACCCCAAGCGCGACCCCCGCGACGAAGCCAAGCGCCTCATCATCGGCAGCCCCAGCCACCTGCGGGAGGTGGACCACTGGGTCTTCGCCGCCGCCCGCCCCCGCTCCCAACCCTTGCGCGCCCTCGTCGCCGGCGGCGGCACCGGCGACGGCGCGATCATGCTCGCACAGCACATGGCGCGGGACAGGCGGCCCGGCGGCGTCACCTACCTCGACCGCTCCACCGCCGCCATGGCCGTCGCGCGCGCAAGGGCCGACGCGCGGGGCCTGACCCTCGACTGGCACCAGGGATCGCTGCTGGACCTGCCCCAATCCGGCCTAGGGCCGTTCGACTACATTGATTGCTGCGGCGTGCTGCACCACCTGCCCCACCCCGCCGCCGGCCTGCACGCCCTCCTATCCGTCCTCGCACCCGGCGGCGGCCTCGGCCTCATGCTCTACGCCCCGCACGGCCGCACCGGCGTTTACATGCTGCAAGACGCCCTGCGCCTCCTGGCACCCCCAGACCAGCCCCCGCCCGACCGCCTCGACACCGCCCGCCGCGTCATGCGCCACCTGCCCGAAACCGCCTGGCTCCGCCGCAACACCTACTTCGGCGACCACATCGAAGGCGGGGACGCCGGCCTCTACGACCTGCTCCTGAACCCCCGCGACCGAGCCTACACCGTCCCGGACCTGATGGCCCTGCTGCACGGTGCCGGCCTCCAAGCCGCAGCCCTCATGGAGCCGCTGCGCTACGACCCCGCCGCCTACCTGCCCGACCCCCGCCTCCGCGCCCGCATCGCCACCCTCGACCCGGCAGCCCGCGCAGCCCTGGCCGAGGGCCTGACCGGCAACATGAGCACCCACGTCATCTACGCCGTCCGCATCAACGAACCCCGCCCCGCCCCCGACCCCATGCGCCCAAACGCCATCCCAATCGCCCGGGAAATCCCCGCCGCCGAGCTGGCCCGCAGCATCCGCCCCGACGGCACCCTCCCCTTCCTCTTCGACGGCCTGCGCATACCGGTCCCACTACCGCCCCTGGCCGCAGCCATCCTCGGCCAGATAGACGGCACCCGCACAGTCGCCGGGATCGCCGCCGCCCTACAAACCCGCGGCACCACCCCGGACACCTTCGCCCGGGCCTGGCGCGCAACCTACGACGCACTGTCCTCCGTCAACCGCATCCTCCTGGCCGCCCCGCCATAACGCCCGTCATCATCATCTTCGGCGCCACCGTCCGCCCCGGCGGCCAGCCCAGCGGCGCCATGCGGGAACGCGTCTCCGCCGCCCTCCGCCTCGGCGAGCCTCTAGGCGCCACCTACATCCCCACCGGCGGCATCGGCCGCCACGGCCCGGCGGAAGCCGAGGTCATGGCCGCCCTCCTCCAAACCCAAGGCGTCACCCCCGACCGCATCCGCCTGGAGCCGACCGCACGCAACACCATCGCCTCCGTCCGCGCCTGCGCCGCGCTCCTCCATGGCTTTGCCGGACCAGTCTACGCCGCCACCAGCGCCTACCACCTGCCCCGCTGCGTGGTCCTGCTGCGCCTCGCCGGCCTGCGCGCCCTCCCCTGCCCACCACCCCGCCGCCCGGCGTCCACATCCCTCCGCCGCCGCTGGTGGTGGCGCCTGCGCGAGGTCCCGGCCCTGCCCCTGGACGCCGCGCTGCTGGCCTGGTCGCGGCTGCGCGGCCAACTCTAGCTGCCGCTGTCCGCCCGTACAGCCGCCGTGCTAGCCTGACCACCATGAACGTCGCCCTCCGCCGGCCCATGAGCTTTGACGAGTTCCTCGCCTGGGAGCGCCAGCAGGAGTTGCGCTGGGAATTCGACGGCTTCCACCCCGTCGCAATGGTGGGCGGAACCGTCGAACACAGCGTGATCGCGACCAACTTGGTACGCGCTCTGGAAGACCGCCTTCGAGGCAAAACCTGCCGCGCCTTCCGGGGCGACCTGAAGATTTTTGTCGCAGGCCGTGTGCGCTACCCCGATGCCGTCGTGACCTGCACACCAGTGCCGCGTGGCACCGATGTGGTGCCCGATCCCGTCGTGGTGTTCGAAGTCCTGTCCGCCAGCACGGCCGCCACGGACCGCATCGCCAAGAACGAGGAGTACCGGCTGACCCCCTCCATCACCCGCTACGTCATGCTGGAGCAGACCAGCCAGGCCGCCACGGTCTTCGCCCGTGCGGGCGACGACTGGGTGGGCCACGTCATCACCGGGGACGCCCTGCTGGCCATGCCGGAGAGCGGGGTCGAACTGCCGCTGCCGGAGTTGTATGCCAACATCAACCTCGGCCCAAACGACGCGCCAGATAACACGCCAGACAACACGCCAAACGGCGGCTGAACCTCCATTATACCAGACGACCTATGCTTTGACTGTTTCCTCCCGTCATTGCGAGGCGCGCAGCGCCGTGGCAATCCAGGAGACGCAAGGGCAAGCGACGGTCTTGGTAGCCCCTGGATCGCTACGCCGCGAGAGCCGCTCGCAACGGCAGGATCAGTCAGGGCAAATCTCGGTTGGTGCTACACGAACCGCAGCAGCACGACCCCACCCACGATACCCGCCGCCGTCAGGCTCGTCACCAACGTCAGCCGCCGCTCGATGAACGCCCGCACCGGCTCCCCGAACCGCCGGATCAGCCCAGCCACCAGGAAGAACCGCAGCCCGCGCGTCACCACGCTGGCCGCCACGAACAGCCCAAAGCTGAAATGCGCGAACCCCGAGGCGATGGTCACCAGCTTATACGGGATCGGCGTCAAACCCTTCACCAGGATAATCCAAAGCCCCCACTCCTGGAACCCGGCCACGAAGGCGTCCGCCTTGGCCTCCAGGTGGTAAAACCGGATCACCGGCAGCGCCACCGCATCATAGAACGCATACCCGATCAGGTAGCCCAGCATCCCTCCCAGCACGCTGGCCACGGTGCAGATGGCCGCCAGCCGCCACGCCCGCTCCGGCCGGGCCAGCGCCATCGGCACCAGCAGCACGTCTGGCGGAATCGGGAAAAAGCTGCTTTCGGCAAAGCTGACCAGCGCCAGCCAAAGCGGTGCCCGCGGAGTGGCCGACAGCAGCAGCACGCGGTCATAGAAGCGGCGGAGCATGGCAAGCGTCCCGTATTGCAGCCCCGACCTGATCGCACGCGGCGCAGCCCCGGACAATGCTCCGCCGCGGCACGGCAGCAGCGCCCAGCCGTCGTGACGGGCAAGCGCCAGAGCCATCCCGGCAGCACCTGCCGGTGACGGACCTGTAGCCGCGGCTCAGGCCAGGCCATACCAACCGCCCTTTGCTCTGACAGCTCCGGTGGCCGAAATGCGTCGTGCGCGCTGCTGGCGAGAATGGTCCAAGCAAAAAGAGGTTGGCATCATACCAACCGGCGTTGACCCTAAGCCGTCATCGCGAGGAGCGCAGCGACGTGGCAACCCAGGGACCGCCAACGCCGCAATGACCGCCCCTGGATGGCCCCGCCGCAGGAGCAGCTCGCAATGACGGAATCGCCATAAGCAGTCGTCAGCGCACGCCGGGTTGGACCTCGCCGGAAACGCGGCTCAGCACACCGGCCCGCTCGCCCCCCGCGTCAGCGCAAACATCGGCCGCAGCTTCACCCCAACCCAACTCCCTGCCAACGCCAGCACCATCCAAGCCCAGCCCGACAAGTTCCCCGCCGCAATCGCGCTGAAATACGCGCCGATGTTGCACCCGTTGGACAGCCGCGCCCCATACCCCATCGCCACGCCACCCAGCAGCGCCCCGGCCCACGCCCGCCAAGACCCGCCCCAACTCGGCCGGAACACCCCCGCCGCCGCCGCCGCCAGCGCCGCTCCGATCAGGATCGCACCATCCATCACCGACGTCGTGTCCAGCAGCACCGCCCGGTCCAGTTGCACGCCGAATCCCGGCCGCTGCCAATACGCCCAGCCATGCGCGTCCCACCCCAGCGCCGTCGCCCACTTCGACCCCCACAGCGCAAACGCCGAGGTCTCGCCCCAAGGCTTGCCCGACAGCACCAGCACCACCGCATTCAGCACCGCCAGCGCCACCCCGCCCCAAACCAGCACCGGCACCGCCCGCAACCCGGCCCGCACCCCGCTGCCCACCACCGGCCGCACCGGCGAGAACCGCCGAGCCACCCACCACAACGCCCCGAGCGCCGCCAACTGCAACGCCACCGCCGGCCCATACCCAACCAACCCCTGCGCCGTCGCCGCCGGCAACGCCGGCAACGACCACCAGAACCCCATATGCGCCGCCCCCAGCGCCGACCCCACCACAAACCCCAGCAACGTCCCAATTAACCGGGCATTGCCACCCCCCAGCGAGAACAGCGTCCCCGACGCGCACCCGCCCCCCACCTGCATCCCCGCCCCGAACAGCAGCGCCCCCACCGCAAACCCGACGCCCACCGCGGTCGAGCCGCCCGCCATCGGCTGTCCCCACAAGCTCCCCAGCGCCAGCAACGGCATCATCAGCGCCGTCGCCACCGCCAGCATCACCGCATGGGCACGGAACCCCGAAGCATCCCGCATCTCGATCAAGCCCCGGAACGCCCCGGCAAACCCGAACGTCGTCCGCAACAGCACCGCCCCAATCGCCGCCCCCGCCAGCACCAGCGCCGGCATCCGCCACGTCGCCTGCACCGGCGTCATCACCGCCCACACCAGCCCAGCCAACAGCGCCAGGCCAGCCAACAGGACAACACGGTTGACGTCGAACCGGCCCAATGCGGGCCGGACAAGGAAGGTAGCGCCAGACATGGATGGATCTCCGTCGCCAGGACAGCCCGGCTGTATCCGACGATTAGTAAATCCTTCTCTGGCCGCGCAACAGCACCAGGCAAGAAAGCAACAAAGCCACCGTCTCAGCCCTTTCCAGAGATAATACCTGCTGCTCCTCAGCTATTGCAGAGACAAGCTGTCCCCGCCAGTCCCCGAAATCCTTGCGAATGGCACGGGAGGCGAGGTGAACCGGGAACACCACTGCCGCCGCACTCGACACAAATCAGCCCCTCGCCGCCCCCAAGCTCAGGGTAGCCACCCACCGTCCGCTTACCTACCTTCCCATGTATGCCCCGCTCCCCCGCCGCCGACCTGGCCCCCCTCGTCAAGCTCCTGCAAGCGGGCGTCCCACCCGACCGCGCCGCAGCCGAACTCTCCCGCGTCCTGGCCACCTGGACGGCCGACCTCAAGGACGACGGCGAGCAGCTGCAGGAGCGGCTCTCCGGCCTGGCCGAGCAGATGACGACGGGGATCGAGGAAATGCACGAGGGCATCGCCGAGGCGAGCGACAAAGGGAAACCCACGCTGCGGCGGATACTGGCGACGCACCAGGCGGTGCTAGACGGGGTGCGTAAGGCGCAGGGAGCGGGGTAGGCGTCCCACGGCCCCGCCAGGGAGGCCGCCGCGGCACGCGACCCAAAGCTGACCAGCATGTGCAAAATCCGAACTGTACCACTTCGTCTGGGGGTCGTTTGACGAAATAGTACAGCATCTGCGCCCTGTTAGGACGCCGGTGCGCTCGCCGTATCTGGCCGGCCGAGGAACGTCGTCGGCGTCATGGCCGTCACCTGCCGGAAAGCGCATGAGAACGCAGCCGTACTGGCAAAGCCTGCCTCCACAGACACCTTGGCGATGGCATTGCCCCTGGCGAGCCGGTCCATCGCGTGCGCGATCCGCGCCCGCTGCCGCCATGCCTTGAAGGTCAGCCCGGTTTCTGCGGGGAACAGCCGGCTCAAGGTCCGGACGGACGTCGCGGCGCGTGCCGCCAGTTCGCCCACGTCCAGCCGGTTCTGGTGATCGGCAAGAGCAAGGTCGGCCACACGCTGCCCGACGAGGCTTGTGGGCAAGGGAAGGAAGGTGGGCGCGTCCGCCGTTTCGGTGAGTTCGTGAAGCATGAGCCTGACGAGGAGCTCGGCCTTCCCAGGCCCGGTATCGGTTGCGAAGGCCGCATCGAGTAGGGAGCTCAGGAGCGGCGTGACCCGCAACGCGAAGGCCCGGTCGAGCAGCGTCGGCGGGGACCACTCCCGTATTGCCGACGGCCGCCAATGCACCATCCAGAGTTCGGCATCGGTCAGCACCTCCACCCGGTGCGCGATCCCTGCCGGAACCCAGACCGCGAGCTGCGGCGGCACCAGCCAACGGCCCGCCCCCGTGTGAATTTGCACCATGTCCTCTCCACCAGCCACTCGCCGGCGCCGTAAACCTTCAGGCCCGTCGCGTCGATCACCACGTGCACCGGCCCGCTCGCCTGGGCGTGCGCCAGCGACGCGGCGAGCACCAGGCCGGGGCTGCGCCGCGAGAACGTCGTGTGGTCGGGCACGCCGACATCGAGGCCGAGCAAGGTCACAAGCGAGCGCAGCAGCCCCTCGGTCTGCCGCCAGGGCTGACCAAAGGCCAGGCGCAGAAGGTGGCCGGTCTCGATTGCCAGGTCTGCATAGTCGCGCGGGCGACCGCGCTGGCCCGTGTGGGGCGGGTGCCAGGCCGCCAGCGCCTCGGGCGTCACCCAGACCGTCAGGCTGCCGCGCTGTTGGAGCGCCTTGTCATACTCCGGCCAGTTGGCGACCTTGTAGCGCGCCCGCGGGATCTTGTGGCGGCGCGCCTCATTGGCCTTGTAGGGCATCAGTCATCCGGCAGAACGAGAGAGCAGCCCTATACGCCCGCTACGCGCGCAGCCAAAGCCTACAAGCCTCGGATTACGCACCAACGCCCCAAAGCCAGGCTTGACGAAGCCGCCAACAAGTAGACCAACTTCACCCGCTCGCGACACGCGCTGCTACCCGGCTGGGATCATCGGAATTCCCGGCTGGCTTCGATCGGAACAGATGGCTGGTTTCGATCGGAATCGATGGCTGCAATCGTCGGAATGCGAAGCTGAACCGGT
>Ga0123339_10002109_pt1 | contig 13516 bp, 13 predicted proteins | sample lystaG_FD_89956 | JGI IMG/M metagenome (GOLD analysis project Ga0123339, IMG submission 89956) | Glacier valley bacterial and archeal communities from Borup Fiord, Nunavut, Canada, to study Microbial Dark Matter (Phase II) -... | ecosystem: Environmental > Aquatic > Freshwater > Ice > Glacier ... | reverse complement strand
TAATTCATAAATAACATCACTTTGAATCAATCCGATTTGGTTTTGACGGGCACGCTCACCTACTTTTGCTGGTACTGCCGTGTGAAATGCGAGGATAGTAGCACCAGTAGTCTGCGCAAAATCAATGTCGCTATCACTGACTTCACCAACACTTTCACTGAGGATGAGTACTTTTACGGAGTCTTGCGGGATTTTTACTACTGATTCTTTCAACGCTTCAAGTGAGCCTAGTACATCAGTTTTAAGCATTATTTTAATATCAGTTTCGCTGCCTTCTTTTGGCTTTGAGAAAAATATTTTGCGATTGGCGCGTTTGGCTTTCTCCGCATTTGCCACATTTTGAGCATCCTTGGCATTATCAAAGAAAAACAGTGTCTCTCCGGTATTCGCAACTTGAGATAGTCCACTAATTTCTACCGGCATACACAGCGCTGCCTGCATTTGGTTTTTGCCGAGTCCGTCAGTAATTTTTCGTACTTTTCCGGTGTGCTCACCATAAGCAAAGTGATCCGAGATAGAAATAGTATCTTTGGTGATCAATATAGTAGCGACATTTCCTTGAGTTTTATCCAGGTGAGACTCGATAACTACTGCTTTGGGTTGGCAGTCGATTTGTCCTTTGAGATCGGCGACCTCTGCCATAAGCAAAATAGTATGCAATATTTGATCAACGTTGGTGCCGAGTTTTCCAGAAATTGCGATATACGCCGTATCACCGCCCCACTCTTCAGGTACGAGTCCAAAAGCAGCAATATCGGCTCTCGTTTTTTCGATATCGGCCTCAGGAAGATCAATTTTATTGATGGCAACGATGACAGGAGTGCGTGAGAGTTTGGCGCGTTCAATAACCTCAACAGTTTGTGGTTTAGCTCCTTCAGTTGCGGAAACCACCAGTATAATAATATCGGCCAGCTGAGTTCCGCGCGCACGCATCGCCGTAAATGCCTCGTGCCCCGGGGTGTCGACAAACGTGATTGTTTTGCCATCAAACGATACTTGATAGCTCGAGATATGCTGTGTGATAGCGCCTGCTTCACCTGCAGCTACATTTGACTTGCGGATGGTATCAAGGAGAGTGGTTTTGCCGTGATCGACGTGACCCATGATAGTCACTACTGGCGGACGAGTCACAAAATTACCACCGTCTACCGCGCGTGTAAATATATTTTCGCTGGTTTCATAAGTGACAGGTGCGGCAGTGTCATTCTCCTGATTTTTTTCGGGGTGGATGGTGATACCCATTTCTTCAGAAATCAGCGCCGCAGTATCAAAGTCTATTTTTTCATTGAGTGTTGCCAAAATTCCATTCATGATCAGCGTTTTGACTACTAGACCTGGTGGTTTTGAAATTACTTCAGCGAGTTCAGCTACTGACACAGTGCTTGGCACATAGATATTGTCGTCATTTTTTAGTTTCTCAGCTTTATCGGGGCGTAAAATTTTGGTGATTGCCAAAGCATCAGTGTAAGGAATGCGAGTGTTACGCCCGGAAAATGAACGCATCCCATTTTTAGCGCCGGAGTCACGCAAGTCTTGAACCGTGGTTCCGAGGACTTTGGCGAGAGTGGAGATATTCATAGATGAGGGATTTCACCCTTAAAATGCTCTTTTTTCTAGGTTTTGTCAAGCTAATACGCCAGCACTACATTTTCCTGATCCAGATAATTGTAGATGGGGATCAGCTCGATGCTGGTATTGGTTCCAAGGTTTGGATTGGGGTATGCCAAATTGATCTCTTGTTGAGAGTTTGCCTTGAGATTATCAGTAGTGTATTGCCCTACACCGATAATTTTAGAGTCAATTGAGCGCAAAATAAAAAAATTATCAACGGTTTTGATGTCATAGTTACTCGTATTTTGAACCGTAAACCCGATGTCGACCAGATTTGGATTGTCTTTTTTTACTTTGGTAAGGGCTTTGTTGACTACGGTCAAAACTGGCAGAGAAGTGTATGGGCTATTTTTAACGGAAAAACGACGTGGAATTGATTTTTGTTCATTGGTTTTAATTTCAAATTGCAGTCCTGGATCTTTGGAGATTGGCCCGATAACGTACATTTCTTGATTTGGCAGTAAATAGGAAACTTTTTGAGTGGTTTCGAGTATGGTGCCAGAGCTATCACGAATAGTATAATCATATACCCATGGAAAGTACCCAATGTCGCGTTTGATAGGATCGTTGGTGACTTTATTGTTGACTTTTACGTAGTAGCCACGTTTACCGTCATTGTAAGTGAGTACGTTGGCGCTTTCAATTTTGTAGTCTGGACGAATAGTTGATATTTGATTGATCTCAGGTTTTGCAGCATCTTGAGATACAAACGCACCAGCGGCGGCGACACCGGCAAAGTAAATTGGTACAACGGCAATTATAACTACTATGATAAATAGCCACACAATTTTTTTTAATCCCCAAAAAAGTTCGGCGCGCGCCTTTTCAAATTTGAATTGAGTAGAGTCTAATACGGTGGACATAGAAGTTTTATTGATTTTTATCGATACTACACATCTCGGTTTTCAGGCACCAAAATACCCGTTTTTCAATGCGAAAATCTACATAACTAACTAGAGCATTTTTCTCATCTTTGGCAAGCGACGTTTGCGTCCAGGTAGTGCGCAGTCGCTCCCGCTGCAACGTCTTGTCAAACGCCTGATAGTCAAACAGCAGTACTGCGCCTCGAGTCGTCGTTACTACAATATCAGGATCATAATCCGAAAGAGAAGAAAATGCCACTGCAGCAATCGGTATCGAGAGGTCAGCCAGCCATTGTTTGAGCAATTGAGCAAACCAAATTTTTTGCAGCTGAACCGGGTGTTTTTCAAGTTGCAACGTTTCTTTGAGTGTGCCTTGAGTGACGATGAGTGGGGAGATCACATCTATCACATTTTTACGGATATGAGTTGAGTCGGTGCCGAGCAGAGTTCCATTTTGGGCTAGTACAACGTATTGCTTTTCGCCAGAAATAGTCAGAGCGAGCGTCGCCAATGCAGGATCGGTTTGTACCAGAAGCGTCGTTTTGTCAGTCCATTCCTTGGAGGTCAAGGTCACTTTTGAAAATAATGGGTTTTGGGCAATAGATTCATTGATAGCGTTTTGATTGAGAAACCAGTAGTTATTGAGCGGTAGAAATCCGAGTAAATTGCGAGATTTAATATCATTCACAAGTGTTTGCGCACCAGTATCACCGATAAATGAGTCTGGTGTCGTCTCAATAGTGTATTTTTTGAGGTAAAATGTCGAGTCAAACACTGACAGATACACGATAAATATGATTAGTGCGAGACCAATCAAGCTCAACGCAAATCGATACGAATACCGTACAATCGGGAGGGCGGCAAAGCCGAGGCGGATACTGTGCAAGTAAAGTGGGATCAAAGGTACGCTTTCGCGAGTTTGACGCAATGAAATCCCAGGTTTTTTAATTGGTTTTGGTGTGCGTGCAATTCCGCCCATTTGTTTAAATACTTTGGTGGGCTCCGGGTTTTTGAGCGATTGCGGGCGAAAAACTTTAGACGATGAAACACTTTTTTTCAGCGGTTTTTTAGAGAAAAATGCCATAGTTAGAGTGTTAATTGTTGTCCATCCCAGAGGGTGATTTTTTTGAGATTCAGTAAAGTATGTTCGGCACATACTAGATAAGATTTTGCATTTTTTTGTACGAGAGTTCCCACGATTTCGTTAGCATTTGCGGGTAAACAATTTCCGACCTCGTCGAGCCGCGTCAAACCGGGATATTGCGTGATATAAACCCGGACAGTCGGAAAATGAACGTATGCGCGAACAGCATTTTTTAGAGCACTTGCTGTGGTAGTGCCAATATCAATTAATCCTGCATCTTTGGTGATAAAGTGGGTGTAGGTAGCCGCAGACTCATCTTGTACGGTTGCTACAAAACTACCGAGCTTAGTTTGTATCTGCAGATCAATCGCCTCAAAAATAGTGTCACATCCAAGTGTCATCGCAGTATCAATAATACTATCAAACGTGTCATTGGGAGAGATGGCAAATGGTTTTTGCAACAGTATATCACCTGTGTCCATGCCGGCATTCATCGCGATCCATGTGAGCGCAGTACTGGGCTGATCATCCAAAAGGGTGTATTGTACCGGGGCAGGTCCTCGATAACGCGGCAACAGCGACGGGTGCCAGTTGATCCAGCCAAATCGCGGTGCATCGAGAGCCCACTGCGGGATAATATGCCCGTACGATGCTACGATTATCATATCAAGCTTTGCCAATATCGGCTCAAGCTCGCTTCGCATTCCCCGAAACGAATCAGGTGTTATCAACAAAATCGTGTGCTCTTGCGCAAATTGATATAGATTATTGGTGTGTGTTTTGCTGCGATGCGTGTACGGTGGTTTGGTACCGATGGCAGAGAGTTTGACCTGGTAAGGCAGCGTGTTTTTATTGGACTTGGCGAGTGTCTCAAGCATGGGCATCACAAAATCAGACCCTGAAAAAAATCCAATAGTGAGAGTGGTTGGGTACTCAGCCGCATCCATATAGATGTAGTCAAACAACAGTCAGCCTTCTTGTCCACCCATGCTAAATATAAAGCGAGTAACTTGATTTTATAAAGCGCTATATTTATAGTATATTTTTTTAATTTGACCAACAAAAAAAGTAGCTTTTGCTACTCAATTTATATTTGACTCTTTGAAATGTATGGTGGACCCAGTCGGACTTGAACCGACCACCTCCTGAATGCAAATCAGGCGCTCTAGCCAGATGAGCTATGGGCCCATGAGTGTTAATCAAATCTACTATGTCAAAACTGTCAAGAAGGGTGGGGCGAATGACGGGAATCGGACCCGCGACATTTGGAACCACAATCCAATGCTCTACCACTGAGCTACAATCGCCACTACCTACAAATCAAGCATATTTTGCCCGTTTTGTCAACCATCGCCAAAAAACAGTTGCCCAAAAGCAAAAGCATGAGTATACTACTATTCAAAAGAAGAAACATCATGAAACAACAATTCTTCAGATGGTGCAGCGCCCTTATCTTAGCAGGGATTTTGCTGCAGTCAATAAGCACCATTTTGGAGACGGTGCCGGTGAGTGCTGCAGATTTGACTATCCCAACTATCCCTTTTTTGGAGCCACCAACGTTTAACCCAAACTACTTGATGTCAAATGAGGATTTTCGTTCTAAAAGAGTTTTTCCGACTGAAGAATCAGTACAAAAATATCTTGAAGATGTTAATTCGGATCTTAAAGATTACAAGGAAGCTGGAAAACTAGCAAGCCATTGGGTGTTCCAAATGTCGCGAGGCAATTACAGCCGCACAGCTCGTGCTAATCCACAGCTCAATCCTGGAATGATACTTGCTCTCATACAAAAAGAGTCAGGCTTACTTACTATCAAAAAATCAAACAAAAACTATGCTACTCTTCTCACACAGGCCACTGGTTATGCATGTCGAGATGGAGAAAAGTGCAAAGGTGGAAAATTTGCGTCGTTTCGAGGACAAGTTATGGGAGCTACATGGCAGATTGAGTATGGCTTTAATCACGCAATTGACAATATTTCTCCAGCACAAAAAAATAAAGAATTAGCACTTAAAATTGATAGCGATAACAAATTTAGAAAAGTTATTCCAGCTAATGAGTCTTCGGCATCATTTTACAGCTATACGCCGCATGTATACAACGGAAACTATAACTTATGGTTGTTGATGACGGCATATGATTGGGGGGCAACTGCAAATGGTACATACGATCAAGACGCAATTGCAAAAAAGAATCCAAATCCACCAAAAATTGGAGTTCAAAGTAACGCAATATTAACTTCACAACACATTCACACCTTAACAGCAACACAAGATAATAATACTTTTGAACCAGATGATGAGTTGATTGCTAATATCGATGCGTTGGCTGATACTGCTGCTGATGCTGTCGCCGCTGGAGTTTTGGCTGCAACCGGTGGACAACCTCAGATTACCCCACAGGCTGCTGCATCATCATTTAACTCGGGCAATATCATTAGTGACGCAGCGCTTACGACCAGTGAATTTGCTAGTGCTGCTGCGCTTCAGACTTGGTTTGAAGGTAAAAAGATGGCACTCGCTGACTTTAAAGTCGACGGTCAACCCGCAAGTACATTTATCTATAATGCTGCGACTTCAAAAGGTATAAATCCAGCATTTATTATTACTAAAATTGGAGTGGAAGGAGGAGGGAAAGGTCGCTTAAATTTACTCAAGGTACCAAAAGGTGGAGATTTGGTAGCAAATGGTATAAATGATAACGCACTTGGATATGGTTGTCCTAAAACATGTCTCAAAGACGCTGATTTTAAATCTCAAGTACTCGGAGCAATAGAGGTGGCAGCTCAAAGATTCAAGCAGGCTGAACAACTACCGTATGGTCAAGACGCCAACAACAATCCATCGCGACTTGGAAAAGTAGGGCAGTCATTTAAAGATTTGGATGGTATCACGGTCACCCCTGAAAATAAAGCTACATTGATGCTGTACAAATACACTCCATATGTAGGATATACGCTTGCAGAATGCACACAAAAAGGTATTTCTCGAGAAAAATGTTATGGTGGTAATCGAGTATTCTATGATATTATTCATACCTATGGATTGATGGGTGCACAAGGTGATGCTGATCCAGCTTTTGATGCCAATTCAGGACAACAAAGTGGTACTAAAGGTAATGGCAACGACAACTCACAAGGATTAGCACAAATCGATCAATCGGTACAAACCGCTACTGCCAATTTTGCTGATCAAAGTGATGGGTTGAAAAAAGCGCTCCAAACTCAGCAGTCATTGCCTACTAGTTTGCTTGGAGACTGCCAGGTAAAGTTTGATCCAGCCAAAGGCGCCTCCGACCAAAATAAGACCAACCGCAACACCCTTGTAAAGTGCATCGGAACGATATTACGAGTTATATTTGTAGTTAGTATACTGATTTTAATCATCCGGATTGCGGCAACTCAGCTTGGGTATGTGGCATCGGCGGGTGATTCGAGTCTAAGTAGTGGTGGAGGTGGACCGGTGGTTTCGACGCGAAATGCGATCCGTGATGGATTGATCGGACTAATATTGGTTGGAGGTGCAATCCTAATACTCGAGGTGTTCAATACCGGGTTTACTGGAGCGTTTGATGCATTACTAAGCGGAAAATAAACTCAAAAATACAAGGGAAAGCGCAGGTTGTTGCCTACGGTTCGCACATTGCCAGCACTCCATCCTGTAAGTGCATTTTTTGTAAGGAGTACCGTACTATTTTGGCGAGAATCTTTGTAAATACAATATATTTGGGCTTTTTTGTACGCAGTTTGAACTGCAATTACTCGGGCATAACTCAGTTGATTTTTTGCGTCATTGAGACAAAATGCTGCAGCTGAAAACGGCGCGTACTGTGTTTGAAGCTCTACTTGGGTGTATCCGGAGATGATATACAGCGTAGCAATCCATCCGATAAGTGGTATCAAGAGTGATTTCATATCCAAAATTGCTCGATAATTGCCTCGTATTTTACAGTGCCGTTGAAGCAGTTGATACTTGGTTTTGCTAAAATCCAGATTTTTTCTGGTGATTTGCCTAGCGCATGGGGTGTAAATGACGAAAAGCTGACCCCCGCAATTGACACGCGAAAGTACTGCTGCTCACTGCCAAATCGAGAAATCTGCGGCAGCGGACACTCAATCAAAAATAGTGGCGCAGGAAAATCTTGCCCAAACGGATCCATTTTCCACACATCGCGGATATGCTGAGGCGAAAACTGAGCAGGGGAGAGCAAAATAACATTTTTTTTCTGGATAATTGGATGTAAAAACTCGGGTAAATCTGAGGCGATTGTATTAGTTTTGGGAGTAACAGCGGATTTCTGTAGTGCAAATTGTTGTTCGAGCGCGATCATAAACTTTGATTTATACTCAGTTTTTACAGTACAACCGGCGGCGCCCAAATGTCCTCCAAACGCACTCAAATACTCGCTGCAGTTGCCCAGTGCAGTTGCCAAGTCGTATCCTTCAGGTGCGCGGAGTGAGGCGGCGAGTAACTCTGGTTTGGCTGGGTCACATGCTACGACAATTGTTGGTAGCGAGAACTGATTGCATAGACGCGAGGCGACGAGTCCGATGATACCCTTATTCCAATCTCCTTCAATCCATAAACTAGGCTTGTTAGCTGAAAATTGTCCGGTTGCCTGAGATTCCACTTCTGCCAAGATGTCTTTGACCATAGCTTTGCGGTCTTGATTTCTGGTGATTATCAGTGATACTAACTCATCCACTTTTTCAGGAACATTGCAAACAAGCGCAGCGATGGCTTCGTGGGCATGGGCAATACGTCCTGGCGCATTTAAGAGCGGTCCCAACGTAAACCCTAGATCTATCGAGTTGATGCGGTATCCAGCTTGTAGCGATGCTTGTAGCCCAGTTTGGATGATAATTTGATCAAGTCCAAGAAGGTGATGGGTTTGCGCATTGAGTATTTGTAGCCCTGTTTGTACTAGCAGTCTGTTTTGCGAGTCAACTACACTTTGACAGTCAGCGATAGTGCCAATAGCGACGAGTGGCAAAAGTTTGTTTAGGACACGGGCATCTTTTTTGAGATAATATGCCAGCCACACCACGCAAAACCAAGCCACCCCCACTCCAACAGTATTTTTGCTCAAGAGTGTATTTGAATGCTGTATATCTTCAAAGTATGGATTTTGCTTGACTTTTTCTATATAACTGGTGTAGCGAGGGTCATTGGTTGCTAGTATATGCAGTTGAGGATTGATTATCGCCAGGGCATCAGGCAGTACCTCCTGGATTTGGTGGTGATCAGTGATCAAGATGTCACATCCACCGATAGCGTTGAGATGGACTACTTGGGATACGGCACTTATTCCGCAATCAACCGTGATAATCAGCGTATTTTTTGCCGCAAGTATATCGAGTGCAGCAGTGTTGATACCATACGACTCCTTAAATCGATCCGGCGCATAGTAGCTCAAATTTTCTGGCAAAACTCCAAGCCACACCAATCCCCAATACATAGTAGCGGTTGCGGTGACTGCATCAGCATCATAATCAGCATAGATGCATATCTTTTCACGTATTTCTATCGCTTTGGATACACGACTGCACCAGACCTCGATACCTGCGCAGTACGGTATATCACTCATGGCAGTTGAGTTATTGTGTGCGGTGTAAAATGGCGAAATCGGCGCAATCTGCTCGGGAAAAAAACGACCCCAGTACTCTTTTAGCTCGTTCATTTGGATAGTAGTGGTGTACACAGCAAATTGAGTCTTGACAAGAGGGGAAAAGTTTATTGATATGTATGACATAGCCATCGCCTTTTTAAGTAAAGTGCGTGTATTTCTGGCACAAATTTCATGACTAACTATCTGACTAAGCAAGGTTTGAGCGACGTTCAAGACCAACTCAAAGAAATCAAAGAGACAAAGATGCCTGAGGTGTTGGATTCACTTTCACGTGCTCGCGCTGAGGGAGATCTCAAGGAAAATGCTGGATATGATGCAGCAAAGACACTCCAAGCCCAGCTTCAATCCAAGATTGACGAACTTGAGGAGGTGCTGTCAAGCTACGAGATCATCGCTGAAAAAGAAGTTGGTTCGGCTACTTCAGTAGTGATCGGAACCACCGTTGAGATTGAGTATACTAGCACTGAGAACAAGGAAAACTTTACACTCAAAATTGTCGGATCAAGCGAGGCAAACGCTATTAAAAACCTCATCAGTAATGAATCACCGCTGGCTGCAGCGATCATGAATAAACGCGTCGGTGACAGCGCAGACTTTAGCATCCGCGGCAAAAAAATGACTGTAAAAATTATCGACATCAAATAACAATATGACTTATATCGTAGAATCAGGATCTAAACAATACACAGTCGAGGCTGGGCAAAAGTTTATCGTAGATCGACTCAAAACTGTAGCTGAGGGTGACACTATCACACTAAATCTAGTGTATGCGTATGGCACAGACAGCGCAGCAACTAGCGTGCAAGCAGTAGTCCTCAAACATCAGCGTGGTGTCAAAATCCGAGTCACCAAATACCTCCCAAAATCAAACTATCACCGTCAATATGGTCCACGTGCTGAGGAAACAGTGCTCGAGGTCGTAGGAGGAGTTGCAAAAAAAACTACCACGAAAAGCGCTGAAGTGGCTATCGAAAAAGTTGAAGCTAAACCAGCAAAAAAAACCACAGCTGCGAAAAAAGTTGCAGTGAAAAAGCCAGCTGCCAAGAAAACTCCAGCCGTTAAAAAAACACCAGTAGAAAAAAAACCAGCAAAGTCAAAAGCAAAAAAAGCTGAGTAACCCCCTATTTTATATTTATTTGTTATGCGTCATTTAAAAAATACCAAGAAATTTAAGCGAACTGAAGAAGAACGTCGCCGATTGTGGATTGATCTTTGTTCAGGTTTGATCCAAAGTGGCAAAATCGTGACATTCACTGCTCGTGCAAAGTGGTTTCGTCCAAAATTTGATCGTCTTGTCACTCTCGTCAAGCGTGCTGGCGCTGATACCCAACTCGCCTACACCCGCCTGCGACCATATTTTAATGAAGCAGTATCTCGCAAGATGATCGAAGAAGTAGTACCAGCACTCACTGAGCGTGACAGTGGATACACAAAAATTGTCAAAATCCACATTGACTTTTCAAATCATGACAAATCAATGGTGCTTATCCTTAAAGATACTACGATCCATCCGGAAGTAGTTGCACCAGTAGCCAAAGCAGAAATAGTAGAAAAATAATTTTAAATATGTCACAATCAATCCGTAATGCAGTCAAAACTACGCGTGGAGTCAAGACCAACTTCCAGCGTCCATGGTATGTCGTCGATGCTAGCAAAGATTCGCTCGGGCGCATCGCTACGCTCACTGCTAACTTGCTCACTGGAAAAAATCGAGCAGACTTTTCATATGATGTCGATCTAGGAGCGATGGTTATCGTAATAAATGCTGATAAAGTAATTCTTACTGGGCGCAAACCTGACAAAAAAGTATATTTTCGACACTCTGGGCGTATCGGTGGACTTTCACATCGTACGTTTGCCAAGCAGATGGAGCTTGACTCATCGCGTCCCGTCTACACTGCAGTTCGAGGCATGATCCCAAAAAACCGTCATCGTGATCTTCGCATGAACAATCGCTTGTTTATCTTTGCCGGAGAGGAGCACAACATGCCACACCAAATCACCGTTGCAAACTAATTTTTTTTCTATGCCAACTATCAACCAACTCGTACGTAAAGGTCGCCACCCAAAAACAGTCAAAAACAAGACACCAGCATTGTCTCGCAACTGGAACACCAACACTGGAAAAGTCACTACTACCCAAAATCCATTTAAACGTGGTGTCTGTACCAAGGTATATACAACTACACCAAAAAAGCCAAACTCTGCGGTTCGTAAGATCGCTAAAGTCAAGCTTTCAAATAAAATGGAGGTACTGGCATATATTCCTGGTATCGGGCACAATCTTCAAGAACACTCAGTAGTCATGATTCGTGGGGGACGAGTAAAAGATCTTATCGGAGTACGCTACACGATAGTGCGTGGTAAACTCGATGCAGCTGGAGTAGCCAAGCGAAACCAATCTCGCTCAAAATACGGTGCAAAGAAACCATCAAAATAGGTTGAACTGTATTGTTTAATATCCAAAAATTATATTCTTAATGGATATTTTTTTGTAGTTAAAAATATTTTATGCATTATTGAGCAATCATATTTTTATTGAAGTGTATCATCCTTAGAGCTGATCTGTGGATCCAGAGTTAAAACTATCAATAAGATTCTTAGGAACATAGATCGGTTCAAGTCCGAAGATGGCAATAGTAAAAAATCAAAGCTTATCTCCTCAATCCAACAGTTATTTGCAATTGATTTAGTTTTTTAGTTGCTATTATGTTCATCTCAGCCTCGCAATTAACAAGTATTTTTTCAAGTACGTCATCAGTGTACTGTGCTTGGCGCTCTTGAAAATCAAAGAGAAATCGAGACACCAGCTCAGCAATATATTTTTTAAAATCTCCGTAACGACTAATACCTGCCCACCGTGCCACAAATTGTTCTCGGGGTGTGTTTGAAAGAAGATATCCAATAGTGAGTAAGTTGGTGATGCCGGGTTGCTGTTCCCAATCCCAAGCTATCATGGCTAGTGAGTCAGTTGCTGAAGACATTACTTTTTTAGCGGCATCAGCAGGAGTATCTGAAAGTAAAATGGTACCTTTTGGATCGCTGATTGACTTGCTCATCTTGGCATCGGGATTTTGCAGTGAGCGGATACGTACTCCCTCGTGACGCTTGGAAAATGCAAGTTGTTGGTCCCATGGTTTTGGTACCACAAAAAGCTCAGTCGCAAACTTGGCATTGATGCGCAATCCGATGTCGCGAGTAATCTCAATATGCTGCTTTTGATCATCTCCAACTGGGATATACTCAGCATCATAGAGCAAAATATCAGCTGCTTGCAGGACAGGGTAGGTAAACAATCCGACAGTGGTTGTGATGTTGGGCAAGGCTGACTTTTCCTTGAACTGGGTCATGCGTCGCATTTCACCATAGTGCGTAAAGCAAGAAAGTATCCAGGCTGTCTCGCTGTGAGCAGGGATGCGCGACTGTCGATATACCGAGACTTCTGGACGGTTTGGGTCGATGCCAGCAGCCAAAAAAACTCGGGTATTGCGCAGAACATTTTGGTAAAGCGCAGTGTGGTCGATGTCGGTCACAAATGAATGCAAGTCAGGGATAAAAAGATTGAGTTTATCGTTTGATTTAAGTTCATTTTGGAGTTGTACCATCGGTAAGATCCCCCCGAGATAGTTTCCAAGAGTGAGCTCACCATTGGCGCGCAAACCAGTCAAAATTGTGGTCATAATCTATAGACTCAACATACTTTTTCTGCTGTTGGCAAGCGAATTTAACGTATAAAAAAATAGGCTAATGCCTAATAAAATATTCTTTGGTTTGGTGGAGCCGGTGGGAATCGAACCCACGACCAGTGGCTTAAAAGGCCATTGCTCTACCGACTGAGCTACAGCTCCAACTTGCACAAATAAAGCAGGTTTTGCCTCATCTGTCAAGCATGTTTTCGACTTCATGCTTATCCAAATCGGAGGGTAGCAGTTGGCTTTTCAAGGGCGGCAACGCTTGATTGCGATTGCAGCGCAGAAGGTGCTGAAGATGGGATATCTGGTGGTGGTGGAGGTGGCAGATTTTTTTGCGCATTAAGACGCAATTTGTAGAGATACCCCATTATTGGAATATAAATCAACATTAGCGGGAAAAATAGTATTTTGTTGTACCATGCTAGGTGTCGATACTCACGCGAGAGCCAGCGGAAGAATATAAACAAAATCGGCGTGGTTATAAGTGACACAAACCCAGAAGCAAGTAATCCAAATACAATCACAATTGAAAGCGATCGGTAAATCTCAGCAAATAGAATGAGTGGTGCTAGTGATGCTCCTGCTACTAGTTTTGTCAGCAGTACTGGGCGCAATCTCAAACCTGACGCCAGAGCAAT
>Ga0123339_10002103_pt1 | contig 13530 bp, 16 predicted proteins | sample lystaG_FD_89956 | JGI IMG/M metagenome (GOLD analysis project Ga0123339, IMG submission 89956) | Glacier valley bacterial and archeal communities from Borup Fiord, Nunavut, Canada, to study Microbial Dark Matter (Phase II) -... | ecosystem: Environmental > Aquatic > Freshwater > Ice > Glacier ... | reverse complement strand
CCGCCCCCACGACCCGCGGCGGCGTTGCCTGGGACCACCCCCCCCCCCGCTTGGGGGGGGGGAGGGCGGGGGGGGGGGAGATTGGCGGGGGGGGGGCGGGGGGGGGGGCGGGGGGGGGGGGGGCGGGCGGGTGCAGGCAGAGGCAGGCTGGCGGCCACGCGTGGCTCAGGCGTGCAGGGCGGCGTTCAGCTGGATACCGCGGCCACTGCGGGCGAGCACTTCCACTGCACCGGTCAGCGAGTTGCGCCGGAACAACAGGTCGGGCACGCCGGAGAGTTCTACGGCCTTTATGGTGCGAGCAGCCTCCCCGAGCACGGTCAGTTTGGTGCCGGCCGTGATGTAAAGCCCCGCCTCGACGACCGAGTCGTCGCCGATCGAGATGCCGATGCCGGAATTCGCACCGAGTAGCGCCCGCTTGCCGACGGTGATGCGCTCGGTGCCGCCGCCCGACAGCGTACCCATGATGGACGCGCCACCGCCGACATCCGATCCGTCGCCGATGACAACACCCTGCGAGACACGCCCCTCGATCATCGACGATCCGAGCGTGCCCGCATTGAAGTTGACGAAGCCCTCGTGCATCACGGTGGTACCGGGAGAGAGGTGTGCACCGAGGCGAACGCGCGAGGCATCCGCGATGCGCACCCGGTCGGGTGAGACGTAGTCGGTAAGACGCGGGAACTTGTCGATCGAGTGCGCTGCGATTCCGAGCCGCTGCAGGGTGAGCCGTTGGTCGGCATAGTCGAGTGGATGCACCGGGCCAGCGTTAGTCCAGGCCACAATCGGCAAATGGGCAAAGAGTCCCTCAAGGTTGATGGTGTTCGGCTGCACGACGAGGTGGCTGAGCAGGTGCAGACGGAGGTAAGCGTCCGGGGTGGATACCGGCGCGGTATCCAGGTCTATCTGCACCATCACGAAGTCGACCGAAACATTGCGTCGCGCATCGCGACCCACGACAGAGGCGAAATCCGCCGGAGCGATGTGCGGATCGCGTCCGGCGGGAAACGCGCCGAGCGCGGGCGAGCGGAACCAGGTATCGAGCACCGAGCCGTCGCTGGCAATGGTCGCAAGTCCGTAGCCCCAGGCTGCTCGATCGGTCATGAATAAAGATTAGCGAGCGGGCGACTTATAAACTGACCGCATGCCCGCCGCCCGAACCACAATTCCCGTGATCGACCTGACGGCATCCTCGATCGACATCACCCGGCAGCTCTGTGACATCGAATCGGTATCGGGAGACGAACGCGTCATCACTGACGCGATCGCCGCAGCTCTCGCCCCGTTCGACCACTTGGAGATCACCCGAGATGGTGATGCGCTCGTCGCCCGTACAACCCACGGCTGCGATCGTCGCGTGGTGATCGCGGGGCATACAGACACCGTGCCGCTCAACCACAACCTGCCGACCCGGTTCGAATCCGAGGCCGGTGTCGACTACCTGTGGGGACGCGGCACTGTCGATATGAAGGCGGGGGTGGCCGTGCAGCTCAAGCTTGCCGCCGAGCTCGTAGATGCCGCCGTCGACCTCACCTGGATCTGGTACGACAACGAGGAGGTGGCCTCCGACCGCAATGGACTCGGCCGCCTCGCCGCGCACAATCCGGAGCTACTCGCCGGTGACTTCGCGATTCTCGGAGAGCCAACGAACTCCCTCATCGAAGGGGGCTGCAACGGCACAATGCGCGTCGAGCTTCGCACCACCGGCATGCGCGCCCACTCGGCCCGGGCCTGGGTCGGTGTCAATGCGATCCATGCTGCGGCACCCATCCTCGACATCCTTGCCGCCTACCAACCCCGGTCGTTGCGGGTCGACGGCCTCATCTATCGCGAGGGCCTCAACGCCGTCGCTATCACCGGGGGGGTGGCCGGTAACGTGATCCCCGACGAGTGTGTCGTGACAGTGAATTACCGATTCGCTCCGGACAAAACCGGCGCGGAGGCGGAGGCTTACCTCCGTCAGGTATTTCCCGGTATCGACCTCGTTGTCATCGATAGCGCGGATGGCGCTCGTCCCGGTCTCGACGCCCCGCTCGCGCTGCAGTTCCTCGCGGCGGTCGGCGGGGAGGCGAGGCCCAAGTACGGCTGGACGGATGTCGCCCGCTTCTCTTCCCTCGGCATCCCGGCGGTCAATTATGGGCCGGGCGACCCGCTCCTCGCCCACACGGATAACGAGCGCGTACCTGTCGCTCAGATCATCGAGTGCGAACGAGGACTGCGGGCGTGGCTCGAGCAGCGTCAACTCTGACCACTCCAATTCTGACCACGCCAATTCTCAACGCACCATTTTTACGCGTGCGATACAGCCTCACTCCCTGGTGGGTGAAGGTGGTGATTATTTGGGCAGTGTCGCGCGTGATCACCACCGGTCTTCTACTGTTTTTTGCGGCCCGCCAGGAGCTGAGCCCCTGGTCTGGCGCGCATCCGTCCTATCTTGCCTTTGCCCAGTACTGGGACAGCACCTGGTACCACATCGTCGCGGTGAGCGGATATCCGGCGACGCTTCCCCTGACCGCGGACGGCCACGTCGCCGAGAACGCCTGGGCCTTCATGCCCGCCTATCCGATGCTCGTGCGTTTCTTCATGCTGGTCACAACCCTGCCCTGGGAGCCGGTATCTGTCGCCGTCTCGCTCGCGTTCTCGGTGCTCTCGGCGCTCATGATCTACCGGCTCTTCCTGTTGCGCTTGCCGTCTGAGACCGCGCTCTTCGCGGTGGTGCTCTGGTGCGTTGCACCGCTCTCACCGATCCTGCAGGTGTCTTACGCGGAGTCGATGCACGCGTTCTTCCTCGCCCTCGCGCTTTATCTGCTCCTCGAACGTCGCTACGCCGTTCTGTTTCCGGTGGTGGCGATCATGTCAGTCACCCGACCGAGCGGGCTCGCATTCGCACTAGCGCTCTTAGTGCATCTCTGCCACCGATGGTTTACCCGTGCACGGGATCCCTTCCCGATAGCGGAGCGGATGCTCGGGGCTGGCCTCGCCGCGTTCAGCCTCATGATGGGCCTCGTCTGGCCCCTTGCCGCCTGGGCCGTCACCGGATCCGCCTCCGCCTACACCGATACCGAACTCGCCTGGCGGTCGCCCTACATCGGCGACCTCGATCTGTACCCCTTCACCCCGTGGTTGCAGGGTGCGCGCTTCTGGGGTGACCAGTGGCATCTCGGCGGCTTCGTCTTGGCACTGCTCGCGGTGTTGGTCGTGGCTTTCGCTGCGACGCTGTACACGCCGGCCGTGCGTCGGCTCGGCCCCGACCTGCGATTTTGGTCGGCCAGCTACGCGCTCTACCTGTTGGCGGTGTTCTTTCCGCAGTCGAGCACTTTCCGGTTGCTCGTGCCTCTCTTCCCGCTACTCGGGGCCGTTGCGCAGCCGCGAGCTGTGATTTACCGCATGAGCGTTGTCGCGGCGTGCATCGTCGGCCAGTGCCTCTGGATCGCGGTCTGCTGGTGGGTCGATGGGTACGACTGGACACCCCCGTAAACCTCTGGGGGGCGCCCCCGTTTTCGGGTTAGCGTCCAGTTACGGGATAATGGGAAGTCATTCCACGAAAGGGGATTCATCATGGCAGCCATGAAGCCGAGGACCGGAGACGGACCAATGGAGGCTGTTAAGGAGGGTCGCCTCATCATCGTGCGCGTCCCGCTCGAAGGCGGGGGTCGCCTCGTCGTTTCGGTCAACGATGCGGAAGCAAAAGAACTGCACGACGCACTCGCTGGGGTTGTCGCCGCAGCTCACTAGGGCCGACTTGTCGCCCTGTCCGCGGCGTTGTCTATCGCTTTGTCAGCTGCAGCAGCCCGTCGCCCACCGGTGACAGGGCACTGATCACTGCAGTGGTTTCGGCGATTTCGGCGAGGAGCGAGCGAAATCCGGTGACCGTGTCATCCCGCTGTGCCGGATCAGCGACACGGCCGCGCCAGAGTGCGTGCGCTACGAGCACCGTTCCCCCTGTTCGAGCGAGGCGCAGCCCGTGCTCCACGTACTGGATCACGGACTGCGGGTCGGCATCGACAAGGACCACGTCATAGGACTGCTCGTTCATACGGGGTAGCACGTCAATCGCACGTCCCGCGATGAGCCGCACCCGGTTCGCTGGGATACCCGCATCGAGGAATGCCTTTTTCGCGGATTGCTGGTAGTCGAGTTCGAAGTCGATCGAGGTAAGGGTGGCATCGGGGGCGCCTGACAGGAGCCAGAGGCCGCTTACACCCACGCCGGTGCCGATCTCGATGATGTTAGTCGCGGCCGTCGCTGCCGCGATGACTGCGAGCTGGGCGCCCATCGCCGGGCTCACCGCATCGATCCCCAGCTCAATCGAATGCTGCCGTGCCTGCGCTATTTCGGCGCGTTCGACGATGAAGTCCTCCGCGAACTTCCAGCTCGACTCTTTGTTTGCCAAATTCTGCTCCTCGTTCACAGCCCAGCGTAGGGGAGGGTTTGCGGCTGGGAGCGTTAGTCTGGTCGGGTGTTCGGCGGCCTGACTATCGACAAGTTCCTCGTGATCCTCGTGATCGCGGTTTTCCTGCTTGGCCCGGAACGTCTCCCGCACTATGCCGCGCAGCTCGGACGCCTGGTGCGAAGCATGCGCGACATGGCGAATGGTGCGAAAGAGCGGTTGCGGGAGGAGATGGGTCCGGATTTTGACGACGTCGATTGGAAGAAACTCGATCCACGCCAGTATGACCCGCGCCGCATCATCCGCGAAGCCCTTCTCGAGGACTCGAACGATCGAGTGGATGTGCCCCTAACCATCGTTCAGCCGGGCGGCGAATCTGCCTACGCGAAGCGCAGGCGGCTGATGGCGCAGAGCGGCGGGATCCCGCCGACAATCGCTCCCTTCGACACCGAGGCGACCTGAGCAGTCTGTCGACATCCGGCGCGGTCCCAGATTTGGCCCCTAGAGTCCTGCTATGACTGAATTAGATGGAGCCGTCGTGCTCGTCGTCGGGGCGTCCGGGGTGTTGGGTGCGGAGATCGCGCGTCTTCTCGAGGCCAAAGGGTCGACGGTGGTACGCGCTGGACGTAATCCAGATCGCTTATCCGGGTCGGACACCGTGCTTGCCGACCTCACCGACGAGACTGCTGCCGCGGCTCTCGTCGCCACGGCGGTGCGCGCCCACGATCGGCTCGATGGGATCGTCATCGCCGCGGGCGTTGTGGCCTTCGGTCCTGCCAGCGAGGTCACGGATGAGACTCTTCGTGGGCTTTTCGAGGTGAACGCCCTGGGGCCGATTCGTCTGATCCGAGAGGTGTCGCCTCATCTGGCAGCATCCGCCACCGCCGGTCGTAAACCCTTCATCCTGACAATGAGCGGCATCGTGTCCGAGACTCCGACTGCCGGCCTCGCGGCCTACTCTGCCGCTAAGGCAGCGTTGGCGGCCTTCGTACAGGCCTCGTCGCGCGAACTCCGACGTTCGGGCATCCGAGTGGTGGATGCCCGTCCCGGTCACACCGAGACCGGCCTCGCGACTCGGGCGATCGCCGGCACAGCGCCGGCATTCCCGACTGGCCTCGTTCCCTCGGCTGTAGCGGCACGGATCGTGCGCGCAATCGTCGACGACGAGAAGGATCTGCCGAGCAGCGCGTTCTGACTTGCGCCGTCATGACCCGCGTCAGCCCCGGCGATCAGGGCGGTGCGGTGAACGCGGATGGTGGAGTCGCGCGAAATCGCGTCCGAACACAGCCTCGCGCCCAGGAGCGACACGCGCGCCGAAATTTGCGGGTGCGAGTGTCACTCGTGGGCGCTGAGCTTGCGACCGGGAGCCGACCGGTCAGTCGGCCGGTTGTTCGGTTAGTTGACGCTCAAGCCCAGTTTTCGGCCGGCGAGGCCTCGACCGCGGCTCGCGAGCTGATCCGCCACTGCGAGGATCGCAACGGATGCCGCATCCCGCGGGTCTGACAGCACGATCGGCCTCCCCGCGTCTCCGCCTTCGCGCAGCGCGACACTGAGCGGGATCGCGGCCAGCACGGGAACTGGCTGATCCTGTCCGGCCGAGAGTCGTGCCGCGACATCCGCTCCGCCGCCCGAGCCGAAAAGCTCAAGCACTGTGCCGTCGGGCTGCGCCAGCCCGGACATGTTCTCGATGACTCCGATTACCTGCTGGCCCGTCTGGCGTGCCACGGTCGCGCTTCGTTCGGCGACCTCGGCTGCCGCTCCCTGCGTGGTGGTGACGACGATGACTTCGGCATGCGGCAGCAGCTGTCCGAGTGAGATCGCGACGTCGCCGGTGCCCGGGGGCAAGTCGAGCAGCAAGATGTCCAGGTCGCCGAAATACACGTCGGTGAGGAACTGCTGGATCGTGCGGTGCAGCATCGGCCCCCGCCAGGACACAGCGGCGTTGTTCTCCACGAACATGCCGATCGAGATCACCTTCACGTCGTAGTTGATGGGCGGCAAGATCATCTCGCCCACCTTTGTGGGCTTCGCTCCGGAAAGCCCGAGGATGCCCGGAATCGAGAATCCGAAGACGTCAGCGTCGATGAGACCAACAGCCAGTCCGCGCGCCGCGAGCGCGACAGCGAGATTTGCGGTGATCGTCGACTTGCCGACACCCCCTTTTCCGCTCGTGATGGCGATGATTCGGGTGAGCGAATCCGGGCCGAATTGCAGGTCGCGCGATCGGCCACCCCGCAGCTTCTCCGTGAGGGCAGTACGTTGCTCTCGTGTCATTATGCTGACGTCGACTGTCACGGATGTCACGCCTGGCACGGATCCTGCGGCCTCACGCACGTCGCGCTCGATGGTCTGAGCTGCGGGGCATCCCACGATCGTCAGCGTGAGGCCGACCACCACGGCTCCGTCCGCTGAGGCGGTGATGCTCCCGATCATGTCGAGTTCGGTGACCGGCTTGCGGAGTTCGGGGTCGATCACCCGGGAGAGGGCGTTCCGCACCTCTCGGTCGAGGTTGGTAGACGTGTTCACCCCGCGTTACCGTCGGGCTTCCGATCCCTCTCCAAGTCCTCCAGAAGGGCCCGCAGCTCAGCGCGGATGAAGTCTTTCGAAGCAAGTTCGCGCACCGCGAGCCTCAGCGAGACAACCTCACGAGCGAGGTACTCCGTGTCGGCGATGTTGCGTTCTGCGCGCTGGCGATCCTGCTCGAACTGTACTCGGTCTCGATCATCCTGGCGGTTCTGGGCGAGGAGGATGAGGGGTGCGGCATACGAGGCCTGCAGCGAAAGAATGAGCGTGAGTAGCGTGAAGTTTGTCCTGCGTGGGTCGAACTGTGTGCCGGCGGGCGCATAGCTGTTGAAGGCGAGCCAGATCACGACAAACGCGGTCATGCCCACCAGAAAATACGAGGTCCCCATCGCGCGGGCGAAGCCTTCGGAAAATCGACCCACGCGATCCTGGCCGCCCATGCGGGGAACGAAGCGGTTACGCAGCCCCTTGGGGGTATCGAGCGAATCAGAGCGACGAGCCATTGAGCGACCTCCTTGCGGCAGATGGGACGACGGGGATAGTGCTGGTGTCGGCATTCGCCGGCGCAGGATCGTCGTCGTGACTTCGCCAGTCATCGGGCAGTAGGTAGTCGAGGACATCGTCAATGGTCACCACCCCGACTAGTCGGTGGTTGTCGTCGACAACGGGAAGTGAGACCAGGTTGTAGCTCGCAAGGGTGCGGGCGACTTCTGCGGCGGATGCATTTGCCCTGACCGGTTCGAGCTTCTGGTCGAGCAGGGTACCGAGACGTTCCATGGGCGGGTAGCGAAGCATCCGCTGAAAATGAACCATTCCGAGGAACCGGCCGGTCGGCGGTTCGTAGGGCGGAAGCGTCACGCAGACGGCTGCGCCCAAAGCGGGCGCGAGTTCATGGCGGCGAATCAGGGCGAGACCCTCCGCAACGGTCGCGTCGGCTGAGACAATGATCGGCTCCGGTGTCATGAGACCGCCGGCGGTGTCTGGCGCGTAGGCGAGCAGCATTCGCACGTCTTCGGCCTCTTCGGGCTGCATGAGGCCGAGCAATACCTCGCCCCGCTCGTCGGTGAGTTGCGCGATGAGGTCGGCCGCGTCATCCGGCTGCATCTGATCGAGCACATCGGCGGCGCGGGAGTCTTCGAGCTGGTTGAGGATATCGACCTGGTCGCTTTCCGGCATCTCTTCAAGCACATCGGCGAGGCGTTCGTCGCTCATTTCCTCGGCCACCTCGAGCATCCGCTGCTCTGGCAGATCCAGCATCGCATTGGCGAGGTCGGCCGGTAACAGATCTTCGTATGTGGCGAGAAGCTGGGTGGCAGATTGCGCAACGCCGGTGGAGCGCTCGCGCATGTCGGCCCAGGGGGAGAACACCGTCTGCCCTTTGGCGAACGGGGAGGCGCTGGTCTTCGGTCGACGGAGGAAGAGCTCGGTGACGGCCCACTCGCCGGGACCGCTTTCTTCGATCGCCACATCCTCGATCGTGGCACTGCCCGACGTGTCGACGAGGGTGACCTCGCGGCCGAGCATCTCGGCAATCACCCTTACTTCGCCACCGCGCTGTTCGAATCGACGCATATTGATGAGGCCGGTGGTGATGACCTGGCCGGAACCGAAGCTTGTGACCCGTCCAATCGACAGGAAGACACGCCGCTTGCCCGGTACCTCCGCGATCAGGCCGACGACGCGGGGCGGTTCCTTCTGTCGGTACACCACGAGTACATCGCGCACCCGTCCGACCTTGTCTCCGGCGGGGTCGAAAACGGAGCACCCGGCCAGTCGGGCGACGAAGACTCTCGCGGCGCTCACAGATCTAACTTAGACCTTGTGGATGCGCGGAGAGGATAATGTGACCATGACCAACCAAAGCCCTCTCGCTCGCCGTGGCCGTCTCATTCCGACCCTTCCGAAGGGCGATGTTCTTGGCAACTACGACAGCTACTTCGAGGCCCAGGCAGTGGTTGACCGTCTTGCGAAAGCAGACTTCCCGGTCAAGCAGGTCTCAATCGTTGGAAGCGATCTCAAGACGGTCGAACGAGTGACCGGCAAACTCACTTACGGTCGCGCAGCGGGAGCAGGTGCGGCGAGCGGCACCTGGTTCGGTCTCTTCATCGGCGTGCTCTTCACCTTCGGCGGCACCGGTACGGTTTTGCAGTACGTGATCGCCGCCATCATTATCGGAGCCGGCTTCGGGGCGCTCTTCGGTGTTGCGGCAACCGCCATTACCCGTCGCACACGCGACTTCACGTCTACCCACCAGGTGCTCGCCAGCCGCTACGAGATCGTTGTCGACCCCAATCTGCTGTCGAAGGCGCAGGATGTGCTGTCGCGCCCCGTCCCAAGCTAGCGGGAGCGTCTAGGCCCCGAAAGGCTTTCAGTAGCCTGCGGCCGCGTCATCAGCGCAGCCAAGCCTCAACGTCATCTGCCGTGCGGGGGATTCCGATCGAAAGATTCTCTGCGCCCGCGTCTGTGACCAGGATGTCGTCTTCGATACGCACCCCGATGCCGCGGAAATCTTTGGGCACAGTGAGGTCGTCGGGCTGAAAGTAGAGACCGGGCTCGATGGTGAACACCATCCCGGCCTCAAGTACACCGTCAAGATAGAGGTCGCGCCGTGCCGCCGCGCAGTCGTGCACATCTAGGCCGAGATGATGCGAGGTACCGTGAACCATGTACCGCCGGTGAAACTGATTCTCCGGCTTCATCGACTCCTCCGCGCTCACCGGCAGGAAGCCCCACTCCGCGGTTTTCTGGGCGATGACCCCCATGGCGGTCGCGTGGATTTCGCGGAAACGGATGCCCGGGCGCACGATCGCCAATGCGGCATCCGCTGCTTCACGCACGGCTTCGTATACGAGCCGTTGGGTTTCATTGAAGACCCCGTTCACGGGCAGGGTGCGAGTGATGTCCGCGGTGTACAGACTGTCCAGTTCGATGCCGGCATCCATCAGGATAAGGTCGCCCTCCCTGACCGCGCCGTCGTTGCGGGTCCAGTGCAGGATGCAGGCGTGCGCTCCTGAGGCGGCGATTGTGTCATAACCGACCGTGTTGCCCTCCGCGCGTGCTCGACGATTGAAGGTGCCCTCCACGAGGCGCTCACCTCGCTCATGGGCCACGATGGCCGCACGATCCGCGATTACGTCGTCGAAGCCCTTCTTGGTCGCGGCGACGGCGTGCCGTAACTGCTCGATCTCGTAGGCGTCTTTGACCAGGCGGAGTTCGGAAAGGTCGCGGGCAAGTGCGACGTCGGCGTCGGTTTCGAGGCTCTCAGGGCTGTCGCTGTCAGTGGAAAGCAATCGTCGTCCGTCGACCTGGTCGGTCAGATCGCTGTCGCCCTCCCGCAGGATGATCGTGTTGGCGTCGACTGCGTCGAGCACTCGCTCGAAGTCCGCGAGGTCGACCGTAAGCAAGCCGAGGTCGTGCGACACCTGGGACAGCGAGGGCCGGGGACCAGTCCAGAATTCGCCGATCTCCGGGTTCGCGTAAAACTCGTCAGAGTCGCGGCCAGCCGCCTTGCGAAAGTACAGAGTGGCATCGTGGCCCTCGACAGTCGGTTCGAGTACGAGCACACTTCCGGGCACTGAGTCGCTCGCCCAGCCGGTGAGGTGAGAGAAAGCCGAGTGCGCCCGATAGGCATAGTCGGTGTCATTGGATCGCACTTTGGCCGCCCCTGCCGGGATGATCAGGCGACTGCCGGGGTAAAGCGCCGAGATCCGTGCCCGGCGAGCGGCCGCCCATGCGGATTGTTCGCGCGGCCGGGGGTCGTCTTCGGTGCGTTCAGCCCAGTGGGACGAGATGTATTGTCTGAAGGTATCGGAGACGGGCACGGTGGAACGGTTAGAGGTCGCGCCGGGCTTGGAGGTCGCGCGGGGCGTGGATGCATTCTGGTCGGCCATGGGACCATTCTCCACCGCTGCGATCTTCCGCGCAGCGCAGTGCGCATCAGACGGCGAGTGGAGTCAGCTTGCCTGGCGGTGCGGACGTGCTCGCACCCCGAAGGGCCAAAGAGGTTTTGCTGGCACGAGGGACTCACGACTCGCCGTCGACCGCGCGACATGATCGAACGACGAGACCGGAGCGGGAAGCTCCGAAACGTCGAGCGTGATCATGCCCGTGTCGATCGTGTTGTCCGGTGTGCGCGCCACCCCACCGATGAACCACCCCTCAGTAGCGTCGGGCGAACTGCTGAGGACATCCTCAAAACTCTTCATTGCTCTGCCCCTGCCTGTGCGCTCGTGACCGCTGGTGTGTTGACATTAGTTCAACAGAGACTGAAGGTCTTGTCTATGACCCGCCGAACTCCTTGACGAAAATTGTTGAAGAGAGTAGGCAGGCACGAGTGCGCGGAGGCAGGTCGATACAGACCTCGCAAATCTGATCGGGAGTGAATAAGAGTGTCAATTGTTTTCGCGACCTCGGCTGTCCCGGCTGCTTCATTGCCCGTGCGAGCCCCGGTTTTCGCTGACACCCACCAACGCATCATCGAAGCCAGCTATCGGCTGTTCAGCCGCCGGGCGGTGCGGGATGTCGCGATGGACGAGATCGTCATCGCATCCGGTGTCGCCAAAGCCACGCCGTAACGTCATTTTGCGACCAAAACGACCTCGTGCTCGCCTTTCTCGCTCGCCGGGAAGCGGACTGGGCCTTCGACACTGTCGAACAGGGCGCCCGCTCTCGTTCATCAGACCCCCAGGAACAGTTACTTGCCATCTTTGACGTCTGTGACGACTGGTTTAGCGAGACGACTCCGAAGCGTGTTCCTTCGTCAAGGTGCTGCTGGAAATGGGGGCCGATGACCCACTCGGTCGCGCAAGCATCGTCCATCTCGCAAACATTCGCTCGGTGGTGAGCGGGTTCGCCGCGGGGGCCGGGCTGACGGAGCCCGAGCAATTCGCCCTGTTCTCGCACATCCTGATGAAGGGATGCATCCTGCAGGCGACCGAGGCAGATCGCCTCACCGCCCGTCGTGCACGCACGCTCGGCGAGCTGCCGATTGCGGCGAATCGAGCTGCTCCATTCTCGTTGGGCTAGGACGCCGGACGCAGCCGCACGACGATCGGCCGGTGGTCGCTTCCGGCGGCATCGAGATTTTCGATCACCCGCATCGCGACGACTTTCCAGTTTTTCGTTGTCATCACGTGGTCGATCGGCGTACCGAGAACTGCGGGAACGCTGGTGGGCCAGGTGCCCACCGCAGCGGAATGCGCGTGGAGGGCAGCATCCGTGCACGCCCCGACGGTCGTTCCCGGTGCCGTACCCAGACCGGACAGGTGGTCGAGAGTCGCATTGAAATCACCGGCCAGGATCACATTTTTCGAGCGGCAGGCACCCGCGAGCCAGCGCAGGTCCCTATTCCAATTTTGCAGTTCACTTGGCAGCGGGGCCACCGGATGCGCGGCAACGATTGTCGGACCGGTTCCGCTGTCGGGCACCATCACGAGACTGGGAAGGGTCGAGGTCGATCCGGCTGCCTCATCAAGGTGATAGCCACCGAGCGTGGTGCTGATGAGCACCGAGGTGGAGCGCGACGGGGAGACCTGCCCATGCGCAACGGTGTGCGAGACCATGGGATGCCCCGCCGCCGTCATCCGCTCGGCCGCAGCTTTCGCTGTCGTCTCGGTCGTTTCGGGGAGGGCAACGATATCCGCATCGGAGTCGATGGCAAGCGTCGCGATCGCATCGGGTCCTGGTGCGCCGCCGAGTGTGTTCCAGGCGACGACCGTGAGATCGGTCGCCGCTCGAGCGGGCAGCGCGCTGCCGCCGAAGCCACGGCTGGCGAGCACGGCCGCGTTGAGAAGGATGAAGACCAGCGCAAGGGCAGCGAGGCTCAGGCCGAGGCGCCGGAAGCGCTGGTTCGCCGTGGCGAGGACCAGGAGTAACACGAGGACCGCCGCAGCGCTCAGCGCCGCGGCTCCTCGGAATGATGCAAGTTGGGCGATACCAGCGACGCGGTGCAGGGAGAAAAGTTGCGGCCAACTCAGTATGAGCACGGCCGCAGCGAGAACGATCAGAAGCAGAGTGGCAAGCAGACGGCGAAACATCGTGGCTCAGACTAACCGCAATAGAGTTGCAAGATGCCCAAACCGATCGACCTGCACACCCACAGCAGCGTCTCCGACGGCACCGAGACCCCGAGCGAGCTGATGAAAGCGGCAGTAGCGGCGGGGCTCGGCACGGTGGCGATCACCGACCACGATTCGACGGCGGGCTGGCAGGAAGCCTGTGCCGCAGCATCCGGGACCGGCCTGACCGTGATTCCGGGAATGGAGCTCAGCACAAACTACGGTCCCGCGAGCGTTCATGTGCTCGCCTACCTCTTTGATCCGGCGGACGCGATGGTCATCGCTGAAACGGCGAGGATCCGCGACGGGCGAATGCATCGCGCCGAGCGAATCGTTGAACGCATCGCCGTCGACTACGACATCACCTGGCAAGAGGTTTTGGCCCAGTCGGTGGAGGGTGGCACTCTCGGGCGACCGCATATCGCCGATGCGCTGGTTGCAAAGGGGCTGGTGAGCGATCGCAGCGCGGCGTTCGAGACCATCCTGCACTGGAAGAGCGGCTACTACGAGAAGTATTACGCGCCCTCACCCCTTGACGGCGTGCGGATGATCGTCGCGGCCGGT
>Ga0123339_10002102_pt1 | contig 13535 bp, 10 predicted proteins | sample lystaG_FD_89956 | JGI IMG/M metagenome (GOLD analysis project Ga0123339, IMG submission 89956) | Glacier valley bacterial and archeal communities from Borup Fiord, Nunavut, Canada, to study Microbial Dark Matter (Phase II) -... | ecosystem: Environmental > Aquatic > Freshwater > Ice > Glacier ... | reverse complement strand
GCCCGGCGCGCCGGCAGCGCCGTCCCCACCACCTTGCCCAGCACCGTCGCCCCGACTGCCACCGCCAGCAGGCCAAGGAAGCTTGCGGACCCCGGCGCGATCACCGCGCGCAGGCCGGTGGACATGAAGAAGAACGGCAGCAGCACGGTGGCGGTCAGCAACTCCAGCCGGGCCAGCAGGGCGGGCCGGCACGCGGCGGGCATCACCGCCCCGGCCGCGAAGGCCCCGACCAGGAAGCCGGTGCCCAGCGCCTCGGACAACCCAGCCGACAGCAGCGCGAGCGTGACGCCGGCCACCAGCACCGCCTGCTCCCCTGCCCCGGCCAGCCGGGCCAGCCAGGGCCGCACGACGAGGGCGAGCACCGCGAACCACAGCACAGCCAGCGCCAGCAGCCCCAGCCCGACCGCGCCGCCCTGCGCCCCGGCGAGGGCCAGCAGCACCGCCAGCATCACCCAGAGCGCCGCGTCGTTCACCGCCGCCAGTGCCAGCGCGATCTGGCCGATGCGGGCGTGCAGCAGCCCGAGTTCCTGCAGCACCGCCGCCAGCACCGGCAAGGCGGTCACGGCGATGCAGATGGCGATGGCCGCGACGAACCCGGCGCCGCTGCCTGCCGGTCCCATCGCACCCGGCACGGCGCCCAGCATCCAGCCGCCGGCAGCCACGCCGAGCGCCAGCGGCGCCAGAACGCTGCCCAATGCGATGCCGCCCAGCCCCCGCCCGTCCTGACGTAGCGCCGGGATATCCAGGTGCAGCGCCGTCACGAACACATACAGAAGCACGCCCAGGCTGGACACGCCGTCCACTGCCGCCAGCACGGGCCGGGTGAACACCGCCGCATGCCACTCCGGCGCCACCAGCCCGGCGCAGGACGGGCCGAGCAGCACGCCGACCAGGATTTGCACCACCGCGAGCGGCGCCGCCCGCCGCACGGCGCCAACCCGCCACAGCAGCCAGGGCAGCAGCACGATGGCGCAGGAGACAACGAGCAGGCTGACCTTGGTGGACACAGGCGGCGGCTCCGGCACGGGTTCGCCAGTTGCTTACAGGATAAGGTTGGCTGCGTCGCTGCCTCCGGCGCCTGCTTCTATGCGGCCCGGCATCCTGCTAAGCAGCGCGGGGCCTTGCAGGAGACACCATGTCCAGCATCAAGATCACCGCCGCGGACGGCGGCAGCTTCGACGCCTTCGTCGCCACACCCTCCGGCGAGGGCGCGCACGGCGTCGTTGTGCTGATCCAGGAAATTTTCGGCGTCAACGAGTCGATGCGGGAGACCGCGCGGCAGGTCGCCGACCAGGGCTTCATCGTCGTCGCCCCCGACCTGTTCTGGCGCATCCGCCCCGGCGTCGATCTGACTGACAGGTCGGAGGCCGAGTGGAAGGAGGCGTTCGCGCTGATGAACGCCTTTGACCAGGACAAGGGGATCGAGGACCTGAAGGCGACGGTGGCCGCCGCGCGCACCATGCCGGGCAGCAACGGCAAGGTGGGGACCATGGGCTACTGCCTGGGCGGCCGGCTGGCGATGATGATGGCGCTGCGGTCGGATGCGGACGTGAACGTGTCCTATTACGGCGTCGGGCTGGATGGGCTGCTGGACGGGATCGCGGGCATCAAGGCGCCGCTGCTGGTGCATATCGCCGATGAGGACAAGTTCTTCCCGGCGGAGGGCCGGGCAAAGGTGGTTGCGGCGTTGCAGGGCAACCCGCATGCCCATGCCTACGTGTATCCCCATGCCGACCATGCCTTCGCCCGCGTGGGCGGCACGCATTGGCAGGCGCGGGCGGCCACCATAGCCAACGGGCGCAGCGCCGAGGCGCTGGCAGCCGCGCTGGGCTAGGCACGTGACGCCGGACAGCCTGGCGGCGCTGGTGCCGGACGGCGCGTTGCTGGCGCTGCCGCCGGACAACTCGCTGGCGCCCTGCGCCTTTGCCCGCGCCCTGGTCCGGCGCGGGGTCCGGGGCCTGCGGCTGCTGGGTGTCCCGGTGTCGGGCTATGCGACGGACCTGCTGATCGGCGCCGGGTGCGTGGCGCAGGTGCAGACCAGCGCCGTGACGCTGGGGGAGGCCGGGCTGGCGCCGCGCTTCGCCGCCGCCGTGGCGGATGGCACGCTGGAGGTGCTGGACGCCACCTGCCCGGCCATCCACACCATGCTGCAAGCCGCCGAAAAGGGTGTGCCCTACATGCCGCTGCGCGGCCTGCTGGGCAGCGACGTGCTGGCACACCGGCCGGACTGGCGCGTGGCGCAGAACCCGTTCAGCGACGTGCCGGACCTAGTCGTTCTGCTCCCTGCACTGTCGCCGGACATCGCGGCCTTCCATGCCGTGATGGCGGACGCGCACGGCAACGTCTGGGTGGGGCGGCGGCGGGAACTGGCGACGCTGGCCCATGCCGCCCGCCGCGTGCTGGTGACGGTGGAGCGGATGGTGCCGGGGAATATGCTGTACGACGAGCGGCTGGCGGCCGGCGTCATCAGCGGCACCTACATCGACACGGTGGCCGTGGCGCAGCATGGCGCCTGGCCCATCGCGTTGCTGGACGAGTATCCCGCCGACGCTGGACACATGCAGGAGTATGCCCGTGCTGCCCGCACCATGGCGGGGTTCCGCGCTTACCTGGACCATCACGTCCTGCCGGCCGCCGCCGCATGATCCAGCCGGAGGAGCGGCTTGCGGCTGGCATCGCCCGGCTGATCCTGGACCCGGCACAGCCCCCGGCCCGGCACATTGCCGTCGGCGCCGCCAGCCCGGTCCCTGCCGCGGCGTGCTGGCTGGTCCGTCTCTTGGGCCATCCCGTCCGCCTGTCCCTGCTGCACCGGCCGCAGGGCAACCCGTTCACCGAAGGCTCGCGGGAGCTGTTCGACCTGGCGGGACAGGGGCGCATCGACCTGTTCTTCCTGGGCGGCGGGCAGATCGACGGGCAGGCGAACCTGAACCTGCTGGGGACCGGCGCATGGCCGGGCCGGACGGCGCGGTTCCCGGGCAGCTTCGGCTCGGCCTTCATGTACATGATGGTGCCGCGCACGATCCTGTTCCGGGAGGAGCACAGCCCCCGCGTGCTGGTGCCGCGTGTGGACCACATCAGCGCGCCGGGCGTGTCGCCACCGGAGCACTTCCGGCGCGGGACGGCGCAGGCGCTGGTGACGGGGCGGTGCGTGTTCCGCTTCGACGCCGCCGCGGCCCGGTTCAGCCTGGCCTCGCTCCACCCCGGCGAGACCGCAGGCAGCGTGCGTGCCGCCACCGGCTTCGACTATGATGGCAGCGATGCGCCCGTGACGGCCGATCCCCCGCCGGAGTGGCTCGCCTTGCTGCGCGGACCCGTCTGTGACGAGATGCGCGGGACATATCCGGCGTTCTGCGCGCGGGTCTGGGGAGGGCTGGCAGCATGATGGACGGCGGGGCGGTCAAACCGGACGGCAAGGGCCTGGCGGCGTCGCCGGGCGCACTGGCAGGGCTGCGCGTCGTGGACCTGACGCGGGTGCTGGGCGGCCCCTACTGCACCATGATCCTGTCCGACCATGGCGCCGAGGTCATCAAGGTGGAGCCGCCGCAGGGTGACGAGGTCCGCGACTGGGGGCCGCCTTTCCAGGAGTATGAGCCGGGGGAGCATGGGCCGGGCGAACGGGACGCCAGCTACTTCATCGGCGTCAACCGCAACAAGCGCAGCATCGCCCTGGACCTGTCCAGGCCCGGAGGCCGCGCGGTGCTGCTACGCCTGATCGAGACGGCCGACATCCTGGTCGAGAACTTCAAGCCCGGCGCCATGGAACGCTGGGGCCTGGGATACGAGGCCGACCTGGCGCCGCGCTTCCCGGGCCTGATCCACTGCCGGGTGTCCGGCTTCGGCGCTGATGGCCCGCTCGGCGGCCTGCCCGGCTACGACGCCATCCTGCAAGCCATGACAGGGCTGATGAGCATCAACGGCGACCCCTCGACCGGGCCGCTCCGCATGGGCACCCCGGTGGTCGATCTGGCGACCGGGCTGTATTCGGTGATCGGCATCCTGATGGCGCTGCATGAGCGCAAGGCGTCCGGGCTGGGCCAATACCTGGACATGACGCTGCACGATTGCGGCATGGCGCTGCTGCACCCGCAGGCCGCCAACTACTTCCTGAACGGCAAGCGACCGATGCCGCTGGGCAACCCGCACCCGAACATCGCGCCTTATGAGAAGTATGCGACCGCCACCGGCGAGATTTTCATCGCCATCGGCAATGACGGCCAGTTCCGCCGCCTGTGCGAGCACCTGGGCCGCCCGGACCTGCCCGGCGACCCGCGGTTCCTGACCAACGGCGACCGCGTCCGCAACCGTCCGGCGTTGCAGGAGCAGCTTGCTGCCGCCTTCGCCCCGCAGGATGGAGAGGCGCTATGCCAGGCCCTGCTGCGCGCAGGCTTGCCAGCCGGGCCGGTGCTGGCTGTTGATGAGGCGATGCAGGCCCCGCACACCGCGGCCCGCGCGATGGTGACGGAACTGCCCCTGGATGGCGGCGGCACCTATCGCGCGCTGGGCACGCCGATCAAGCTGAGCCGCACGCCCGGCGGCACGCGCGCCGCGCCGCCGCGCTTCAACCAGCATGGGGCAGAAGTGCTGGCGAGCCTGGGTTATTCGGACGCGGAGGTCGAGGCGTTGCGGGCGGACGGCGTGCTGTTCGACACACGCCGTTAGAATTGTCTTAACGTCCAAGCATATTACCCCTTTCTCGTGAGCCGCGCTTGCGGTGTCGCAACCCAGGGGCCGGGACGCGAGGCCCGCGGGCAATCCTTCGATGAATCAAATCATCACTTTGCCCATCGCGTAGCAGCGCTGCCCCGTCCCCAATCTTCCGAACACGGTCGCGCGCTTGCCAGCGGTATACATCTTGCATCGATAATTGAGGTCTTGCCGCTCGCGCCCGGACCTGCGGGAGCCCTCCGGCCGGTGGCTTCTCCAGAACGGTTCACTCACCGTTAGAATGTAGGCGCCTATCCTGAAGCGGTCCGTCACCAGTTGCGCACCTACATGCGTCCTTATGCCGGACCTGGCCACCCGAAGCTGGGCAGGAGCCCATGCTGCGAGGATGCGGCAGGACGTTTCCGCAGGGAGTTTCCGATGATTGATCCTACGTTCGGCGGGGCAGGCACATTGGCGCACTCGTCTGCCCTTGTCGTCGATGACGACGATTTCAGCCGCCGCACCGCCAGCCGCATCCTGCGCCGCCTGGGCATGGCCTCCGTCACTGAAGCCGCGGGCGGCGAGGAAGCGCTGCGATGCGTGGCCTCGTTGCAGGCTCCGCTCGACCTGATCCTGTGCGATTTGAAGATGCCTGGCGTGGACGGGGTCGAAACCCTGCGCAGCCTGGCCGCCGCCAAGGTTTGCAGTCTCATCATCCTGGTCAGCGGTGCGGACGGCCGCGTCCTGCGATCCGCCCGGCAGATGGCCGCCAGCTTTGGCATCGGCACCCTCCGGTCGATCGAGAAGCCGCTGACCACGCAGAAGCTCAAGGACATCCTGGCCGAGGCGCGCGCGGAACGCCCTGTCCCGCCGGCGGTCGCCCACACCGGCCAAACCACGCAGCCCATCGCCGACGCCGATATCCTGCACGGGCTGGCCCGGGGCGAGTTCACCGCCTACTTCCAGCCCAAGGTGGCCCTGGCCAGCAGGCATGTCGCGGGCGCCGAGGCGCTCGCCCGTTGGGTCCGTCCGGGCCACGGCGTGCTCGCCCCCGGCACCTTTATCCCCGCCGTGCAATCCGCCGGCCTGCTCGGCGCGATGACGGACGTGATGGTGGAGTCTGCGGCTAGGCAATGCCGCGCCTGGCAGGCCGCCGGGCTGGACATCCCGGTCAGCGTCAATCTCAGCGTCAGTTCGCTCGCCAACCGGGACCTGCCGCAGCACCTGGTCGCACTTGTCGCCGCCCAGGGCTTAGCCCCCGAGCACATCACGTTCGAGATCACCGAGGACGGCGTGCTTCACCAGACCAATGCGCGCGAAATCCTGACCCGCCTGCGCCTACAGGGCTTCGGCTTGTCGATCGACGACTTCGGCACCGGCTATTCCACCCTTCAACAGCTTCTTGAGGCCCCGTTCGACGAGTTGAAGATAGACCAGTCTTTTGTCCGCTCGGCGCCCACCGATGAGGAGGCCGCGGCGGCACTCGCCTGCAGTATCACCCTTGCCCGCAGCCTCAAGCTGCGCGTGGTGGGAGAGGGGATCGAAACCGACGCACAATTGCAGTTCCTGCATGACGCCGGCTGCGACATCGGCCAGGGCTACAGGATCGCTCGCCCCATGCCCGGGGAGGCCATGGCCGCCTGGGCACAGGCCTGGCGCCGAGACGCCCTGGCCAAAACCGCGGCCTGAGATGGCGCTGGCCCAAGTTCTGCGCCGGGTGCTGCGCTCGGCCGGTCGGTCGGCTGGCCTGGTCGCGCGCGGCTCCATGCAGGCGGGCACGCCGCTATTGGGCCTGTTCGGCCTCGTGCTGCTTTGGACGGCGGTGCTGCACTTCCTGTCGGCGGAGCGCGAGCAATCGCTTCAGTCTGCCCGGCAAAATACCACCAACCTGTCCCGCGTCTTCGAGGAACATATCGTCCGCTCGCTCAAGGCGGTTGACCAGACGCTGCTCTACATCCGCGATTCCTACAAAACCGACCCCACCGGTTTTGATCTGACCGAATGGACCCGCCGCACGCAGGCGCTGACCGACCTCAGCTTTCAGATCGCGCTCATCGGGAAGGACGGCTATGTCATCACGACCAACCTCCTGTCGGGTGCAGCCCGGATCAATCTCAGTGACCGGGAGCATTTCCGCGTCCACCGGGACGATCCGGAGGACCGGCTGTTCGTCAGCAAGCCGGTGCTGGGCCGGGTCAGCAATCGGTGGTCGATCCAGCTCACCCGCAAGCTGATCGCCCAGGATGGCTCGTTCAACGGCGCCATCGTCATCTCGCTCGACCCGCAATACCTCTCACGTTTCTACGAATCCATTGATCTTGGCGAGCGCGGCGCGGTGACCCTGGTCGGGCTGGACGGCATCATACGCGCCCGCGGCACCGCGCAGCAGCCCGGCGCGGATGCAGACGCCGCAATCGGAAGATCGGCGCTCGGCGGACGCCTGCTGACCGAATACAGCCACGTCAGCAGCGGCACCTTCACCGCCGCCAGCGACACGGACGACATCCGCCGGATCACCTCGTATCGCGCCGTGCGTGGATACCCGCTGATCGTCAGCGTCGGCATTGAACAGGCCGCCGTCCTGGCGGTGTATCACGTCAACCGCCGCTCCTACCTAACGCTTGCGGCCGTCCTGTCCTTTGTGCTGGTGCTGGTGACCGCCCTCGTGGTCATCCGCCAGTTCCGTCTCAACCAGGCGCGCGAGCGGCTTCGCAGCAGCGAGGCCGCCCATGCCAAGAAATCCGACCTGCTGGAACTGACGCTTCAGCACATAAGCCAGGGCCTGCTGATGGTGGACGCCGGGGGCCGCGTGCAGGTCTGCAACGACCGAGCCATGCAGAAACTCGGCCTACCGGTGCCGCTGATGCGTGACCAACCTCTGTTTGACGACGTTCTTCAATGGCAGTGGCAGAACGGCGAGTTCGGCGCAGATGGCCAACGCCTGCCCGGTGACCTGCGCAGCTTTGTCCTATCCGGCGGCACTTCAGATCAAGCCAGCGAATACGAGCGGGTCCGGCCCAACGGCGTCACCCTCGAAGTCCGCAGCATTCCGATCCCCGGCGGCGGCTTCGTGCGCACCTTCACCGATATCACCCGCATCAAGGAGAACGAGGCCGGCTTGCGCGCCGCCATGGAACGCGCGGACAAGGCGGCCAGAGCCAAATCCGAGTTCCTTGCAACGATGAGCCACGAAATCCGCTCACCCATGAGCGCACTGGTCGGCGTCGTGGACCTGCTGCGCGAAACAGCGCTCGGGCAGGACCAGGCCTGGATGGTGAACATGATCCACGGCTCCGCGCGGTCCCTGCTCGCCGTGCTGAATAGCATCCTGGACTTCTCCAAGATCGAAGCCGGCGCGCTCTCCATCGTGCACGAACCTGTCCATCTGCGCGACCTCATCGCCCAACTCGCCCAGCCCTACGCGCTCGAGGCCATGCGGAAAGGCATCGCACTCGATGTACAGATTGCCTCCGACCTGCCCAACGACGTCCAGACCGACCCGCTGCGGTTGGGCCAGATCCTGAACAACCTGCTCTCCAACGCGATCAAGTTCACCGCTTCCGGTTCGGTCACGCTCGCCGTCCAACCTTCTGGCGCCGATCCTGCCTGGCTGCGCTTCGCTGTCCGTGACACTGGCATAGGCATGGAGGCCGGCGTGATCGCACGCCTCTTTGCCCCCTTCATGCAGGCAGACGGCTCGACGACGCGCAACTATGGCGGCACCGGCCTCGGCTTGTGCATCTGCCAGTGCCTGGCCGAGTTGCTTCACGGGACCCTCGATGTTGAGAGCCAGGCAGGCGAAGGCAGCATGTTCACCCTCAATCTGCCCTTGGTGCCAGCCAGACGGCCCGACAACCGCCTGGATACCGCCTCGCCGGCCGTTCTGCACCCGCTCCGCCCCAGCCGGGTGCTGGTTGCCGATGACGACCCGTCCAACCGGTGGCTCACTCAGCGCCAGTTGCAGCTGCTGGGGCTTGAGGTGGACACGGCCGAGAACGGCAGGTCCGCGTTGGAGAAGCTGCACGCCGGGCAATACCACCTGCTGGTCACCGACTGCCACATGCCGGAAATGGACGGCTCCGCCCTTGCAAGGGCAGTGCGTGCCTCAACCGACCCGGCCCTGTCTGCCATTCCCATCATCGGCCTGACGGCGGACGCGACCGTTACCCAGCGCGCCCGCTGCTTCGACGCCGGCATGAGCGACGTCGCGATCAAGCCGGTCAGCCGCGACCACATGCACCGCCTGCTGTCCGCCCTCGGCACCAACGCGAACGCCGCCCCATCTGAGATCAAACCAGTGCCGTCCGACTCCCCGACTTTCGATCCCTCAACCTACCAGGATCTGTTTGAACCCGGTGATCCCGAGGGCGCGGGCTGGCTGCGCGAGTACTTGGACGGAGCCCGTAACATGCTGGAAGACCTGCAGCCGGCCGTCACTGTAAGCGAGCCTGATCGTGCCGCGATCGTCGCAACCGCTCACCGTCTGGCCGGCTCATCCCTCTCAGTCGGCGCGACCAGGCTGGGCCAAGCCGCCAAGCGCTTCGAGCATGCTGCCGAGACGGCGGCGCCTCCTATCCTCGCGAGGATGCAGTCAGCGCTCATCCTGGACTACGAGGAGGCTTGCGAGGGCATCCACAGCTTTCAGGCTAAGCAACCTGCAAACCACCCGGCAATGTCCTATCCCGAAACGGCGTTTTCGGGCATGTCAGAGCGGCGCTAGGCCGGGCTGCCGTCCGGCAGGTGGGCTTCGGCCTCCGCCCGCAAGCGATGGAAGCTGCGCCGGCTGAAGAACAACAAGACCAGGTAGATCAGCCCGGCCCCTGCCAGCGCCGCCCAGGGATCAGCCACCAGCACCGCCGTGAACGTGCCGACGCCCAGCAGCAGCGGCAGGGCCAGGGGTTTCGGCACCTTGAAGTTCTTGAAGCTCCAGACTGGCAAGGTGCTGACCAGCAACAGCGCGGTGCCGACCAGCACGGCGGCGCAGAATACCGGGCTGTGCGCCACCTGCACCATCCAGGGTTGGCCCAGCGTCCGGCCCTCCAGCCCAAAGAACAACGGGAACAGCGCCAGGCCCGCGCCGCATGGGGCCGGGACGCCAGTGAAGAAGTTGTAGGCGTAGGCGTGCGCGATGGGCGGCGCCGTGTCGATGGAGGCGTTGAACCGTGCCAGCCGCAGCGCCATGCACACGGCGAACATCAGGCAGGGCGTGAAGCCGAACCCGCCCCACACCTGCAACGACCACATATACAGCACGAACGCAGGCGCCACGCCGAAGCAGCAGAAGTCCGCCAGGCTGTCGAACTCCGCACCGAAGCGGGAGGTCGCCTTCAGCAACCGCGCCAGCCGCCCGTCGATCCCGTCGATGCACGCTGCCACCACAATGGCCACCGCCGCGGCGCCAAACCGCCCCTCCAGCCCATAGCGCATCGAACTCAGCCCCGCGCACAGCCCCAGCAGCGTCATGATGTTAGGGATCATGCGGTTGAACGACAGCCCGGCAAACCGCGGGCGCTGACGCGGGCGGAAGCGGGTGCGCAGGATGTGGACGGGGCCGCGCTCCGCCATCAGGGCGCCGAAAGCTCGGCGATGACGGTTTCACCGCCGATCATCGTCTGCCCCACCGTCACCAGCGGCACGGCGCCCGCCGGCAGGTATAGGTCGGTGCGGCTGCCGAAGCGGATAATGCCGAAGCGGGAGCCTGTGGTGACGCTGTCCCCCTCACGCACCTGACAGACGATGCGGCGTGCGACCAGCCCGGCAATCTGCACGACGGCCATGCTGCGCCCGTCCGGCAGGCGGAGCGCCAGGGCGTTGCGCTCGTTGTGGTCGCTGGCCTTGTCCAGGCTGGCGTTGACGAACTTGCCGTGGCGGTAGGCGATGCGGGTCACGACGCCGCTGAACGGCACGCGGTTCACGTGGACGTCCATGACCGACAGGAAGATGGCGACCCGCGTCATGGGCGCCGGGCCAAGGCCAAGCTCGGCGGGCGGCACCGCGGGCATGACGGACACGACGCGGCCATCGGCGGGCGCCACGACGGCGCCGGGCCGGGCGGGGACAACGCGCTCGGGGTCCCGGAAGAAGTAGAAGCAGAACAGCAGCAGCGCCAGGCCGAGCAGGGACAGCCAAAGGCCGACAAGCAGCCCGCCCACCATTATGGCGGCGGCGCCGAGCAGGAAGGGCCGCCCGACCGGGTGCGGCGGGGCAAAGACGGAGCGGAGGTTTTCGATGAGCGCCATAGGCGTGGTGTATGGGGATTTACGCTGGCGTGAGCAAGGCGCGCTACGGTGCGGGCGTGGCGAACGCCTGGCCGGGGTAGATCAGGCGGGGGTCGCGTATCTGCTCGCGGTTGGCGAGGTAGATGACGGTGTAGCGGATGCCCGTGCCATAGACCTGCCGGGCCATGCGCCAAAGGTTCTGGCCGGGCTGCACGACCATGCGTCCGCCGGCCAGGTCCGCGGCAGGCAGGCTGGTGCGTTGGAATGCCAGCTCGACCCGGGATTGCACACGGCCGGCGGCCGTCACCTGGTCCACACGCAGCCGATGTACCCCGGTGGCCATGGCCTCCTCCGGACGCATCGCCCAGCGGCCCGCCGCATCGGCGGCGGCGTCACCTGCCGGGCGGTTGTCCACATACACGCGCACCATGGCGCCGGGCTGGGCGGTGCCGGCGAAGCGTATGTCGCCACGGTCGTCGTAATCGACGGAACTGAGGCCCAGGGTTGTCCGGCCGGGCAAGGCCAGGGCGGGGCGTGCCGCGGCCTCCGCCCCTTGCAGCAGCCGCGGGGCGCTGGCCGCGGGCACCAGCAGGGCGGCAACCGGGACCGGCGCGGCGGCCGGTTCGGGGACGACGAGCACGACGGAGTCGCCCTTCTGCTCGGGAGTGCCGGGCAGGCGGGAGGCCACGGTCAGTTCCCGCCCGCCTGGAAGCAGCGGGGCGCCGGGCAGGAGAACCCACTCGCCGCGGCTATCCGCCTTGGTTCGGCCAAGCTCGGCGTCACCGTCGCGGATGACCAATTCAGCGCCAGGCTCGGCCCGGCCAGCCAGGACGGCATTGCCTTGCGGACCCACCCGCACGATGTCGAACGACGGCGCTGCCAAGGCCGGAGCAGCAGCAACGGCGTCGGCAGCAGGTATCTGGACGGCAGCTTGCTGAACTGCAGCCGGCTGAACGGCAGGGGGCGCGCGCAGGGTTTGCGCCACGTAGGCCACTGCCGCGCCGCCGCCCAGGCCGAAGGCCGCGAGTGCCGCACCGCGCAACAGGACGGTTCGCAAAGGAAGTCCTTGAAGGAACATGCCGGACTTTACAGACAGATGGCCGCCCACTGCAATCATAACGTCATCGACCCAGCAGCCGCGACCCGGCCCAGGCGGCACCGGCTGTTGCGATGGCAGCCCCTACGGCGGCCATCGCCGGGCCAAGCGTACGCTGGCCCATGCGTGCTGCAAGCAACGGCACCAGCCAGGGCGCGCCCAATGCCGCAAGGCAGGCCAGGTCCACCGCGTTCACGGCGCCTCGTTGCAGGCGTCCCGCCGCCAAGTCGGCAGAGACAAGTGCAGCAGCCACCAACAAGGCTGGCGCCAGCCTGGCTTGGATGCCCAGCACCGCAGCCGGCGCCCAGGCTGCCGCCAGCACCAAGCCGATGGCGCCGAGCGGCGGCGGGGACCGGGTCAGGGCCAGCCCGGCCACGCCGGCCAGCGCTGCCGCCCATGCCCGCGGCGCCTGCCCGGCGATGCCCCGGACCAGAAGCCATGCGACAAGCGCGAACGCCGCCCACACCCGCCAGAACTCGGTCCGTCCTGCCAGGGACGTGGCCAGCCACCAACCAGCAAATGCCGTAACCGCCCATGGCGCCCATCGTGCCACCCGGCCCGGCAGCCAAGGTCCGGCAGCGCACAGCACTGCCACAGCCAGTGCCGGCAGCAGAAGCTGGTCGGGCAAGCCGCGCGGTAACAGCGCGGCCCGCCCTGCCCCGGCCAGCGGCAGCAGCGCCGCCCAGCCCGCCAGCGTGCCAACCGCCCCTGGCAACCCGGCCCAGCCCGCCCATCTCCCACGCGCGAACGCTGCACCCAGGCCCGCAACCACCAGGGCCAGGAGCGGCGCCTGGTAGCCGGCCAGGGCGGCAGGAAGTTGGGGCAGCATCATGCGTGCCGGGCATGGTGGCGGCGGCACGGGCCGTCAAGCACCTTCCCCAGCCGCGGCAGGACCGGTTAGATGTAGAAAGCAAAGGAGCCACCGATGGCCGATGTCCGCCCCCTCCGCCGTCCTGTCGCACCGGCCAAGCCGCGCGTGCCCAACCTGCTCATGCGCGTCTGGGATGCGCCTACCCGGTTGTTCCATTGGGCCATCGTGTTGCTGGTCACGTTCAGCTACATCAGCGTCGAACGCGAATGGATACAGCTCCACTTCCTGTCCGGCTACGCCGTGCTGGCGCTGCTGCTGTTCCGGCTGGCGTGGGGCTTCATCGGCAGCGAGACCTCGCGGTTCCGGCAGTTCATGCGCAGTCCCGTCGCCGGCCTGCGCCACCTGGCCGCCTTCGGCAAGCGGGAGCCGGACACCGAGATCGGGCACAACGCCGCCGGGGGCTGGGCGGTGCTGGCAATGCTGGCTGTCCTGTTCATGCAGGTCGGGACGGGCCTGTTCAGCAACAACGACATCGATGCCCAGGGACCATTGGCACACAACGTCAGCAAGGGCACGAGCAACTGGCTGACGGGCCTGCACGCCACGTCCTTCTGGGTCGTGCTGGGCCTGACCGCCGTGCACATCGTGGCGATCATCGCCTACGCCGCCTTCAAGCGGCATGACCTGGTCCGGGCGATGGTGACGGGCAAGAAGCGCCTGCCCGCCAACCTGCGCCAACCCCGCTTCGCCAGCCCGGCGCTGGCGG
>Ga0123339_10002101_pt1 | contig 13539 bp, 17 predicted proteins | sample lystaG_FD_89956 | JGI IMG/M metagenome (GOLD analysis project Ga0123339, IMG submission 89956) | Glacier valley bacterial and archeal communities from Borup Fiord, Nunavut, Canada, to study Microbial Dark Matter (Phase II) -... | ecosystem: Environmental > Aquatic > Freshwater > Ice > Glacier ... | reverse complement strand
TCTCGCGCGCATTCGTGGACTCCATCGTCGCGCTCGAGCCGACGCTGTTCACGGCGAGCACGCGCAAGGCTGACCGTCTGGGGCGCATCTTCATCGACTACCTGCGCAATGCCCGCGGTGCCACCGCGATCGGTGCCTACTCGACACGCGCGCGCACCGGGGCGCCGGTGTGCGTCCCTCTCTCATGGGATGAGATAAAGGACGCACAGGTTCGTCCGGAATTCACCGTACACAGCCTCGGCAGAAGAATCCAGGCTGACGGCTTCGTCGATCCGTGGGCCAACGTCAGGTCTCACCGGCAGTCGATCACAGCCGCCGCGCTCAAACAGCTGCACATCCTGTGAGATACGGCCGTCATTTCCCCGATCCAGCATCGGGAGATGTGCGACCTGCCTTGCGCGCGAGAAACGACTCATAGTCGGCTCTCGTCCCGGCCTGATCGACGTAGGCGTTAAGCGCCTCGTTCTCGGCAGCGGTCGCGGCCACATAGGCAGCGAGCCCCGAGAGCTTGTCTGCAAGCCAGTGGAATCCCACCCTGTCGCCCAGGGTGAGCCGTATGGCTTCGATAAACGCCAACGCCTCGTCTTTGGTGTACTCGGACATCAACATCACTCCCGAACCGCGGCTTCTACGCCTTGAGTATTCCAAGTCCGTTGAGAAGCACGAGCACGATCGCTATCGGCGCGATATAACGAACCGTGAAGGTGAACACCTTCAGCAGCGCGAGGTTGTGCAGAGAGCCGTCGTTGGATGCTTCCTCGACGATGATCTTCTTGCCCAGCTTCCAGCCAACGAACAGGCAGATGAAGACACCGCCGACAGGCAGGGCGATGTTGGACGACAGGAAGTCGAACAGATCGAAAAACGTCTTTCCGAATACCAACGTCTTCGAGAGACTGCTGGTCGACAGCGTTGCAAGGCTACCCACGACGCCCATAAGCCCCGCCGAGAAGATCGTAGCCCACAACCGCGACCACTTCTTCTCTTCGGTCAGATAGGCGACCGGAACCTCGAGCAGAGAGATCATGGCACCGGTAGCCGCAATGGCTGCAAGAACAAAGAACATCGTCAGGAATACCTGGCCAAACGGCATCGTCTTGAACACCGCTGGAATCGTGATGAATAGCAGCGATGGACCGGCATCAGGTTTGAACCCGAACGCGAACACCGCCGGGAAGATAGCCAGACCCGCCAGCAGCGAGACAAGAGTATCGGCGAGCGCGACCCTGATGGCTGTAGCAGGAAGGCTCTCCTTCTTGCCGATGTAGCTGCCGTAGGTCGTCATCGTGCCCATTCCTACCGACAGCTTGAAAAACGCGAGACCCATCGCGGCGAGCACGACACCAGCGGTGATCTTGGTGAAGTCCGGTTGAAAGAGATAGCGAACACCCTCGAACGCGCCCGGCAATGTAAGCGCCCGAACGTCGCAGATAAGCAGCAGAACGAACAGTATTGGCAGCAGGGCCTTCGTCATCCGCTCGATGCCTCTGGTCACGCCCGCGATGATGACGGAGCTAATAACGATCAGCACGATCCACTGCCAGATAAGTGGCCCGGCAGCGCTCCCGATATACGAATCGAAGACGCCGGCGGTCTGATTGACCCCCACATGCGCAAAGCCGCCGGACAGTGCGCGGAACGCATACGAATACACCCAGCCGGCGACATCCGTATAGAAGAACATGATGAGAAACGCCGCTACAACCCCGATGACGCCCGTCAAAAACCACGGCTTGGTACGCGCCGGCTCAAGCCTCTTGAAGGCGCCCACGGCGTTGGCGCCAGCCTTTCGACCGATGATGAACTCGGAGATCATGACCGGCATCGCGATAAGCGCCACGCCGATCATATACACAAAAACGAACGCTGCTCCACCATTCTGGCCTGTCAGAGACGGAAACTTCCATATGTTTCCTAGTCCGACCGCTGATCCGAGCGTCGCAGCCAAAACCCCCAAGGTTGTCGTGAATCCTTCACGTTGCGGCTGAGACGGCTCGTTGGACTCGTTCATTCCACATCCCTTCCAGAAAGTGGTTTCGCGAGGTCGCAGCCGGAGTTGGCGGCGCTCCACGCGTATTCAACGTGTTCCGCATCGCCGCAGCACGCCTGTGGTCGAGCGTAGGCCCAGGATAAACCAGTCAGCACACAGGTGGGAATCAAATTTTGCACAAGCTACCTGGAACACAACCCGAAAAGACGCTCGACCCTATGGATCAGCTCTCTTCGGACCTGTTCTCCAATCGAGGGCGCTTGGTCATATGACGACGGCGGGTCGACCCGGTCCGCACCGATTTCGACCTGGCATCCCCGTCTGCGAACGCCACAAGCGCGCTCCGGAGCGTGATGGGCCCGACGATCTCAAAGACGATAAGCGCCGCAAGGATCACTGACAGCATCTCGGCACCCACATAGGGGAATCGCGGCGGTGGCGTCGAAGTGAGACCGCTGTTTGTGCAGACCGCCGAGTAGATCAGCTCCCGGCTGCGGACGTGTTCAAGGCCACGGCGGCGCGAACGAGAGCCTTCAGCGCTTCCCCGTCTATCGTCTCGCCCTCGTGAAGATCAATAGCACGCCGCGTGTTCCCTTCAAGACCGGAGTTGAAGAGCCTCGAAGGTGCCGCCCCGCCAGTCACAGCGCTCTTTGATTCTCGCGTCTATCAGCTGAGACGGAGACATGTCATCCAGAAGACCGACATCGCTGACATGAGACAAGAGCCGTACGAAAGTCTACCGCACAAAGCTGACGACCCGGCGTCGTCTCATCGCCACAATCCTAATGAAAGGAATACTCTGACTTTGGAGGCGACATACGTATCCATATGCGAGATCTGTTCTCAAGAAAAGGTCGAGACATGATCGTAGCGGTACTCTCCATAGCGGTGCTAGCCGCCGCTGGCTGCACCGCCTCTCAAACCAACGCCACCTCGACAACATCCCAACGCGAAAGCGTCGCAACATCCGCGACACCCGCGGGAAGCGCTGTTCCAACCTCGGCGCCCACGGGCGAGAGCGCGGCACCCACGGGAACTCCTCCGGCAGGAGCGAAGCCCCCGGCAGGAACAACCCCTCCATCAGGAACGACCCCACCGTCAGGGACGACGCCTCCAACGCAGCAGTAGCCTGCCGGGCTCGCGTCATGCAGCCCCTGGATTTTTGAACTTCTCTGTCCACCTCATGGGATGTATATCAGCTGACGGCCACGTGCCCCCAGGAGAGCTGGCGCTCGTGACCGTCAGCTCGAGGTTACCTGGGCAGATCAGCCATCGCGAAGAAGATCGGGCTGAAGTAGGGTACCAGCCACACCGCCCAGACGAAGATGCTGAACCTGTGGAATCGCGTGATCCGGTTCTCGTCTCTTCTCACGAGCACGATCGTCGCCCAAACCGCGTGTACCAGCATCAGAACGATGGCGAGCATGCCCGTGATGCCATGGACATCAAGCGTCATGCCCCTGGCAAAACTGAACATCATTCCGGTGCCAACCGTATCGCACGCCAGCCCTAGGTAAAAGAACCCGAGATGCCAGGGCTTGAGCCGCCCTGCTATTCGCTCACTCCAGACGCCGATGGAATAAAGCACCAGCGCCAAGGTGATGATGATGCTCGCTCCTACAGGCATGCGTTTCTCCTGACGGTCGCTCGTCTACCGCTCCCGACGTCGGTCGGGTGCGCCTGTTGACCCTCACGCCATCGGCTGCCGGATGATAGTCTTCCATTTAGCCGAGTTCGCTTTGCGGATATCGCTGAGATAGATCTCGTGATGTTTGCCAGACGGCTCGTAGCCCGACTCCTCGATAAACCGGTGGACCTTCTCGATCGTCGGTCCCTCGGCTGAAAACGGGCCGATATGCATCGTCTGAGCCGAGAGGCCCTCGGTAAACGACTCGAGGCGGACTCTCTGTAGTCCAGGAAGATTCTTCTTTGCGGCGACGGCGACACGCCTCTCCTCAATGAAGTCACCGTCGATGAAATCGGGCTGCATGATCATCATCGTCCACTGCCATAGGGACCGATCGCCCGTAGTGAATGACGACATGTCATCTGCCCACCAGAGGCCTTCGAGAGGCATCACACCATAGTTGATTTCGAGCGGGCTCTTGTTGGCCCGGAACTTCACTGCATACGAGAGCGAGAACAGCGCTTCCACAGCCTCGGCATAGGCCGGCGCCGTATTGGGATCGCCCTGACCGTCGACCTTCAGAAAGCGCAGCGTCGGCACCTTGACTCGCCCAACCACCTGCGGCGAAGGGCTGTACAGGTCCCGAAGTTCCTTCTTGAGATCACGTTTCATGCGCTCACTGCGCTGCTATGCCCTCGCCCGATGCCTGCAAAATAGATTGGCCAACTTACATGCTCCCGGCCTGCCGCCTCACGGAAGTGGCTGGGATTATCGGCTTTTCGGTCGAGAATCCCCTGATAGATCCCGGCAATGATCGTGCCGAGGAACTCGCCGAGCTCGGCTGTCCGCTCGGCGCGGAACTCTTCGACCGTCATGGGCACGTAGACCAGATCCGTACCGAACGCGCTGTTGAGATACTCGGCGAGCTGATACTGGGTGATCGCCTCGCCGTGCAGATTGTAGGTATGCCCGTTGTGTTGGTCCTGGGTCAACATGCGAGCGTAGGCGTACGCCAATTCCGGCCGAGTGGTGTAGCCGCATCTGCCGTCGCCCGCGCAGTTGAAAATCCCCCCGGCCTTCTTGTAAGTCTCGATGTACTCGACGTCAGGCTCGATGTAGATGCCGTTGCGCCCGATGACCCACTCCAGGCCGCTGTCGCGAACGTCTTGCTCGGTCTGCCGATTGCTCTGGATGACAGGCGAGAAGGCGGTCCCCTCCTCCGCTCCCTGGACGCTGGTGTAGACGATCTTCTTCACGCCTGCGTTGCGGGCGGCCCGGATCACATTGCGGTGCTGCTCGATACGCTTGTCCGGAGCATCCATGCCCGATACCAGTAGCAACGTGTCCACGGATCGCAGCGACGCTTCCAGAGCGCTCGGATCGTTGTAATCACCGGGACGGACCTCGACGCCAAGGCTCTTAGCCTTCTCAGGTGTCCGAGCCAGCCCGATCACGTTCAAGCTTGATAGCACGGCAACGGCCGCTTTAACAATCTCCGCTCCCAGATGCCCGCTGGCAGCCGTGACTGCTGTTTTCATGTTCGTCCTCCTTGAGACACAGTGCAGGCTGCCTGGATACTGATCGTCGCTCATTCAGATCGATCCGTTCGTTATCAGATCGACGCATGCCTCATGTCACGTGATTCAAACCACATTCCAGCCCCGACAATCCCCAAGGTTCTTCTCTAAACCACAAGGGTCGTTCTCGCAAAAGACCTCCCCGAGGCTTCTGCAATATGGCTGTCATACTAAAAATACCTTATCGAGCCGAGGTGTGGAATAAGACAGCCATTCTCACCGCTGGGGCGCTGATCGCACATTGAGTCTTCTTCGTGAGATGCCGACAAGGAAGTAAGACCTTCTCGAAAGGAGCGAGCACATGAGCGAGGACCATGATCAGCTCAGACAAATGCAGCGTGACGCGCTATGGAAGTGGCGGTGGCTGGGTTTTCGCAACAGCACTCCCGCATTCAAAGGGAGTCTTATCATACTGGCCGTGGCTGCTGTCTGCATCGTCGCACGTGCGCTCACGCTGTGAAGTAACGCGGCTAGCACCCGCGCGCAGTGATCGAGACACCGCGGTTGCAGCGTCAGTTGGATGCGCGAGTTAGACGCCCCCGCAGCTGGATGATCGCATAGACGATTCCAGCGACAAGGGCGCCAAACAGGAAGAACCAGCCAAGCGGAATCAGAACGAACGGCTCACGCAAGACGCCTTTAGCATCCACGTCTGAGCCGATCAACCGGTATGCACCCCAGCAGATGATCGCACCTGCGAGTAACACCACACTCGCCCACCCGATGAACCGTCTCAATCTACTCCTCCATGCTCACCCGGCGCAGCTATTCGCCTGCGAAACGGAGTATTTCATCTACAGCCAGCCTCGGAGTCGGCGCAGCATGTTCCCGGTCTTCGTAACCGTAGACGATAAGGGCAGCCACGGTCTCCTCGTCGGGAAGGCCGACTATCTCGGAGATGGATTTGTCGTCAATGATACCGAAGACGCATGTGCCGACGCCCATAGCGTGTGCGGCCAGGCAGAAGGTCTGGCACGCGATGCCAGCATCGAAGACCTCCCAGACATTCGCCTTCGAAGTCGCATATTCATCCCCTTCGAGCTTGCCGCTCTTCCCCTTGACGAAGCTCAGAACGGCTACCCCATGAGCGTTCTCGAGAGTCTTGACGTTGTAGGTGAAGCCTTTGACGCCGTCGGTCGCCAGGTTCGCGATGATCGTATCGTCGTCAACCAGCGTATACCGCGCGACCTGGAAGTTCGCCCAGGAAGGAGCCCAGCGGCTGATGTCGACGATCTCCCGCATGGTATCGCGATCGACCTTCTCGTTTTTGAAACTGCGAACGCTTCGGCGCTCCTTGATCATCGTTACTGCGTCCATGTCACACTCCTGATGTTGGTAGCTCCTGCTGCAGAACGAGTACATGTATGTTATCTTCCATACAGATGCTACACACAAGTACGCACTGCTTTGGTACATAGTACCCATTTGTATACTGTAGGAGTCCGCTCATGACGCATTCACGATATGACTGCAACCAGGGTTGCCCCGTCGAGGCCACTCTCAAAGTCGTCGGCGGCAAGTGGAAAGGCATCATCCTCTACCACCTGCTCTCAGAGACACTGCGCTTCAGTGAGTTGGGCCGCTCAATGCCTGAGGTGACGCAAAGGATGCTCACCAAGCAGCTCCGGGAGCTCGAAGCAGACGGTCTCATCGCGAGGAAGGTCTATCCCGAGGTTCCGCCCAAGGTGGAGTACTCGATGACTGAGTATGGAATGACCCTTGAACCTGTGATAAAAGCACTCCAGGAGTGGGGCCTGCAGCATACGCAGAGAGGGTAGCGCATCCCCGAAGTCCCCGCCTACGGACGCGCCCATCGGGTTGCTGGGCCGCCTTCTGTCCGGAGTTCTGCGGAATCAACCAGCTACTGCGGCCAGGTCGACGGTCCTCCGGCTTCCGGCTCGCAGAACCAGCCACGCGCCGAGCAGAATACCCACCGCGGCGACCGCGGTAACCGGCGCGGGCCGCTCGCCAAGCACCACTGCGACCAGCGCGATGCCAAAGAGCGGCTGGGTGAACTGGATCGACGCGATGCGGCTGATCCCGCCTTTGGCCAGCGCCCAATACCACGCGATGTAACCGAGCACCGACGTGAGCAGCGCGAGCACGAGAAGCGAGCCCCACGCAGCAGGGTCGGCATGCGGCACACCCGTTCGCACCAGCGACCATCCCATGAGCGGCAGCAGCAGGACCGCCGAGAACGACACGCCCCACAGCGTGGTCGGCACGGCAGCATAGCCCCGCTGTGACAACCGCGCGCCAGCGACGTACCCCATCGCGCACACGGCAGCCGAGATCAGCACCGTAAGATCTCCCAGAAGGCTCGGGCCACCGACAGCGCCGGCCGAGCGCCAGACGATCACGATCGCCTCGCTCGAAAGCGCGAGCGCGCATCCCACGATCCAGGTTCGGGAGACCCGGCGGCGCTCAACCAGCGTACCGAACAAGCTCGTGAACACGGGTAGCGTGGCCAGGATGAGAGCGCCGTGCAGCGCAGAGGTGGCGTGCTGTCCCACGGTGTACACAAGTGGGAACGCGATGAACGCCGCAAATCCCGAGAACGCTAGCAGCTGTCGGCCGCGCACGTCTGCGGGCAGAGGCTGACGCCTGAACAGGGCCAGCGGGAGTGCAAGGCAGCCAGCGATCACCGTGCGTAAGATCCCAACGAGCAGAGGGTCGATCTGCTCTGCCGCGACCTTGGAGAACAGCGGAGTGCCGCCCCACACCACCATGACCGCGAGCGCCGCCACCACCGGGACTGCCGGGTGGTCAGTCGTGATTCGCCTCTGGATCGGGGGCGCGTCGCTCTGCATGTGCTCGCTTTCGTTGTGGGTTCTGAGTGCTCTCCGCGCCATGCCGAATGCGTCTGCTGGCTGCCCACCGGCAGCATGTTCTCGAGGATCCAAGCCACTACCGAGATGATCAGGTTCTATGAATCGTACGCCAAGCGCGCTTCGTGCGCGGCAAGCAGTACTCTAGCGCCATCATCAAGTCGTCGTTCAACCGCCGATGCTACCGTCTCTGCACCATCGGCATCAAGCGCCTTGGTCGGCTGGCCTCGGCGCCGGAACACCAGACTCGCGAAAACCGGTAGCCGCCTCAGAACTTCCCGCTAGTGACCCACTCATCCTCGGGACCGATGGCAACACGATCTAAAGAGAATCCGACCCAGGCAGCCGCTGCGATCTCCTGCCGAAGGAATAGGCGACCATGGTCATGGCGAAAGTTGCGATGCCGACAGCCGCCGCCTGCGCTACCGGTTCCCACATCGGCAGAAGCGCATACAAGCCGTAAAGCGGTGCCATGAGCGCGAACAGACAGAGCGGAAGCACCAATCCGCCCCGAGTAGCGCTCATGCCGGGTGACGCATTGAGCGCCCAGAACGTGAGGGGCGTCCCGGCCACCTCGGCGATCCAGAAGACAACGGCGAAACGAAGGAAGCTTGTCGATTCCCGTGCGCCCGCGAACCAGGCAGCCACGAGCCAAGCGCAGATTGCTACAAGCGTAGTCGCCGAGCCGAGTCCGCTGGGCGGATTCCCCATGACGAATGCAGTCGAGTTGACCGCAGCTGCCACAACCCACGTCAGCAACGGGGCCGCGAACAGCCACGGCAGACTCCGACCGGTCCTCTTCGTCATGGCAGACTCGATGTGATCTTGGTCAGGTAGCTTTGAGCTTGGCTCTTGGGCGTAACCGAGTTCCCGGAATGGCGCTCCCTGCCCGACCAGCTCGCCTTGGTCACATCCCAGTAGGTATCGCTTCCGTAAACACGGAATCCATACCACTCATAGATGTACTCGACCACTCCATCACATCTCATGCTCGTGACTTCCCCCGGATCCACCCACGTCCCGGCAGTAGACGTGTTGTAATACACCTGATAAAGGAGATTGTAGTTGATTTGTTCGTCGACAAGCCGCCTCTCCATGGAGAGAAAACTGTCGCGGTTCACCGACGTCGGAGCGGTCTTGGGCCGATACGTGCCTTGATAGACTTTCCCGCCGATGAATTCTGGCCAAGTGCCATACTCCACCCACCCCGAACCCGGATGCTGGACCACAGGCAGGCTGCCTGAGTTCCAATGCGGCAGTGACATGATCGCGGCGTGCCAGGTGTAATTGCCGAGCACTCCATCCCGATAGACGGCGTATCCCTGGTTGCCGATCGCGGCGTAAGCAGGTGCGACGGCAAAGGAAACGGCGAGCAGCGTTGCGGCTGCCAGCGCAGTTAGTCTCTTGATGTGTGTGGTCATGGTCTTTATCCCCCTCAATCCTCGGTCCACTTGACGGTTAGAGGCACGCCTTCTCGTGCGATTCTCTCCAGTACCGCATCCATGCGCTGGCTGAGAGCCGGAGACGTCACTCTGTCGCGTGCCGCCCGCAGAGGATCGGCGATCTCCCTCACCGGGTGCAGTTCCATCGCAGTGATGGCCAGCTCGATCATAGCTTCGTCAGAGTTACGCTCGAGAGCCGTCTTGATGAGCATTGCGTTCTGATCGACCGCACCCACACACAGGATTTTGTCAGCCCTTTTTGATTCGATGAGCGTGCGAAGTGCGTCCAGCGACTGCATGTCCGAGAGTGCGAATGCAGCGGAGTCCCGTAGCTGCGGGCTCGTCCTCGCGTCGTCGATCACCGATGCGAGATGACGAAGAAGCGTGCTTCTGACTGCGCGATCTGATTCTGTGGCTCCTGATCGGATGAGGACCTTGTAGGAGGCCGACAACTTCGAATCCGAGCACCTCTCGCTTCTGGCGAGCGCCTCGAGCGCAAGACGACAGGCAACCGAAGGATCGGCTGACCCGAGTTTCTTCAGCGCATGGAACGCAACCGCATCATCGTTTCCGGCTGCCAGCGAACCGAGCAGGGCAGAGTCCTCAGGGCCGAAGTCATAGCGCACCAGGATTCGCGCCTTGAGCACCGGGTCGAGACGACTGTCTCGCAGAAGGCCGCGCACGTCTCCAGTGACTCGCGCATCCTCAGGAGGCCCTGCAAGCAGGTCGATCATCAGCTCTCTCGTTGTCCGAGACCGATTCGTGTCTGCTATCGCCGAGACGAGATCGTGCTGGGGAATCTCCTTGCGACGCTCCCGCAGCCGGTTAGCGATCTGCATCGCGCGATCGGGACTCGACACGTTAGCCTCGTCGAAGGCCGCAATCAACTCCTGACTCGATAGAGCATCTACTGTCGATTCTGGTCGTGCCGCATGTGCGAGCTGTTCACCCGAACCAATACTGACGACGATAACAAAGAGAACAACCGTAGCCGCAAGTGCCGCCGTGAATGGCGAGACGATTTTTCTCACGTGGTCCTCCAATCGAGTTAAGAACGCAAGGCTCCGAGATGCATCAGCAGCAATCGTCTCAGGTCGCACTTACTGGTCTCTGACTGGAATCTAAACGTTGAGGTAGTCGCCGATGCATACACGCGATGCGTGGCGAAAGGATCCGCGCTACAAGAGGCAGACATGGCGCGAACACGCGCCTTAGGAGGGCTCGCAGGGCTTGCCTGCAGGAACCTCAAACGAGGTGCAGCTATCCAAGTGGTGACACCGTCGCGCCCGTATGAGGGTAGAAAGCGATCCGGATCACGCCCGGCACCGCTCCGGGCACCAGGCGTCTGCTATCCGCTAGACAAAAGCGGGGCGATACTGGTACACCCCTAGCCCAGCGCGTCGCGCCGTACGCACGAGCTCATCCGGATCGGTCACATCCTCGTCAAACATCACCGACATCAGTCCGAGCGAGGTAAGGGTTGCGATCTTCAGGACTCCGTCGAGCATTTGGAGCACCCGCTCTAGAAAGGATACGTCCGAGTAGGTGCGAGCAGCGTCCATCTGCAGGTGAATGACTCTCATGATTGCCTCCGAGTATCGGCGCGGCGGTTGCCGCGCAAGGGTCAACGGTCTGGTTGCTAGACCAGAGCCGGCTGACCTCGAGTTCGCGAGGCGCGAGAGGCGTACTCGGCAAGATTGTTAACAGGGGCGCTCAAAGACACAGGCTGGCTGAGGGTGGCCGAGGACTCTGGCGTCGCAGCACCGATAGCGACGGACTCAGGGGATGAGCCGAGGCTGCTCGAGTCGGCACCCTGACCGACAAACGCTCTGGCGACGGGCTTCAAATCTGCGTGAGAGCCACTGTCTGAGCGATTGGACACAAGAGGATTGACTGCTGTGGCGCTGGAACCGTACGCGCTCGGGGCGGAACCGCCTACCAGGAAGGTAAACAGCAGGACGACCGACATACTCGCCCACGTCAGTCGCGCTACTCGGGCCTTCACGGCGATCGCCTCCTTCCGATGGCTTATCTACTCCACCACGAAGACTACGAGGAAGCAGCCCTTTTCGAATCCGCACAAAGTAGCGGATCACGATACGCGCCAGGGAGTACATGGCGAGGGCGGGTGCTGCTCGGCTGAAAGGTCACAGGCGACTGGCTGGCCCGCCTGGCTCAGTCAGCGGACTAGACTTCGTCGAATGAGTCCTAGCTTGTCCTTGGATTTGAACGACTTGGCTCACGACAACGCTGCCGTACTGGACTGATTCAAATCTCGCACAGCGTGGCTGCGGCCCAAGACGGCGAAGACCGCGAGGACTGCTGCGGTGAACCACGCCCCCGTGCTGAATGGCATCTGTACGTACAGCGCGAGGACGACTCCGGCCCCGACCAAGATGGCCGCCAAAGCGTAGAACATCCGCATCCCGTAAAGGGTGACGAATGGCAGATAGTGCGCGCCGAGCACGATCATGAAGGCGGGATAGAACCACTCGATTCGATAGAGTGCCGCAGCGCCGACGAGCAAGAGGGACAGCGGCAACACGAATGCGGCCTGCATCCCAAGCGCGTTCAGCGGGTTGTCCGCCGAGACCTGGGCACGGTGGCCGATGAGCCTCAACCCGAGCTTGGTGAGCGGGAAGATGAAAAACCCCGCAGCTATGAGAAGCGTGATCGCTGAACTGTGGCTCCACCACGTCGCGAGCGCGGCGGAGGCAAGCCACAGCAGCGCAGAGACAAGCTGCCCCATGAAACCGCCCAATAGACATATTCGCATCTCGCGCTGGGCCTGCTCGACGGTCATCTTTGCCTCCTGTGTCCTAACGCGATTGCGCTTCAGCTGTGCGTCATGCCTCGCTTCAGTCGAACGCCGACCGGAACTTGACCTCGCGCAGCTCCTGGTCCGAGAGCACGAGTTGACGGATGGAGTCAGGGAGCCGCCCGCGCTGCCAGCGGCACTCGCGCTCGCCCGCCGCCTGCGCCTCCGACTCCGAGGACGCTAGACGCACCGCGCGAATCGCGTAGAACGGAGCGCCGAGTTCATGGTCCGCCATGTGCGCTGTGGCGGCCGCATGCCCGCAGGCGCGAGCGACTTCACGTGCGACGGGGTCGGTCGCATCCCGGGCGGCGGCGTGAGCGGCGGAAGCAGCCTCGCGGGCGTCTGTGACGGTGGCCTCGCCTCGCGACCACGCCCGAGCGGTCTCGATCGCCAGGGCTGGCCGATCGTCATCCGGATACCTGCACGCGAAGAGCGAAAGGACGTGGTCCGCGCAGTCCGCTGCCCATGACGCGAGCAGCCGATGCGTGGCTTCGTCGAGCTGACCACCGCGGTGGATGGCAACGAAACGGGGATCCCTGCGACCAGTGTACGGACTCACCTTCGTCACGACTCCCCCATGTTCTGCCCGACGTACTTGCGCATCAGCTGCGGCTCATACGCCCTCAACAAGTCTAGTGCTCCTCGCCGTCTGACGGACGCACGCCGTGTGTAACGCACTCGCGGATAACCTGCGAACGAAGCGAGTCAGGATAATCCCTTTGCTAGTCCGTCCCCGCAGCCGCGTCGCGATACTCGCTCGCCTTGACTTCGAACCAGTATTCGAAGGCCCTGGATATTGCAGGACTGAGATCATGATCTTGCTCACGCAGCCGGCTCTCAGTCAAGAGCACGAACTGTGGAGTGCGTCCTGGAAGGATTGACCGATTGAGCTCCGAGGCAAGACCCACGACGACCGCCTCATCCTCTGAGTTGCACTCAACGAGTAGCTGATTGAAAGCTCGATGGGCGCGGACCCAGAAGTGTCCGACCTGAAGGAACTTGCCTCCCTGCCACTCGCCAAGGCCACTCACCTTCGGAACTACTGGCGCACCGACGTGTGCGGCCATGGCATCGAGCTTGGGTCTGAACTCCAGAAGCGCCTGTTCCGCTCTCAACATAGCCAATCCGGCGTCACGAATCATGTCCAACATCGCTGGAACGTGTTCGATCAAACCTCTAGCTGCGTCGCGTGCTTCGCTCGCGACCTCGCGTGCGCTTTTATCCAAGAGACCGATGCTTACCACGCGCAGAATGGGC
>Ga0123339_10002097_pt1 | contig 13546 bp, 12 predicted proteins | sample lystaG_FD_89956 | JGI IMG/M metagenome (GOLD analysis project Ga0123339, IMG submission 89956) | Glacier valley bacterial and archeal communities from Borup Fiord, Nunavut, Canada, to study Microbial Dark Matter (Phase II) -... | ecosystem: Environmental > Aquatic > Freshwater > Ice > Glacier ... | reverse complement strand
TCGCCGAGACCCTGCTGGCAAAGCCCGGTTCAGACAACCTTCGCCACGATGCCGAAGCCGGCTTCACCATGCTCGAGATACTCGTCGTCATTGCGATCCTCGGGCTTCTGATTGGCCTTGTCGCGCCGGCAGCGTTGCGCCAATTGGGGGGTGCCCGCATTTCGGTGGCCAAGCAGTCCATCGAGCGGCTGTCTTCCATTCTGGACTTGTACCGCCTGGATGTCGGCGGCTATCCGACGACGGAGCAGGGCTTGGCGGCGCTGAACACCCGCCCTGGCGGCACGGGCGGCTGGAACGGTCCCTACCTGAAAGGCGACGGCCAGGCGCTTGATCCCTGGAGCCGCCCCTATCTATACCGGAGCCCGGCCAGCCGTCCCGGCCACGAGTTCGACCTGTGCTCCCGCGGGCCGAATGCCGCGGCAGAGGGTACGCCGGAACTGATCTGCAACCCATGATGCCGCCCACTGCCTCACTCCTCGCCCGCGTCCCACGTCAGCACCAGCATAGGTGCGGTTTCCGCCGACCTGCCCAGGCGCAAGACCGCGCGCCGGGTGAAGTGCCCGCCGCGGCTTCCTGCCGCCCTGGCGGTGACGGCGACTGTGCGCGGTGGACCAGACAGGGTTATCGATAGCTGCCGGCCAAGGGCACTCTGCATCGCCTGGCGCACCTGGACGGAGGCGGCGGCCGGGTCTGGCGCCGTATCTGTGTAAACGGAAAGGTATGGCCTCAGCTTAGAAAGTAGCGTGGGCGTCATTCCCAGCACCAAACCTAACTCGTCCAAGTCCACGAAGGCCGTACCAGGCGGTCCGTAATCAAGGCCAGCAGCACGGTATGGGGCAGCCCTCACGCCGTCCGGCTGGCGGGCCTGCGCAGGGGTGCGCCAGTCTGCGATGGCAGCGGCCAGCCGCTCGGCCGCCCTCTGGTCCACGCCGCACTCACGCAGCAGCGCCTGCATCAGGACCGGGTCGGCCAGGTTGGGGTTTATTTTGCCGCCTTCGTTGTACACCCGTACGGCGGTTATGGCGTTGCCAACTCGTAAGACGTGCTCTTGGCCGTTGGCAGCCCAGGGTGCTGCTGGGTCGAGCAGGTGGAACGCCGCGGCCTGCACTGCCCCGTCCGCCGCGGCCTCTGCCTCCGCTGCGGCGCGTAGGTTCGTGACAAGCTGGGTCTCCGTCCGCCCGGCTGCCGTGATCTGGGTCGCCAGCAGCGCCAGCAATACCACCGACCACAATACGATCAGAAGCGCGAAGCCGTGCTCCCGCACGCCTTTCACAGCTAGGACCGCGTTGGGCGGGCCAAGTGTCACCGCTCCAGCCGCAACCCGCGTCGCAGGGGGTTGCCCGGATCAGGAGAGCCAGACGGACGCAGCCGGCCTAGGTCTTCCGGCACCTTGGCCGCGTTGACGAGCTGGTCTCGTAAGTCTTCGGTCAGGGCGCGGGCATCCCGCTGGTCATGGATGACGTGTGGCGTGATCAGCACCAGCAGCTCGGTGCGGCCACGCTGGTTGTCCTGCCGGCCCGCCAGCAAGCCCAACAGTGGGATATCCTTCAGGAATGGGATGCCGGCGTTGTTGCGCGACGACGTATCGCGGATCAGTCCAGCCAAACCGATGGTCTGCCCGTCTTGCACCACCACGCGGCTGCTGACATTGCGCTGCATAAAGGTAGGCGAGTTGATGCCGTTTGTGTTCGCCGTCGGATCCACGTCGCTGACCTCCTGCGAGATGTCGAGAGTGACCAGACCGCCGCTGTTCACCCGCGGCGTGACCTCCATGATGACGCCAGTTTCGCGGTAGTCGATGCTGTTGATGACCGGTGCGTTGCTGCTGAGCGCACTTTGCGAGCTGGTGGTCAGGAACGGCACGAGGTTGCCCACCTGGAGCCGCGCCGCCTCGTTGTCCAGCACAAGCACTTGGGGGGACGACAGCACCTTGACCGTCGTCACAGCTTGCAAGGCGTTAAGTGCAAAGTTGCCGTTATTGGGTCCGCTGAGCACAAACCCGGGGAAGCCGCTGCTGAAGGCGCCCGCTGCCGCGCTTACGGGGTTGAAGTTGAGCGCGCCATTGATGCCGGACTTGAAAAAGAATTGGGTGCCGTACTGCAGGGTATCGTTCAGGGTCACCTCCGCGATCGTCGCATCTATGCGGACCTGCAAGGGAAGGATGTCTATCTTCCGCAGCATGGACACGATGGTGTCCCGCTCCTGCGGGGTCGCATAGACCAGGATCGCGTTGTTCTGGGCGTTGGGGATGATCTTGACCGCATTAGGGTCGTCGGCGCCAGCGCCCGGGTTCGCTGTCCCGGTGGACGCGGAAGGGTCGAGGCCACCCAGCAAGGGATTGGCTGGATTCTGGGCGGGATCAATGGCCGGGGCACCGCCGACGCCAGGCTGGCCCGCCGCGGGGTTGCCGCCGAGGCCGCCCCCAGAGCTGGCGCCACCAATCCCGCCGCCTCCCCGGCTGCCAATCCCGCCGCCGCCATCGTTGAACCCGCTCCGCCGGCTGCCGCGCCCCGGCGCCGTGTTGCCGACGGCCCGGGCGCTGGGCACGGCCGTGACCCGTCCGGGGGTGAACGCCTGCTGCAGCACATAGGCAATGTCGTTGCTGCGACTGTTCTGCAAGTAATAGACGTTCCATCCGCGCAGGGTTTGCCGCCGCCCACGCTCCACGAGTGCATAAACCCGACGCGCGTCCTCAATATAGCGCGGCTGGCTAGACACCAGCAGGACTGCATTGATCCGCTCCATCGGCACAAGCCGGACGACGCCCGCGAGCGACCCACCGGCGGCTGTGCGGAATGCATCACCCAGGGCCGTCGCAAAATCCTTGGCACCGCCAGATGTCACCGGGAACAACGCGTAGGACTGCCCAGCCAGCAAGTTCACGTCGAAGGCGGCCACTAGGCTTTGCAGCGCCTCCCGGGTTTGCGGATCGCCGCTGATCAGCAGCACGTTGCGGCCGGGATCGGCTGACACCTTGCCACCCGTGCCCACGAAGGGCTGCAGCACGCGCGCCAGGTCTTCGGCCGAGGCGTAGCGCAATGCGATGACAGCGCCACCTGAACCTGCGTCACCGGCAAGCACTGGTGTACCCGCTGCGGCCGGCACCACGCGATAGAGGCCCCCCGATTGGATCAAGGTAGCGCCGTTCTGCGCCAGCACCGCCTGTAAGGCCGGCAAGACCTGGGATCGCGCAAGCGGCGTCGTGGTGCGAAGCGTTGCCGTGCCGCGCACGGCAGGGTCTATGGTGTAGTTTGCACGCAGGACGGTGCCAAGAACTTGTGCCACGACTTCGCGGATGTCAGTGTCGGCGAAGTCCAGCGAGATGTCTCCGCCACCCGCCGGGGCGGTCGCTCCAGTTGCTGCTGCTATGACCCTTCCTTGTACCACGGACACTTGCGGGCCGGCCAACGCGTCCGGTGAGCCGATAGGGCCACTCACCCGCGCGGACGCAGCGCCGGACGTCCCGCGAACCGGCGGAAGAGCTTCAAGGACTGGCAAGGTGTCCCGTTCACATCCCGAAAGTGCTGTCGCGAGCAGGCAGGCACAGCATACCCGGCGGAGCATTGGAGGCCTTCCCGGTGGGCGCATGAATTCAGACTGCGTCATTTCTGGGCCGATCATCGGGCGAGTCTGGTTCAGGTCGGCACCGGCCTACAGAGGTGGACGGCCAACACAGATTGCCCGCCCTCAGCCCCTTGCCGCTCCGCATGCATGAACGTCTGCCCTTATCCGCCGCGCACCAACGCTGTCTAATAGACCGGATCAGGGAAGGGAATACAGTTGACTGTGGGGTGGTATGCGGTTCGCAACCGCCATGATCGGAGAGGTAGAGGACATGCCCGGTGCTGCACCGGCTGACGGTTGCGACCTGGAGACCGTTCTGCCGGCCTCCAGGTCGCCTCGCGCGTTAGATGGCCTGTCCGTCTAGCGGATCGTGCCGTTCATCCGGTCTGGGAAGAAGCCGCCCCCGGCGGGGATGCCGTTGTAGACGATGCTGAGCACCTCGGACGCCGAACGGCGGTAGGCCAGCGAGTCGGTGTCGGTCGGCGCGACGTTAAGGGTCAGGCTGGCGGTTGACAGCCCTTGCTCCTTGCCGTTGCCCGCCTTGGCACGGACGGCGGAGATCGCGTTCGCCTGAGACTGCATACCCAAGGCGCCAAGGGTCGTCCGGACGGTTCCTGCATGGTATGCCTCGACGGCCAAGATGCTCGCCGCGGCGTCCAGGTAGTCCTTGTTCTGCAACAAGCGTGCCGCGCCTGCATAGGCCGTAACGCCCACGTCCTCGAAGACGAATGCGCCGAGCAGGAAGTTCCGCTCGTTCAGGAACGGATCGAACTGCGCGCCGGCCGGGATGAGCCCGGCAGCGACGCCCAGGGCGTTGAAGCTGTTCAACAGGTCAATGTTCGGTGCGGCGACTGCATTCGCGCCAAGCACACGCTTCAGGAAGCGGACGTGGTCCACCTCGTCAACGGTGATCTTCTGAGCATACTGGAAGATGTTCGCCGTCTGGAACTTGACCTGGGAGCCACCGAGTACGAACCCTGGCGTGCCTACGCCGGTACGGTCGGTGTCCGGCAGACCGGTCCCAAGGAAGCCCCGGATGTAGAACTCTGCTTCCAGGTATTCGAGATTCAGGGCGAAGTTCAGGATGTCGAAGTCCGTAATGGACTGCGCCTGGGCCGGGCTGGACACGGCAGTGGACAGGCCGGTTCCCGCCGCCGCAAACACCGCGGCACCGGCTGCGCCGATCCCGATCCGGCTCATGATTGACCGCCGATTCACGCCCGGTTCAGCCGAATCCTTGTTCGTCGGTTCGACGTTTTTGTTCATGACTTCCAGTCTCCCTATAAAGCAACCGCTGATCACGTAGCACCGCGGGACAGCGGGAAGGATCCACTCAGCCCCTGTTGCGTGATCCTGAGGTTTACGTCTCCTGATCGACTTTAGATGCAGGCATTCGCAAACTTCCGACAGGGCCGCGATCACGTCGCCGTGACGAGAAGCCGGGGCTGCTGCCGGGGCGTGCCGGGCCTGGCGCTCCGGCACTGCCTGTTTATCTTGCAGCGCCGGGCGGCAGTGGCGGTGGCGGGAGGCCGCTCAACAGAGGGGGCGCACCCGGTGCCTCCGCGGGAGTGCCTGCTGGCGAGGGAACAAGCCGGTTCGGGTCCAGGGTCGGGCGAAGGATGCGGGCGCCGCTGGGCGCGAGGATCGTCACCTGTCCGGCCTGAATGGCCTGCACCGTGATGCCCCCAATCCGGGTTCCCTCCCTTGCCACCACTGCCCGCCCGCCCTCTGCCGGCACGAGGATGGCGCTGCGGTCGGCCCCGTTAACGACCACGCCCGCCAGGCGTGGCATGCCGGCTGCTGCGGCCGGAGCCGATTCCGACATGGCGGGGGGACGGCGGCTTCGGCTGAACAGGGGACGCGACAATGCCGTCGCTGTCCACTGCGCCCGGTCCACGACCGGCAGTGCGGGGGTTCCAGAGGCCGCAACTTGCTGATCGTTTCCAACGCTTCTTGCAGGCGTCGGACCACCCTCGTCCAGCCTGCCGAGCAGTTCCACGGCGACCGCCATAGCCAAAAGGGCTGCAAGCGCCAGCAAAGCCAGGGTCGCCCGTCCACCCACGCCCGTCACGGCCGCTCGACGTCTTGGAAGCTGATCACGGTCAGCGTGGCGTCCATCGGCGGGTTCGGCCCCAAGCCGATGCCCGCCGGCCCCCGCACCTGCAGATCATCCACCAGCATGGCGGGCTGTGCGTCCTCCAGGGCCTGCAGCAGTTGCACCAGCGCTGGCCAGGGAACCGAAACGGACGCCCGCACGGCAATCCGGCGGTAGCGGCCCGTCGGCTCGGCAGGCAGCGCTTCAATGCTGCCCAGCGTCGCCCCGGCGCGTGCGGCCATGTCCTGAACCATCTGCTGCAAGGCCGCCCCTGCGGCAGCGCCGCTGGTTCCTCCCATCAGTGTGGTTCCTGCTGCGCCTGCCGGTGCGGCTTGCGACGCCGCGCTTTTCAGGCCGGGCAGCCCGGCGGCAACTTGCGTCATGCGTCGGGCCAAGGCGCCGCGCTGGGTGACGGCTTCAGCCCGCTCCGCGTACAGGTTCATCAGTGGCGCAGCCACGGCCTGCCAGACGGCGGCACATACCAGCAGCAGCAGCGCCGCGGCCAGCACCTGGCCTGCCCGTCCAGCCGGCAAGGACATCACCCTACGGCCCCACGCTACGGTGCCGCCTCGGCCCGGAGCGAGAAGGCTTCGGCCCGCCCGTCGGTGCCGCGGGTCACAGGCGCCACGAAGGCCGGGTTACGGAAGGCTGGTTCGGCCTCCAGCGCGGCGATGAGGCGGGCGGCGCCGGCAGACTCCCCGGTGATGGACAACACCCGGCGGCGAAGGGTCAGCTCGGTCAAGTGGGTGTCGTCGGGCAGCACAATGGTCAGGGCGGCCAGCACGCCGAGGGCATCCCCGACCCGGGCGCGCTCTGCCTGAACGACGTCTATCGTTGCGGCGCGGCTCTGGACGGCCTGGCGCAACGCCTGCGCCTGGTCCACCTGAGGGCGGAGCGCGGCAATGCGGGCCTCGATCCGTGCGGCGTCCTGGTGTTGCCGAAGAAATGGAAGGCCCGCAGCCGCAACGCCAAGCCCCGCACATAGCGCGCCGGCCAGAACCGGCCCGCGCCGTGCCCACCAGCCCGGTCGGCCCTGGGCCAGGGGGAGCCGTCGCCGTGTCCCGTCTTGCGCGGCGGCGTCCAGTGCGGATGGATGCAGGGCGGCACCCGCCAGCGCATCAAGCAACTGGGCCAGCCGCGCCTTCGGCACCAGCGACAACCGCAGGCGGACTTGGCCGGCCACGGAATCCCGGCGCTCCAGCGTCCATGACCAAAATAGCTCAGTGGCAAGGAATGGCGTCAGGCGGTCCATTTCGTAAGTTAGGACCCGCTCCAGGTCACGCTCTGCCGCAAGGGGCAGCGTCACACGCTGTTCCAGCAACAGGCCGGGCGGCAAGCGGAGCAGCACTGGCCCCCGCAGCCCAGTGCCCGCGTTATGCAGAGCGGCTATCCCGGTAGAGTCCAGCGTAAAGCGCCCCAAGGAGCCGTCGCGCCCGCGCCGCCGCGCCAGCGCCTCTACGACTAGAGGTGCGCCAGGCGTCAGCTCCAAGACGGCAATGACCAGCGCCCGACCGTCCTGCGCTTCGCCGGATGGCGGCTGCAGCCGCAATAGGGCAGACAATTGGGTGCGCCACCATGTCAAGAACTGCGAAAGCATATCGGACAGGTGGTTCCCTACAGGCTATGGCAATTCTAACGCGGAGGAGTAGCCCTGGGAAGCAGGCCTTCCCCAGGGATTGCCGAGGCCCGCATCGGGGCAACCACGATGTCCGGCCAGCGCCGCGGGTCGCTGGCCGGGAAGATCAGGCGCACGCGGACAAGCGCGGGCAGGCCACGGCCATCCCAGGTTCTGACCCAGCCCGGCTGCGGCCCGCTCTTCCAGTAAGACGCCTCGATCCGCTCCACGCCGCGCAACAGCTCGATGCTCACCGGCGACGGGGTGCGCTGGCCGGACTGGCGGGAAACCGCGCGCAGGACGAGATGCCCGCCCTCCACCAGCAGCACGACCTCTGCGGATCGGGTGGGCAGGAGCGCGGCGGTGGGCAAGGCAGACGTAAACGCCATGCTGCCCGATGACCCGCGCAGCGGCGGCGGTCCGCGGTTGCGGCCGGGGTCCATGCCTTGGACCAACCGGGTCAGCGCGCGGTCCACGGCGTCCAGATCTCCAGTTGCCGCGACAGTCCGCCCCTGAGACCCTGCTGCAAGCAAGCCGTACTGCGCCCCGGTCGAGAGCCCAGCCAGAATAAAACCTAGCACCGTCAGGGCGACAAGCACCTCAAGCAGGGTGAAGCCGCGATCGCGCGGGGTCACGGCCCCTCCGGCGTGGCCTGGCCAAGCCGGAGGGTATCCAGCGACACTTCCCGCCGGCCGCCATCCATCGTCCACGCCACGGTGACGCGCAGGGAGTATAGCACCAGTGGCCGCCGGGTTGCGTCCTGCCCTCCGTCACCGCGTGGGAGTGCCGCTGCGATGAGGCGGGTGATCGTCGCGCGCCAGGCGTAGCCGCCCCCGTCGTCGCCCCCTTGCTCGCCGGGAGCGAGGGCCAAGGTGGACGCTGCAAGGTGGGACCGGGCGCGGGAGAGCGCCTGCTGGGTGTGCGCCGCGACACGCGAAGCCTGCAATCCTCCGCCCGCACCCCGCATCAGGGCACCCAGCGCCAGGGCGGCAATCATAAATGCTACCATGACCTCCAGCAAGGTGAAGCCGCCATCATCCCGGCGCATGGTCACTGCGCCTCGGCCGCCACCCGCCCCGTCAGCCATTCCACGACGACCCGCACGCGCCGACTGCCGGCCGCCAGTTCGACCCGCCCACCCGTGCTGCTGCCATCTGGAAGGAAGCTTATCGCGGCCTGCGCTCCAGCAGAGCTGTCAGCCGTGGTGATTACAGCCATCGCCACGCCGGCCGGCAGGCTGAGCAGCGGACGGGCACCGATGCGCACAGTCCCGGTGCCCTGGTCGAATACGACGCTGACCGGGGTATTGCGCGAGATGGCTTCGGTCCGCGCAAGACGCAGCGCACCCGATACGGCGTTGCCAGCAAGCCGCAAGTCCAGCCCGGCGCTTCGGCTGGAACCCCTGGCCATCACCAAGCCGCCCGCCAGCCCAAGGATCACGAGCACGACGATGACCTCGATCAGCGTGAAGCCGGTGTCCTGCCCAGGCGTGTGCCAGGGAAAATGTGACCAGGCGCTGCATAGTTTCGTGCTGGGTGGCTGTGCGTTACGTGGCAGCAAGGTCGTTCAACCCCAGCATCGCCAGCAGCAACGCGGAAACGATGGCGGCGATCACCGCGCCCATGACCACCGTGATCGCCGGCACCAGCAGGGAGACCAGGCGCTGCACGCCGAGCCGAGTCCGCTCCTCGTGGATGGCGGCGGCCCGCAGCGACATCGGGCCGAGCTGCGCCGTCTCCTCCCCCAGGCGCAGCAGGTGGACCGTACGGGACGGAAACAGGCCGGAGACTTCCAGCGGGCCGGCCAGCCCGGCGCCGCCCTTGGCGCTCAGCGCCGCACGGTCCACGGCGGCCACCCCGGCACGGTTCCCGACCGCGTCCCGCACGATGGTCAAAGCGACGATCAGCGGCACCCCGTTGGTGAGCATGGTGCCTAGCGTCCGGGTGAACCGCGCGGCCATGAACTCCCGCGCCAGGCCGCCCACGACGGGCAGGCGCAGGACCATGCGGTCGAATGCCAGCCCAGGGCCGGGCCGCCGCAACGCCGCGCGCAGGGCCAGGCCGCCCACCGCCAGAAGTGCCAGGGCGGGCAGCCCATAGTTTGATACGTGGTCGCCCGCCGCAATCAGCAGTTGCGTCGCCCGCGGCAGCGCGGCACCGTTCTGCTCGAACAACGGCACGAACTGCGGCAGCACCTGGGTCAGCAATAACGCGATGGACCCGAAAGCCGCCGCCAGCAAGAGGCCCGGGTAGATCATGGCGGATTTTACGGTGGAGGCTAGCGCCCGCTCACCCTCCAGCAGCAATGCCAGCCGGTCCAGGGTCGGCGCAAGGGTGCCACCGGCCTCTGCGGCGCGGATCAGCCCCACATACAGCTTGGAAAATGCCTGAGGGTGCATCGCCAGTGCCGCAGCCAGAGACTTGCCGTCCCGCACCGTCGCGCGCAAAGCCATGACCGTGGCGCGCACTCGAGGGTTAGGCGCGATTTCTAGTAGGAAACGCAGGCTGCGGTCCAGGTCCTGGCCGGCGCCGAGCATGATGGACAGCTCCCGCGTCAAGTCGGCTACCTCCTGCCGTGTTAAGCCGCGGCGGCCGATCTCTTGGTTCAGAAGCTCGGCCAGGCCGTTGCGGGCTGGCTCCGCGCGCATCGGGATACTGCCGGCGCGCTGCAACCGGGCAACAACCTCTGCCTCCGTCGCGGCGTCCATCACGCCACGCTCGGTCTGGCCGGCCGAGTTGACAGCAATGTAGCGATAGCTGGCCATCTCGCCTGGACCGTCAGGCTTCCGCTCGGATGCTGCGGACGACTTCCTCGATCGTCGTCGTGCCGGCCAGGGCGGCATCTAGACCAGCATCGAACATTGTCACCATGCCTGCCGCCACCGCCGCGCGCTCGATTTCAGTATGCTCGGCTCTGCTGAAGATCAGGTGCTCGATCTCCGGGGTGGGCTGCAGAAATTCGGCGATTGCCTGGCGCCCACGGTAGCCGGTCTGGCGGCAGTGCGGGCAGCCTACGGGGTGCCGCAACTGGATTGGCTGCCCGGCGGCCCGCCGGTCCAGGTCGAAGCGGCGGACCAACTCCGGCGGCGCCAGGCCCTCAATCGAACAATGCGGGCACAAGCGGCGGACAAGCCGCTGCGCCAGGATGCCGCGCAGGACGGCGGTCAGCAGGTAGTCCTCCAATCCCATGTCACGAAGCCGGCTGATGGTGGCCGCTGCCGAGTTGGTGTGTACCGTGGACAGCACCAGATGCCCGGTAAGCGCCGCCTGCACGGCAATCTGCGCCGTCTCGACATCGCGTATCTCGCCGACCATAATGACATCGGGGTCCTGGCGTAGAATGGAGCGTAGCAGGGTGGCAAACGTCAGCCCGATGGCAGGCTTTACCTGTATCTGGTTCACACCTGCCAGTTGGTATTCGATGGGATCCTCGACCGTCACCACCTTGCGCGCCACCGAGTTGAGCGAAAGCAGCCCGGTGTATAGCGTCGTGGTCTTGCCGCTGCCGGTCGGCCCGGTCACCAGCACAATGCCGTTCGGCAGTTCCAGCGCCGTGTTCACTTTGGCGATCACGGGATCAGGCAGGCCAAGGCGGGCGTAGTCGAAGGCGACGGTGCTGCGGTCCAGCACCCGCAACACGACGTTTTCGCCATGCATGGATGGGATTGTGGACACGCGGAAGTCAATCTCGGCTCCACGTACAGGCAGCTTTATGCGTCCGTCCTGCGGCAGGCGCCGTTCGGCTATGTCCAGTCGGGCCATTATCTTGATCCGGGACGTGATGGCGGCGGTGAGATGGGTGGCTGGGCTGTCAGCCTCGTGCAGCACACCGTCGTAGCGGTAGCGCACGCGCAGGCGGTCCTCGAACGGCTCGATATGGATGTCAGACGCCTGGGTCTCGACGGCGCGGGCGATGACCTGGTTGACCAGGCGGATCACCGGCGCCTCGCTGGCCATGTCCTTCAGGCGCTCTGTGTCGTCTTCCAGCGGCTCGGTGCCCTGTCCTGTGGCGTCCGCTTCGGCTGTTGCAGAATCCGAGTAGAGGCGGTCCATAGCGGCATCCATCTCGATAGGTACCGCGACCAGGAGCTCCACCGGCATGCCAGTGGCGGCGGCGATTGCTGCCGGGGTGAACTCGTCCAACGGATCCGCCACAGCGATCAGCAGCCGCCCGGCCTCCTCCCCTACTGGCAGCGCGCGGGCGTTGCGTAGGAAGCGGGCTGACAGCCGGTCGGCATGGAGCGGGACCATGGGATACCGGCTGGGTTCCGCCATATCTAGGCCGAGCAGCGTGACATAGGCGGAGACCAGGCCGCGCTCGGTGATCAGGCCGAGCTGGACTAGCACCTTGTCCAGCCGGCTACCGGACTCAGCCGCGACCCGGCGGGCACGGTCCAGTGTGCGGGCGTCGCATTGGCCCTGTCCGAGCAGCAGCGCAGCAAGCGCCTCAACAGGATCAACAGGGGGGCGGGCATCGCCGTGGGCGTCCATGCAGGTGATCCTGGCTACTCCGACCTCCATATAGGGTGGATAACTAGCTTAAGGGAGGCTGCGGATTGGATGTGATGCCGTTGCTGGCCGCGCCATTTGTCGGCAGCGTGCTGGGCGTATTGATCCTGCGGCTGCCGGCGGGAAGGCCCGTTGTGCTCGCCCGTTCAGCCTGCGAGGACTGCGGGGCAGCACTTCAGCCGCAGGATTTAGTGCCGCTGCTGAGTTACGCCGCCTTACGCGGGCGCTGCCGCCGGTGCGGGCACCCAATCGGGTGGTTCCATCCCGCCGTAGAACTGGCGGCGCTGGCGGTAGCGGCCTGGGCCGGGCTGGCCAACCCGTACGAAGTCTGGGCGAACTGCGTGCTGGGGTGGGGCTTGCTGGCGCTGGCCTGGATTGATTGGGGCCACATGCGACTGCCGGATGTGCTGACGCTTCCGCTTATCCCTGCGGGACTGCTGGTAGCTTGGCAGGTGGATCCAGAATTGGCCTCCATTCATGGTGCCGCTGCCGTGGCAGCATACCTTTTGTTTCGTGGAGTGGCGTGGGCTTATCGCCGGGTCAGGGGCTTTGATGGGCTAGGCCAAGGCGACGCGAAGCTCCTGGCTGTGGCGGGTGCCTGGGTCGGCTTTGCGGGGCTGCCAGGGGTTCTGCTCGGAGGCTGGTTGATCGGCCTTGCCGTTGCGGTGTTGCACTGGCGCAAGGCCGCCAGCGGCGCACCGCTTCCGTTCGGGCCGGCGCTCGCCCTGGCACTGTGGACGATGCGCTTGTATGGGTAGCGTCGGGAGGGTCATCTCAATGATCCGATGCAGGCTGTCAGCGAAAGCGCAGGTGGGATTGGGGTTGACCCGTTCTGGATACTGCTGGCGAGGTCGGGGAGGTTTTGGCAGAAGGGTGGGCCTTCCCTGTCCGGCGCGTGAGCGCCGCAGTGCTGGAGGCTCCTGATGTCGCTACCCCAGCCCGGCCGTTGCTGTCCCTTCGTTTACTGCCATGGTTGCCCGTGCAGCTTTCCCGCGGGGCAACCTGTACATGCGGTTGCGCGACACCCTTGGCCCGATGTTCGCCGACCAACAGCTCGCTGCGCTGTTTCCCAAGCATAGGCAGCCGGCCGAGGCGACAGGGCGATTTGGTTCTGGCCATTCCCTTGTTGTGACGGCTGGTGGCGGTGACGTGCGTTGGTTCAGGCTGCGCGCTCAACGGGGCGGGCGTCTGGCATGTCGGTGGTGGTGGTGGAGGAGGTCGGCAGCTTGTGGGCTGCGCTGGGCGGGGTTCGGGACCACCGCCGTTGCGCTGGCCGGCGCTATCCGTTGCGGGGCCTGTTGCTGGTCGCGGTGGCTGCCATGCTGGCGGGGCGGCGGGACCAGCTTGGCATTGTGCGGTGGGGGCGGCAGTTGCGCCCGGAGGCCCTGGCCAGCTTGGGCATCAGCCGCGGGCGCGTGCCTGCTCCTTCGGTGTGGTGCGAGTTGTTCCAGGAGCTTGACGTGGGCAGCCTCGAGGCGGTGCTTGGCGCGTGGGTGCGCGGCGGGCGTCCGGCCGGGCACATCGCGATGGACGGCAAGCGCCTGCGCGGCAGCGCCACGGCCACGGCGCCGGGGGCGCACCTGCTGGCGGCGTTCAGCGACGCCCTGGGCGGGGTGGTGGGCCAGTTGCAGGTGCCGCCTGACAGCAACGAGATCACCGCAGCCTTGGACCTGCTCCGCGCCTTGCCGCTTGAGGGCAGCGTGGTCACGGGCGACGCCATCTTCGCGCAGAAGGAGATCTGCCGCGTCATCCGGGACGGGGGGG
>Ga0123339_10002096_pt1 | contig 13550 bp, 14 predicted proteins | sample lystaG_FD_89956 | JGI IMG/M metagenome (GOLD analysis project Ga0123339, IMG submission 89956) | Glacier valley bacterial and archeal communities from Borup Fiord, Nunavut, Canada, to study Microbial Dark Matter (Phase II) -... | ecosystem: Environmental > Aquatic > Freshwater > Ice > Glacier ... | reverse complement strand
GCGCCGATGTTGAATTCGATCTAGTAGACGGCGATCGCGGTTTACAAGCTCACAACATCGTTAAGATCTAAGACAAAACGGGTTGGATTTATCCAACCTTTTTGTTTGCTTTTTTTGAAGGGATGTGACCTTTTTTTTACTTTGATATAATGATACAATAACATAGTCAGAATGGAGGAAATGCCAGTGAATAATATTCTCGATCGGTTTTTCAATCAAGATAAGAAACGTCTGGAACTAGTAAAGAAAAGGGCGTTGGAAGTAGATGCTTATGCTGGAAAGATGGCTGCACTCAGTGATACTGAACTGAAAGCCAAAACAGCTGAATATAAAGATAGGTATACAAACGGAGAAACATTGGACGATTTACTGCCCGAAGCTTTTGCTACGGCGCGAGAAGCGGCTAAGCGAGTGATCGGTGAATACCCGTTCTTGGTTCAGATTATGGGGGGTATCGTCCTGCATCAAGGGGACATCGCTGAGATGAAGACCGGTGAAGGTAAGACACTGACGTCTGTACTTCCGGTTTATTTGAATGCACTGAGCGGTAAAGGAGTTCATATCGTTACCGTCAATGAATACTTGGCAGCCCGTGATTCTAAATGGATGGGAGCCATCCATCAATTTTTGGGATTAACAGTCGGAATCAATGTGCGGACGATGACACCGCAACAAAAACGTGCTTCTTACGAATGTGATCTTACGTATACGACCAACGCAGAGATCGGTTTTGATTATCTGCGCGATAACATGGTGACCGGTTTGAAGGATCGTGTCATGCGTCCATTACATGTAGCTTTGATCGATGAAGTCGATTCAATTTTGATCGATGAATCAAGAACACCGTTGATCATCTCAGGCGGTCAGAAACAGACAGCCAACCTCTATATCCAAGCGGATCGTTTCGTTAAAAGTTTAAGTGTAACTGAAGATTATGAGATCGATGTCAAAGGCAAGACTGTACAGTTGACTGAACAGGGTGTCATGAAAGCTGAGAAAGCATTCAAAATCGAGAACTTGTATAATATTGAAAACACAAATATGGTCCATCATATCTATCAAGCCATGAAGGCTAATTTTACGATGGCGAAAGATGTGGAATATGTCGTTCAAGAGCAGCAGATCATCATCGTTGATCCGTTTACCGGACGTCTGATGGTCGGTCGTGCTTATTCGGATGGTTTGCATCAAGCCATCGAAGCGAAAGAGAGTGTTCCGATCAAACAGGAAACAAGCACTCTAGCAACGATCACATATCAGAACTTCTTCCGTCTCTATGAAAAACTGTGCGGTATGACCGGTACAGCGAAAACCGAAGAAGAAGAGTTTCTTTCCATTTATAACATGCGTGTACTTGAGATCCCAACCAATCAACCGGTTGTTCGTCAGGATTATCAGGATGCGGTATTCGGCAGTGAAAAAGCGAAGTTCGAAGCACTGTGTGCCGAGATCATCGAATGTCATACAAAAGGTCAACCAGTCTTGGTCGGTACGATCAGTGTCGAGACCAGTGAGTTTGTGAGTAAGATGCTGACACAACGAAAAGTTCGTCATGAAGTATTGAATGCGAAGAATCATGCGCGTGAAGCGGAAATCATCGCTAAAGCAGGTTTGAAAGGTTCCGTTACAATCGCCACCAACATGGCCGGACGCGGAACCGACATCAAACTGGGTGAAGGAGTACGCGAACTCGGTGGTTTGGCAGTGCTCGGAAGTGAACGTCATGAATCCCGTCGTATCGATAATCAGTTGCGCGGCCGTTCAGGTCGACAAGGAGATCCGGGTTACAGCCGTTTCTATGTTTCCGTTCAAGATGAACTGATGGTTCGTTTCGGCAGTGAACGTTACGAAACCCTGTTTAAGCAATTGGGTGATGTTCCGATCGAATCCAAGATCGTTACGAAGTCGATTTCCAGTGCGCAAAAGCGCGTGGAAGGTGTCAACTTCGACATGCGTAAGACATTGCTTGAGTATGATGATGTTCTTCGCCAACAACGTGAGATCATTTACGATCAACGTAATTTTATCTTGGAACACGAAGATGTTCATACCATCATCAAAGACATGTTTGATCGTGTCGTCTTATTGACGGTCAAGAGTCATACGGATTCCAGCGGAAGAGAACCGAAAGCAGATGCGGCCGGACTGATCGAAGGATTGGAAAAGATCGGATTCAAAGATTCGGGACTCAAAGTCACTGATTTCAATGAATTGAGTATGGGTGATGTCGAACGTTTATGCGTCGACAGTGCTTGGCAGAACTATGAAGATAAGATTGAAGTGATCAAAAAAGAAATACTGCCGATCGAGAAAACGATGGTACTTCGTATCATTGACCGTGCTTGGGTCGAACACATCGATACCATGAGTAAACTGCGTGACGGTATTCATTTGCGTTCTTACGCACAGAATAATCCGTTGCAGGCGTATGTAAGTGAGGGATATGAATTGTTTGAGGATATGCTGGCACGTATTTCGCAAGAAGTCGTTCAGTTCTGCCTCAACGTTCGTATCACCATCGAGGAGAAAAAATAATGGAAATTTATGAAATGAAACAAGGTGTACGGACGATCGTCGACAAACTCAAGCAGTTGGGTGACTCACTTTGACTTCCCCGGACGCTTAACGAGAATTAAAGAAATCGAAGATCTGATGATGGATGACAAGTTTTGGGATGATCGTCGTACGGCTCAAAGTCTGATCGATGAAATGAATACTTCCAAAGATATCTTGGAAAGTTATGATCATCTGACGAAACGGTATTCTTCGATGGAAGAGACCGTGGATATGTTGAAAGATGATTTCGACGAAGAAATGGCTTCAATGGTCGAAGACGAAGTGACCGAAGCGAATAAGGAATATGAGACATTCGAAGTAAAACTTCTGTTGAGTCATCCGTATGATAAAAACAACGCCATTCTCGAACTCCATCCGGGTGCCGGCGGTACAGAATCCCAAGATTGGGCTGAACTGTTATACCGCATGTATACGCGATGGGCTGAGAATAAAGGTTGGAAAGTAAGTGTCCTGGATTATCTCGAAGGTGAAGAAGCCGGCATCAAGTCGGTCACTTTCCTCGTCGAGGGCAATATGGCTTATGGATATCTCAAAGCTGAAAAAGGGGTTCACCGCTTAGTGCGCATCAGTCCTTTTGACTCATCGGGCCGACGTCACACTTCGTTCTGTTCACTCGACGTCATGCCGCAATTCAATGAAGAAATCGAAATCAACATCGATCCGGCTGATATCACACTGGAAGTTCGACATGCATCAGGTGCCGGCGGACAGAACGTCAACAAAGTATCTTCGGCTGTGCGTCTGACGCATAAACCGACCGGTATCGTCGTCAGCTGTCAGACCGAACGTTCACAGTTGAATAATCGTGAATCGGCAATGAACATGTTGAAAAGTAAACTCTACCAACTCAGTATCGAAGAACAGGAAGCTAAATTGGCTTCCATCAAAGGTGAAGTGAAATCCATTGAATGGGGATCGCAGATCCGTTCATATGTTTTCTGTCCGTATACAATGGTCAAAGATCATCGTACCAACTATGAAGAAGGCAATGTTCAAAAAGTTATGGACGGCGGATTGGATGAATTTATCTATGCTTACCTAAAAAGCTTAATCAAATAATGAAATGAATGTTATGTATGCAAAAAACTAGGGAATATGTATCCCTAGTTTTTTGTGTATATGTGGCTCTTTTTTACATAAGTACAAATATATATTTTCAATCTTTCTATCTGATACTGTCGATAATCTTTAGATATTCCTCTCTTGAAATTTCACCTCGTGCATAGCGTTCTTTTAAAATACTAACAGCATTGTTACTAGTCTGAGTTATGTGATATTTTGTCTCCGGCGATAAATCGCGGACTAAAACAACAATAAGAACTGCAAATAGTATCATACCCATAATCCTGCCTCCCCAACCGAAGTTGTTTATATTACTGGAAAAATCATTCGAAACGTTGTTCTAAACCTTATTTTCGTATCTGGTTATCAATTGATCGAAGAAACCGTAAAACCAGCCTTTTCAACAGCTCTTATAAGAATACTGTCATCAACATCATTTTTTAAAGCAATAATCGCTGTCTTATCTCGGATATCGATTTTTGCATCTATAACTTCTTTTATTCCAAATAATTGGATATTAAGCAAACCGGCACAATGACTGCACTGCATCCCTTCAATATGAATGGTTTTTTTCATTTATCCTCCTTGATCGCTTACGCGATAATTTGATTTATGACAATTTTAACGGTGTCGTTAAGCAAGTGTCACTGTCATTATAGGTTGTGATATCCTTTGAAACAAATAAACCATTATAGGTGACATTCAATGTTGCCTCTATGTTTTTAGGTAACCAAACCCCGATAAAACCGGTAGCGAGGCTTTTAACTTTCTGATTCATGATCACCGTACCATCTTTTTTGATGATTGAAATTGTGAATTCAGCATTCTTGATTTCACCTCTACAAGAGATCAGGTTATGTTTTTGACAAGGATGAATACTGTTGATATAAGGAGCAAATGAAAGATAGAATTCACTGGTAGGTAACTTGAAATCATATTGTTTCTCATTGTCAAAGAGGATCAGTGTAGTTCCGGTGATTGAAGCATTTAAACCGGCATCTTCATTGGTTACACTGTCAAGTTTATTTACCATTTCCTTAACGGAGAGTCCATTTAGATCATATTTTTGCAGCATGGCTGTTTTTGCTTCATTTGGTTTTCTTATCTGAGGTATAACGGTTAAGACTGCTACCGTGACAGCGATAATTGAAATAATAATAAGAATGAAAAATTTATATTTTTTACTCATAAAATTCCTTCCTTGAAGTGACGGATGTTCAATCCTTGGTTTGAACATTTTTCTTCTACAAGATGAGTATAGAAGTAATATTTGTAGAAAATGTGTAGAAACTTTACATCAGAAATTTTTTTCATCAAGAACTTTTTATTCTTTGGGAAGGATGATCGTGAACGTACTGCCTTTACCTAATTCACTTTGAACATCAATTGATCCTCCATGAGCGATTATGATCGATTTAACAATCGTTAAACCGATGCCTGAACCGCCGGTTGATCGATTCCGTGATTTATCTGTACGATATAATCGTTCGAAAATGAAAGGTAATTCTTCTGCTGAGATCCCGTTTCCGTTATCTTCAACTCTCAAGATAATTTCATAATCCGTCTCTGAAAAGTCGAAAATGATCGTCCCTGTTGATTGAGTGTATTTAATTGCATTGGTCAACAAATTAATGATAACTTGCATAAATCTTCCTTTATCAATCTTACTATTTGAACATGTTCCTTGAACGACAACATTCATATTTTTTTCCTGAATTTGAAAATCAAGATTTTTAATTGCTTGAACCGTTATTTCAGGTAAGCTTTCATCGGTTTTGGAAAGTGTTAAGTTGCCATCTTCAATAGTTGCAAGACTCTCCAAATCCTTTACGATATTGGTAATACGCAGTACTTCATCATGACATATCTGGAGTCTGTCCAAAGTGGGATCAAGAACACCGTCGATCATGGCTTCCATGTTGATTCGCAGAGTTGTTAAGGGAGTTCTCAATTCGTGGGCAACGTCGGAAGTCAGTTGTTTTTTAAGGTTTTCTTGTTTATCCAGTGAATCAGCCAAGTTATTGACTGAAGAAATCAAATCGTCCACTTCCGTTAGTTTTGATTTTTCCGAAATTCGTATTTTATAATCACCTCGGGATATTTGACCGGTTGCATCGATGGCAGTGAGTATTGGTTTACTGATTCTTTTTGAGATGAGATATCCAATGACGATTGAAACCAACAACGATACGGCCGAAACAAATAATAACAACGAGCTCAATTCATTGAGAAATTTAAAATCATTATCGGTGTAGAAATATGGGCCGAAAAAAGTTACATTTACTTTGCCAATCGGCTGACCGGCCAATTCGATCGAATAATCCTTATCCGAAAATTTCCCATTACTTCCCGGAAACTTCTCCAACATTTTATGGGTTATATCTTCTTTGATTTGTACGCAGGTAGACATATCCCAAACTTCTGCATCCCAAACTGAATTATTTTTCACATCAACTACTTTTATGATATATCCATCATATAAAGCATACATTCCGATCGTATGAACATAATCAACATTCCACGACTTTTCAGTTGTGTTATATTGTTGACCTAAACTATATATGATTTCATTGATTGATTTTTCTTGTTGTCTTGCGATATAAACATTGAATTGTTGGTTGATAAAATAACTCGATAGTAAGCTGATTATCGCAATTAAAATCAACGCAACGGAAGCAAATGACAATGTCAATCGTGTACGAAGACTGGTTTTCATTTATTTTCCTCCGAACTTGTAACCGACACCATGCATCGTTAGAATATAGACCGGATTTCTGGGATCTGTTTCGATTTTTTGACGTAAATTCTTTATATGACTGTCGATTGCCCGATCATAGCCTTCAAAATCCTCACTCAAAGCAAGCTCAATCAGTTCCTCTCTGGTAAATGTCTTGCTGGGGTATTTGATCAATGTAGTGAATATCTTAAATTCATTTGGAGTGAAGTTAACCTGCGTTTGATTTTTCGTCACGGTTCGATTTTCATAATCAACGATCAGATCACCATTGCCAAAGATACTCTTTTGGTAAAGTGGCACCAAATCATTTTGTGATCTGCGCAATACAGCTTCAATTCTTGCACTGAGTTCCTTTAAACCAAAAGGTTTGGTAATATAATCATCGGCTCCGAAGTTTAAACCGGTGACAAGGTCCATCTCTGTTACTTTTGCCGTTATCATTATGATAGGAACTCTTGAACTTTGGCGAATTTTCATACACAACTCTTCTCCTGATATCCCCGGCAGCATTAAATCGAGTAATACCATCGAGATCGGATTGTTTTTAAAAAGTTCATACCCTATTTCACCATTTTCAGCAGAAAGAACTTGAAAGCCCTTGGAACGTAAAAATGTCGCAACGACTTCAATAATGTTTTTTTCGTCATCGATGATCAGAATTGTACCTTTGTTGTCGATATTCATGGCATTACCTCCAAAATAGTAAACCCAAATCCGAACGGAAATGGGGTTTACTACTAAATTACATCGTAACCTGCTTCTTCAATCGCAAGTTTTATCGTGTCCAATGTTAGTTTATCCGTGTCAAATATTATTCTAACCGTTTTTGCAGATAAATCAACATCCACAGTTTGAACGCCAGTTAAAGCTAACACCGAAGTAGTGATTGCATGTTTGCAATGAAGACAAGACATGCCCGAAACACTGAGAATTTCCGTTTTCATACCATCACCTCAAATCTGAAGTTTTTATGATACAAATCCTTACCTCAATTTATCACGCTTATGGTACCTTTAATCATACCCATCCAGCAATTAAATGGTATAATTCCACTTTTTACAGGTGTAAACTCAATGATATTATCTCCTTCTTCTAATTGCACTTGCTTCCCTAATGATTTGATTTCCAAACGATAATTACATCCGTTCAGGGAACCTTTCGCCGCATGTAATATCCATTTAACAGGAACTCCTGCTGTGACTGTAATTGACCCATAACTTCCTGAACGAACTTGACTGGTAATGACTTGAACGCCGTTTTCTACGATAGCCGGACTATCCTGATTGGTGGCTGTCGAATTGAATATTGTCGAAAAGGAGTAGGAGGGTAATTGAATACCGGAAACAGTCATTCCCGTTTGAAACATGACGAAACCTAAAACGATAACCAACACAGCACTTACTTGCATCATTTTGTGTGTGAATTGCTTACTCAGGTAAGAGCTGATTGCACCAAGTCCAAACATCAGTGGTACTGTGCCTATGCTGAATACAAACATCGATAGGGCTCCCTTTATAGGGTCTCCGGTTGATAATGCGTAGAGTTGCATTGCTTGAAGCGGTCCGCAAGGCATCAAACCATTGAGCAAACCGACATAGAATGCGCGATTCTTACTTTTTCTTTTTTCCTGACCAATCATCTTAGAAAAAAATCTTGGCATTTTTGGATTGAATCTACGTAACCAAGGGAAGATGTTCAACATATTGATCCCCATGATGACCATAAAGACACTCGCAACGATGGCAACAATTCCTTTCGCAGGTCCTGAGAAACTTACAACGGATCCAAGTGCACCTACAATACCGCCGATGAGGGTATACGAAACCACTCGCCCGGTGTTATATAGAACACTCGGCATTAAATTGATTGATCCGGTCTTGTTGTCCGGAGATACAGGTTGAGGAAGGCATTGCGAAAGATTTATTCCACCGCACATGGCAACACAATGAACGGAAGTAAGTAGACCGATCACCAACAATACCCCGTAACTCATACCGGCTTTGGCTTCCGGAAATACGTTGAATATATTCAATAAGCCGAATTTATTGGCAATCATATATAAAATATACATAATCAACACGATGGTTAAGATATCAATCAGTTTCTCTTTTGTATTCTCTGGTTTACCTGTATTTTTCAAAGCACTGATTGAATTTCCCTTTACTTTATAATCGAGAGATTCAATCGCCTTTCTTAGATCATCCAGTTTGACAACATCTTTTTGAAAAGTTACTTTCACAGTATTGGTGCTGTAATTTGCTTTTACACTGATTATTCCGTTGATTTTACGAATTTTGTTTTCAATACGGCGTTCACAACCGACGCACGTCATTCCATCAATCTGGAGTGTTTTACTTTCTAACTTTTCCATACTTGACCTCCTTGAAGCACTCATTAGGTATAAATACAGAGTGCTTAATTTATGTATATCGACAAAATCCGCTGTTATGAAATACTGATATTAGTGGCAACTTGGTTTAGTATCGTCATTTGATGATGCACTTTGGGTATTGTTTTGAGCATTACCGTGGTTCATGAATTTATTCATCAATGGCATCATGATCAACATTGAAATCGGACAGATAAGAAACAAGCCATACGGCAGAATTTTAGCTAGGAAGTTTCCACCGCCCAAATTTGAAATCAATAAAAGAACAGCTAAAATAGGCGCAACTACGCAGACTAATGACATCCATTTTGACATGTTGTGTTTGTTATGATTCATCTTAGTATCTCCATGATGCACGTTAGGCATCTTATTTCTTTTTGTTAGATAAACAACTAATCTTTGACATTGCCTAATCGGTTGATTGATATGAACAACTTATCGATTGTTTTTGAATCAATAGTGTCTCTTTTTTCTTGCAAGCAATGGCGCATGTGATTCTCAAGGATAATCCGGCCAGTTGAATAAAGAGCCGATTGCACAGCACCAACTTGAATGAGGATGTCGTCACAATATGTTTCTTTCTCAACCATACCTTTAATTCCTCTGATTTGACCTTCGATCTTATTAAATCGAATAAGCAACTCTTCTTTATGAACGAACAGATGATTTAATGTTGTTGCTGAACTTTGGGATCGGGTGATCTTACTTTTAGTTGAAGAGCTTTCTTCTTTGAGGGGGAGGGGATGGTTTTTCATATACCTACTTAAGATTAAATGGTTTCAGAAGTTTTTCGACTTCGACTTTCTTGCCATTCGTATCCATAACTTCTACTTTCGCGAACACCCAACCATTTATGTTTGTTACGTCTGCCCCGGCTGAGATAAAGATTTTTGGATCTAATACAAATACGATATCCTTGTCGTTTGATGAGAGATCTTTAGCCCATTCGAACTTATTACCTTCACCTAAGTCAATTCCATAATGTTCCAGAGCTTCGTGATAACCTAATGTGTTTCTACTCAATTTGACAATTTGTTTAAATGAATCCTGAGCTGTTTTTTGTACGGTTGATGAGAACTCTTGTTCACCCAAAGATTGACCGACCATGATTTTACCTTCAACATACATCCCAGCCGGTAATTTAGTGACATCCAGTCCAGCATCAATGAACGGCTGTGCATCAGTTTCCATCATGACATCATGAGGTGCTGATGATTTAAAATCAGAACTGAAAATGAATCTTGCGGAGCCATCAGGCGCATTGACTGACCACCCCTTCAGAATCTCATCCTTGGACACATTTGATACACCAATAACTTCACTGAAAGATGAAACACCATATTTAGCAATAACATCCGTTTGCGAACATGCAGTTAAACTTACTAAAGCAAGCAAAGAGACTACAATGATTCCAATTTTTTTCATATTTTTTTTCCTTTTTAGTTGTAAGGCTTAAATGATTTAAGCCGAAGTGCATTCGTTAATACAGAAACTGAAGATAATGACATTGCGGCAGCAGCGAATACAGGGTTTAGAACCGGACCACCGAAAAGATATAAAAGTCCGGCAGCTAATGGTATACCCAGTACATTGTAAGCAAATGCCCAAAATAGATTTTGTTTGATGTTGCGGATTGTTCTCTTGCTTAATTGAATAGCAGTCGGCACTTCCATGAGGTCACTTCTCATCAACACGATGTCTGCTGATTCCATGGCGACATCCGTCCCTGATCCAATCGCGATTCCGACATCTGCTTGAGCTAATGCCGGAGCATCATTGATGCCATCTCCGACCATTGCAACCAATCGACCGGCACTTTGCAATTTTTTAACTTCTGATGCTTTATCTTGCGGTAAAACCTCGGAAAGCACATGATCGATTCCAACTTGTTTAGCAATAGCGGCTGCAGTTTTCTTATTGTCACCGGTAATCATTACAACATCGATCCCCATCTTCTGCAGTTTTTTGATCGCCTTAGCACTGCTTGGTTTAACAACGTCGGCAACGGCAATGATACCGGCGAAACGTCCATCAACAGCAATATACATCGGTGTTTTCCCTTGATCTGCCAAATTGTCCGAGATCGTAAGATAGCCGCTAAAATCGATATTGTTGTTAGTGATAAGCTTTTGATTCCCCAACAGAATTGATGAACCGTCAATACTTACTTTAATGCCGTGGCCGGGGATTGCTTCGAAAGAATCGATCTTCAAAAATTTAAGTTGATTTTGTTCGGCTCTTCTTACAATAGCTTCACCCAAAGGATGTTCAGATCCTTTCTCGGCAGAAGCAGCAAGTTGAATCAATTTATTCTCTTCAATCATTCCCGGAACAACAATGATATCTGTCACAGCCGGTTTTCCTTCAGTAATAGTACCCGTCTTGTCAAAAATGATGGTATTGATCTTATGAGCTGTTTCAAGAGCTTCACCGCCTTTGATCAGAATACCATTCTCAGCACCTTTCCCTGTACCTACCATAATGGCGGTAGGAGTTGCCAGCCCAAGCGCACATGGACAAGCGATGACAAGTATTGCGATGAAGATGGATAAGGAGAATGTTACTGATTGACCGCTGATGAACCACGCAAGTGAAACAACAGTAGCGACGACAAATACGATTGGAACGAAATAACCCGATACGATATCTGCCAATTGCGCTATCGGAGCTTTCGATCCTTGCGCATCTTCTACGAGTTTGATGATTTGAGCAAGAGCAGTATCTGCTCCGACTTTGGTTGCTTTGAAGTGAATAAGTCCATTAGTATTGATGCTGGCTGCATAGATTGAATCACCGATGTGTTTCTCAACGGGCATACTCTCACCTGTCAGCATTGACTCATCAATGGAAGTATATCCAACCGTGATTTCTCCATCTACCGGAATTTTTTCTCCCGGTTTTACAATGAGTTCATCTCCTACTTCAACTTCTTCAACAGGAATAACAACCTCTTCACCGTTATAGATGACCAACGCTGTTTTAGGTGCTAATCCCATCAATTTCTTGATCGCTTCCGATGTTTTTCCTTTAGAAACTGATTCAAGATATTTACCCAACAGAATTAATGTGATTATGACACCCGCTGTCTCGAAATACATGTTATTGACGGCTTGAAAGTCACCGTTTGAAATGAGATAGGTTGCGTAGAGACTGTATAATACGGCCGCAGTTGTTCCCATAGCAATCAAAGAATCCATATTCGGTGACCTTTGCCAAATCGCTTTGTAACCAACCACGTAGAATCGATTGCCGGCAATCAATACAGGAATTACCAATGCAATCTGCATAAAAGCGAATGTCAGCGGGAATTTCATCGGATTTAGGAATTCCGGAACCGGTAATGACAGCCATTCGATCATGGGTGCCATGGCTAAGTATAACAACGGTAGGCTGAATAAAGCAGAAGTTACGAATTTGAACCACAGAGTTTTAATGGCTTTTTCTTTTCTGGCCTTATCTTCATCGATTTTATCTGTCCCGATGATTTCAAGCGGTTCATATCCGATTTTTAGAATTTCGGATTTAATTTGTGATAATCGAATAATCGAAGGATTGTAATGAATCGATGCTTTCTCAGTTGCAAGATTTACTGAAGCAGAAGACACACCTTTCAACTTTGAAAGTGCTTTTTCGATTCGTTGAGCACATGAGGCACACGTCATTCCTCCAATCGGAATAATGATTTGTTTTTCATCAGATTCAGCAATCAATTCATATCCGGCTTTACTGACAACGTTTTGAATGTCAGAAACCTTAACAAGGGTTTCATCGAATTCGATAGTTATTTTTTCTGTCGCAAAATTCACACTGCTTTCTATTACACCTACAAGCTTACTTGTAACCTTTTCGATACGTTGTGCACAAGCAGCACATGTCATTCCATTTATTCTCAAAGTTTGCTGCATATTATCCCCTCTCTTTTTCTGTTTTTGTATATCGATCTCTCGGAAACGCTTATGCTTGTGTAAAAATCCTATAACCTCATTGCTTTCTACTGCCTCATAATAACAATGAGATATGTAGAAGTTTTGTAGATAAAAAAACAAAATAAAAAAAGGCGATTAAGCGCCTTGCATTCAAAAATGAATTAGAATTATTTTCTCTTTTCTATTTGACGATGACAAAATATGCGATAAAATTGATGATCAAGTCGAACACGATGACCAACACAAATTTAGGTTTAGATGTTTTGTGATGGAAGAGAATCATTCCGACGAGGATTCCGATCGTTCCGCCGATCAGTCCCAAAAAGAAGAATGTACGTTCAGGAATACGCCATTGATGACGGATCGCCATAAATTTATCATAAGCACAAAGCAGTAATCCAACCAGATTGAGAAGAACCAAATATCCGATCGCTACCTGAGGCATTCGATGACCTCCGTTGTTTTACTGAATGAGTTAAGAACTTCAACACCGTTGCTTGTTACTAAGACGAGGTCTTCAATACGGACACCGCCGATTCCTTCCAGATAGATGCCGGGCTCGATCGAGAAACACATACCTTCTTCGATCACTTTTTCGGAGGTTTGCGAAACATCATACGGTTCATGGACTTCCATCCCGATTCCATGACCGGTTCGATGGATAAACAACGGACCGTACCCGGCAGTGCTGATCACATTGCGAGCGGCACTGTCGACTTCACTGAGTTTGATGCCCGGACGAATGATCGCTTCGGCAGCCAAATTAGCTTGAACTACTGTATCGTAGATCTCTTTCATCGGATTCTCACCCATAAAGAAAGTCCGCGTCATATCAGAACAGAAACCATGGAAACGACAT
>Ga0123339_10002087_pt1 | contig 13594 bp, 12 predicted proteins | sample lystaG_FD_89956 | JGI IMG/M metagenome (GOLD analysis project Ga0123339, IMG submission 89956) | Glacier valley bacterial and archeal communities from Borup Fiord, Nunavut, Canada, to study Microbial Dark Matter (Phase II) -... | ecosystem: Environmental > Aquatic > Freshwater > Ice > Glacier ... | reverse complement strand
CACCAGCGGCGAGTGGCCGATGGCATAGGCGACCTTGCGGCACTCCTCGACGGTCTTGCCGCCTTCGACCCGCACCGTGATGAACTTGGTGGCGCCTTCGCCGTCGCGCACGATCGCCTGGGCTAGCCGGCGCGAGACTTCGAACACCGCCGCACGCAGCGCCTGCCCGTCGGCACTGCCGAGGTCGGTGACCGGCGCGTTGCCGGCGCGGTGCGTGGCGATGAGCACGAACGAGTCGTTGGTCGACGTGTCGCCGTCGATGGTGATGCGGTTGAACGACTCGTCGGCCGCCTCGCGCACGAGTTGCTGCACCAGAGCGGGGGCGATGGCCGCATCGGTCGCGACGAAGCCCAGCATCGTCGCCATGTTGGGCCGGATCATCCCGGCGCCCTTGCTGATGCCGGTCACGGTGATCGTCTTGCCGCCCACCTGCGCCTGCAGCGAGACCGCCTTCGGAACGGTGTCGGTGGTCATGATGGCTTCGGCGGCGAGCGCCCAGCCGTCGCTGCGCGCTGCGGCCAGCGCGGCCGGCAGGCCGGCTTCGATGCGGTCGTTGGGCAACGTCTCCATGATCACGCCGGTGGAGAACGGCAACACCTGCTGCGGTTCGGCACCGAGCAGCCCGGCGAGGGCGGCGCAGGTCGAGCGTGCGCGGGCGAGCCCGTCGGCCCCGGTGCCGGCGTTGGCGTTGCCGGTATTGATGAGAATGGCTCGCACATCGCTGCGCGCAGCCAGGTGTTCGCGGCAGAGCTGCACCGGCGCAGCACAGAAGCGGTTCGACGTGAACACGCCCGCGACCGATGCGCCCGCCTCGAGCAACACCACCGTCAGATCACGCCGGTTGGCCTTGCGCACCCCGGCCATGGCCACGCCGATCGAGACACCGGCAACAGGGTGGAGGGAAGCGGGGTCGGGCGGGAGGAGGTTGACGGGCATGGCGGCTCTGGATGCAGGCGCTGCGTGCGCTGGCGCATTGTAGAAACCGCGTAGCGCTCGAGCTGCGAGGCTGATCGCAGGCACGCCATAGCAAGATTTGACAGTGCGGTGTCTCTGCAACGTGACGTTCGAGTGTCACGTCGACGGCTTGGTTAGTGCATAGACTGAGCGCACCGCGTGCCACGCAAATGGCCGAGAAGGAACCATCGATGTCCGCATTTTTCATGGAGCTCGTGAGTCGCACGGACGAAGCGCGCCGCGAGTTCGAAACCAACAGCCGCGTTCTCGACATCGTCGCCAACGGCCTGAACCTGGAGCGCTACCGCAAGCTCCTGCTGGAGCTGTACCACGTGGTCTGGCACTTCAACCCGACGTGCGCGGCCGCCGCCTGCCGTATCACCGACCAGCATCGCGACGTGCGCTACTTCCTCTACGACCACATGAACGAGGAGAAAGGCCACGAGGAGTGGGTGCTGAACGATCTGCAAGTGGTGGGTGTGTCTGGCGAGCAGGCGCGCGCCTACGAACCCACGCTCGTGATGCTCGGCCTGAATGGCTACAACTACTGGTCGGCCGACCGCCGGCATCCTTGCTCGGTGCTCGGCATGCTCTACGCGCTCGAGGTTGTGGCCTCGGTGTACGGCGGGCAGATGACCGCCGCGATCACCGAATCGCTGTTGCTCGAAGGCGATCGCGGTATTTCCTTCATCAGCTCGCACGCCACGCTCGATGCCGAGCACCTGGCCGATCTGCGCGTGGTGCTCAACAAAATAGAAGACGAGCCGGCGCAGGCGGCCGTCATCGAGTCGACCGTTTTCAATTTCCACCAGTTCGGCCGCGTGCTGGAGTCCGTATGAACGAGGTGGCCGACAGCACGCTCGTGCCGAGCGCGCTCAGCCGCCCGTACCGCTATGTGCGGCTCGAGTGGAATGCCGAGTTCGCAATGCTGACGGTTCGCATGGGCGTTCGCCCCATCCAGTGCTACAGCCTGGCGGCCATGGCCGAACTGCAACAGCTGTTCAACGACATCAGTGCGAATCCGGGTTTGATCCGCCACTTCGTGATGGCCTCCGACGTGCAGGGCGTGTTCAATTTCGGCGGTGACCTGTCCCTTTTCGTCCTGCTCGTTCGTGCGCGCGACCTCGAATCGCTGCGCCTCTACGCGCGCCGCTGCATCGACCTCGTGTGGTGGTGGGAGACCGCCGCCACCCTCGGCGTGCACACCACCGCGCTGGTGCAGGGCGATGCGCTCGGCGGCGGTCTCGAGTCGGCTTTGCTGCACCACACGGTGATCTTCGAGCGCGGCGCCCAGGCCGGCTATCCCGAGGTGTTGTTTAACCTGTTTCCCGGCATGGGCGGCTGGAATCTGACCATCCGCAAGTGCGGTCACGCAGTCGCCAACGACATGATCCTCACCGGCCAGGTCTACACCGCGGATCAGCTGCTGCGCCGCGGCCTGGTCGACCACGTGGTCGAAGACGGCACCGGTGCGGCCGCGGTGCAGGACATCGTGCGCCACATGGAGCCGCGTTTTCGCGGCGTCATCGCCGCTCTGCAGGCGCGGCGCATGGCCGCGCCGATCAGCCACGAAAACCTGCTTGCCATCGTCGACCATTGGGCGGTCACGGCCATGTCGCTCACCACGCGCGACATGCGCCTGATGGAGCGGCTCGCGCGCGCACAGGTGCGGAAGGTGGGCGGGGCGGGCGAAGGCGCGGTCGAGGAGATCAAGCGCATGGAACTCGACACCGCCTGGGGTTTCGAGCGCACGGGCCTCAGCGAGTGGTCGACGCTGACCTGACCCTTCGATTCAAAGCCACTGGCCGAGCAACTCGCGCAACTGCTGGCGCGTGTACGGCTTGGCGAGGTGAGCGTCCATGCCGACCGCTTTCGAACGCGCAGCATCGTCGTCGAAGGCGTTGGCGGTCAACGCGATGATCGGCACGCGGGGACTACCGGCATGTGCTTCCCGGCTGCGGATCTCGGTCGTCGTCTGGTAGCCGTCCATCACGGGCATCAGGCAGTCCATCAGCACCAGGTCGACCGACACACGCTCCATCAACGCGAGCGCTTCGACGCCGTCGCTGGCCTCGTGCACGCTCAGCCCCAGCGAGCGCAGCGTCTCGCGCGCGATCATCCGGTTGACGTCGTTGTCTTCGACCAGGAGTACCTCGCCCTCGAGTGAGGGCACGGAGTCGAGAGCGCCGAGTGCCGAGTCGACAACCACCGGATGCTCGCCCGCCGTGTCGCGCGGCAACACGAGCGTGAACCGAAACGCCGAACCTGCGCCGGGGTCACTGGCCGCTTCGATCTTGCTGCCCATCGCCTCGGCGATCCGCTGGCTGATGGCCAGGCCCAGGCCCGTGCCTGCCGTGCGGCTGCGCTCACCTGCGTTGAGTTGATGAAACGGCTGGAAAAGGGTCGGCAACACTTTGCTGCCGATACCCGGCCCCGTGTCACGCACCTCGAACGCGATGCCGGCTTCGCCGTCGTCGGCGGCCGAGGTTTGCAGCGCGAGCGTCACGCTGCCATGGTCGGTGAATTTGATCGAGTTGCCGATGAGGTTGAGCAGGATCTGCTTGATGCGCTGCGCGTCGCCGACCACCCAGTCGGCCACGCCGGACGCCATGTCGAGGCGCAGCGCCAGGCCCTTGCCCTCGGCATTCGCGCGAAACAATGCGATCACCGAAGCGGCCAATGCGTGCATCGACATCGGTGCCGGCGCCAGCGCCAGCTTGCCGGCCTCGATCTTCGAGTGGTCGAGCACGTCGTTGAGGATGCTCATCAGCGACTCACCCGAAGAAGACGCGGTCTTGACCAGATGACGCTGGCTCTCGTCGAGATCGGAGTGCCGCAGCAGCTCGAGCGAGCCGAGCACCCCGTTCATCGGTGTGCGGATCTCGTGGCTCATCATGGCCAGGAACTGGGACTTGGCGAGGTTGGCCGCCTCCGCAGCTTCCTTGGCCTTGACCAGCGAAGCGGAAACCTGCTCGTTCTCGAGGCCGTGGCGGATCGCGCGCCGGGTCGTCGCCGCCACCTCCTTGCCGGCGCGGATCATGGTGAAGGCGAGGATCGCCACCAGCGCAGCTACCGGGTAGGAGCGCACCGACGCCACCTGCAGGCTCACCGCCACCATCGAACCGAGGCTGATGATCACCAGCCACTGGTAGGCGCGCCCGACGAGGGGCATGAACAGCGCCGCCGAGGCCGCCGAGCCGATGATGATCACCATGAAGGCGATGGCCAGCGTGCCTTGCAGCGAAGGGTAGATGCCGAACGAGCAGATGCCCCACAGCACGCCCGCCAGCGCAGAGTTGCCCTCGAGTGCCGCGGTCGCATCGGCGAGCTGGCCTTCGCCCGGATCGTCTTCGCGGAAGAAACGCCGGGCCACCGCAAGCCGCCAGATCGCGACCACGATGCCGATGACACCGGCGGCCGCGGCGGCAACCGTTGCACCCACCAGGAAGCCCATGACGACAGCGAGCGCGACGGCAAGCATTTGCAGCGGAACGCTGCGCGAGGAGTTGCGCATGGCCAAGCGCAACAGCTCGCGGCTGACTCCTTGATCGAGAGCGAGTTCGGTCGTCATGTCACGACCTATTCTCGAGCGACGAGCCTGGCGCCGACAGCGGGTGAACGATGCCTCGTGACCGGTTCGAATTCAGCCGCGGGTCACGCCAGCCTGCCGTGGCAAGCCTTGTACTTTTTCCCGCTACCGCACGGGCACGGATCGTTCCGGCCGACCTTCGGCACGCTGCTGTCTTGCACCGCAGTCATGCTTGACGCGATGGCGCCGAGCGCAGCCTGCGAGCCGGCGGCGTAGGGCATGGCCGCCTCGCGCTCCTCCGAGACGCTGCCGTCGTCGTTCGGGTGCGTGTAGGTCACGTTGCTGATGTGTTCGGCACGTTCCTCGATCGCCTCGGCCGCGGCGCGCACTTCTTCTTCGGACTGGATGCGCACGGCCATCAGCACGCGCGTCACGTCCATCTTGACCACGTCGAGCAGTTGTTCGAAGAGCTCGAACGCCTCGCGCTTGTATTCCTGCTTCGGGTTCTTCTGCGCATAGCCGCGCAGGTGGATGCCCTGGCGCAGATAGTCGAGCGCGGCGAGGTGCTCGCGCCAGTGCTGGTCGATCGACTGCAGCAGGATCATCCGCATGAAGGGCGTGAATTGCTCGGTGCCCACCCGTTCGACCTTGCCTTCAAACAGCGCATCGGCCTCCTTCGTCACTTTCTCGACGATCTCCTCGTCGGTGATGGAATCGCTCTTGTCGACCTCGCCTTTCAGGTCGACGGCGAGCTGCCATTCCTCGCGCAGCACCTTCTCGAGGCCGGGCAGGTTCCACTGCTCCTCGACGGTCTGGGCGGGCACGTAGGTGCGCACCACGTCTTCCATGGTGCTCTTGCGCAGGTTGGCGATCTGCTCGGTGAGCTGGGGCGCTTCGAGGATGTCGTTGCGCTGCTGGTAGATCACCTTGCGCTGGTCGTTGGCGACGTCGTCGTACTCGAGCAACTGCTTGCGCACGTCGAAGTTTCGCGCCTCGACCTTGCGTTGCGCGCCCTCGATCGATCGCGTCACGATGCCGGCTTCGATCGCCTCGCCGTCGGGCATCTTCAGCCGCTCCATGATCGCGCGCACGCGGTCGCCCGCGAAGATGCGCATCAGCGAATCGTCGAGGCTCAGGTAGAAGCGCGAGGAGCCCGGGTCGCCCTGGCGGCCCGAGCGGCCACGAAGCTGGTTGTCGATACGCCGGCTCTCGTGCCGCTCGGTGGCGATGATGCGCAGGCCGCCTTGCGCCTTCACGCTGTCGTGCAGGCCTTGCCACTCGCTCTTGAGCGTCTCGGCGCGCGCCGTCTTGTCGTCGGCCGCCACGGCTTCATCGGCGTCGATGATCTTGATCTGGTTCTCGACGTTGCCGCCGAGCACGATGTCGGTGCCGCGGCCGGCCATGTTGGTCGCGATGGTGATCACGCCGGGCCGGCCGGCCTGCGCCACGATTTCGGCCTCGCGCGCGTGCTGCTTGGCGTTGAGCACGTTGTGCCGCAGCTCGGCCTTGTCGAGCAGGTTCGAGATCAGCTCGGAGTTCTCGATCGAGGTGGTGCCCACGAGCACCGGCTGGCCACGTGTGTGGCAGTCGCGGATGTCTTCGATCACCGCCTCGAACTTTTCGCGGCTGGTCTTGTAGACGAGGTCGAGCTCGTCTTTGCGAACCGTGGGCAGGTTGGGCGGAATCACCACCGTCTCGAGGCCGTAGATCTCCTGGAATTCGTAGGCCTCGGTGTCGGCCGTGCCGGTCATGCCCGAGAGCTTGCCGTACATGCGGAAGTAGTTCTGGAAGGTGATCGAGGCCAGCGTCTGGTTCTCGCTCTGGATCGGCACGCCTTCCTTGGCTTCCACCGCCTGATGCAGGCCGTCGCTCCAGCGGCGGCCCGACATCAGGCGGCCGGTGAACTCGTCGACGATCACGACTTCGGGTGAGCCGTCTTCGCCCTTCTGCACCACGTAGTGCTGGTCGCGGTGATAGAGATGCTCGGCACGCAGAGCCGCGTACACGTGGTGCATCAGCGTGATGTTGGCCGGGTCGTAGAGGCTCGCGCCTTCGATCAGCAAGCCGGCCTCGCGCAGCAGCCGCTCGGAATTCTCGTGGCCGTCTTCGGTGAGAAAGACCTGGTGCGTCTTCTCGTCGACGGTGAAGTCGCCCGGGTCGATCACACCTTCGCCCGTGCGCAGGTCGAGTTCGCCGATCTGCTTCTTCAGCTTCGGCACGACCGCGTTGATGCGCACGTACATCTCGGTGTGGTCTTCGGCCTGCCCGCTGATGATGAGTGGCGTGCGCGCCTCGTCGATGAGGATGGAATCGACCTCGTCGACGATGGCGTAGGCGAGGCCTCGCGCAACGCGGTCGGCCGTGTCCTGGACCATGTTGTCGCGCAGATAGTCGAAGCCGAATTCGTTGTTGGTGCCGTAGGTGATGTCGGCGGCGTAGGCGGCCTGCTTTTCCTCGCGCGACATCTGCGGCACGTTCACGCCGACGCTCAGGCCGAGAAAGTTGTAGAGCTTGCCCATCCACGCCGCGTCTCGCTTGACGAGGTAATCGTTCACGGTGACGAGGTGCACGCCCTTGCCGGTGAGCGAGTTCAGGTAGACCGGCAGCGTCGCCATCAGCGTCTTGCCTTCCCCGGTGCGCATCTCGGCGATCTTGCCGGCGTGCAGCGCCATGCCGCCGATCAGCTGCACGTCGAAGTGGCGCATCTTGAGCGTTCGCTTGCCGGCTTCGCGGACGGTGGCGAAGGCCTCTGGCAACAGATCGTCGAGCGATTCGCCGCCGGCCACGCGCTGCCGGAATTCGTCGGTCTTGGCGCGCAATGCAGCGTCGTCGAGGCTTTCGAACTGCGCCTCGAACGCGTTGACCTTCGCGACGACCTGGCGAAACTGCTTCAGCAGGCGGTCGTTGCGGCTGCCGAAGATCGAGGTGAGTAGCTTGGGCAACATGCGTGTGCGGTTCTGGTGGAAGGCGGATCGCCGTGGCGCGCGGAAAAGGTTCAGCCGGCGCCGGTGCGAGCTGGCTGGCTGGCTCCGAACTGCAACCTGCGGCGGCGGAATGCAAGCCGGGCGCACGGTCGGGTCGGGCACTCGACTGCGAATTTTAGCCGGTCGCCCCCCGCGGCTAGACTCGAAGCGCCATGCGCCGCCAACTCGCCAGCCCTGCCGCTGCCGCACCTGCGGCGCCAGTGCCGATCGCCGACGCCTTGCGGACAAGCGAGCCACTCGGCCGTTTGACGGAGCGGTTGCGGCGCTCTAACGCCATGTTCGCCGCCATCCGCGGCCTGCTGCCGGCAGCGCTCATGGCGCACGTCGTGGCAGGGCCGGCCGACGACGCCGGCTGGTCGCTGCTCTGCGCCAACGCAGCCGTTGCCGCGAAGCTCCGGCAGATGGTGCCCCACCTCGAGCAGCAACTGCGGGAAAGCGGCCATGTCTGCGCCGCGGTGCGCGTCAAGGTGCAGCCGCGGTGAGTGCGGTGCCGGGTGGGCCGACCTTCGCTTGCGCCGCGCCTTCGTTCCGCTCACCGTGAACTTTGGCTGTCGTCCCGAATCCGCCTTGCAACGTTGCTTTCAACATGAACATGAACCGTCGTGATTTCTCCGCCGCACTTGTCTCGACCGGCGCACTGGCGACCTCGCTGCTCGCGAGCCCTCCGGCCACCGCCCAGACCGCCGTCGAGGGCAAAGACTTCACCCGCGTCGACCCGCCGCAACCCTCGCGCGACCCCGGCAAGGTCGAGGTGCTCGAGTTCTTCTCTTACGCCTGTCCGCACTGCAGCGCCTTCGAGCCGTCGCTCGAAGGCTGGGCGCGCCAGCTCCCGGCCGACGTGGTGCTGCGACGCGTACCGGTCTCGTTCCTGATGAACGCTGAGAACTTCATGCGCACGTATTACGCGCTCGAGAGCACCGGCTCGGTCGACGCCTTGCAGATGAAGATCTTTCGCGCCATCCACGTCGACAGGCTGCGGCTCGAGAAGCCGGAAGACATCGCCGAGTTCGTGGGCAAGAACGGAGGCGACGCAGCCAGGTTCATGGCTGCCTTCAAGTCGTTTTCGGTTGCCACCTCGGTGACCCGGGCGAAAAAGCTGATGGCCGACTACCGGATCGAGAGCGTGCCGACGATCGTGGTCAGCGGCCGCTTCGTAACCTCGCCGGCGCAGGCGGGCGGCGGGCCCCAGGCGCTCGCTGTGGCGGATCAGCTCATCCAGCGTGCACGCAAGGGCTGATGTAGGCGCAGCCGCGCGACGGCCGCGCGGCTGTGGGAGTCAGGCAGGTGCCTCAGCGGCGGTACGCGGGTCCAGCCGCAGCCACGTCATCAGACTGGCGCGGCCCTCGGATCAGAGGATCCACCGGTCGTTATCGCTGAATACTTGCAGCTCTGGCAAAGTGGACGGATCGCGGCTCGTCGTGCGTATCTCGGTCACGTCGAAAAGCTCGCGTGCATCGGTCAGCAGTCGAGCCGGCTTTCGCTCCCCGTCGACCACCGCCCAGTCGTGGCGCTTGATGAAGATGACGGCGTTCCGAAAGTCCACCAACGTGGCCACGTCCAGAAGCTCGAACTCGCCATCTTCGATGTCAACCAGAAGGACGACGTCGGCGATCGAGTGGGTCGATGCTGCGCACCCAGACCTAGTGGCGCAGGAATCCGCGCGTTCGCCGAATTGCCGACGTCACTCGCTGCGCACGACATTCCGCTATGAACTCGGCAAAAACACTTCTTCCAGCTGGTATGAAGTCGACCCTTGGTGCCGGCTTTCGGAATCGAACCGAAGACCTTCCGCTTACAAGGCGGGTGCTCTACCAACTGAGCTAAGCCGGCATGACGCGGCGGCAGGCGCGCGGCGGCGCAGTATAGGTGGCCGACTCGCGCCGTCTGCCCTTCGGCAGGAGGCGGTCCGCAGCTTCACTTCACCCGCTTGAGCGACGGGCGTCTGGGCGGTTGCGGGCTATCGGGCGGATCTGTGTCGCTCGCCGACGATGTGCCAGCGTCGGCGGGGCCGGTCGATACGGGTGGGCTGAGCGCAAGCGCGGTGCTTGCCTTGGCCGACGCTGGCGAGCCTGCCAAACGCGGCCCCCGATGGATGGAGGATTTCGGCGCGTCCACCGGGTCTGCAGCGCTGCCTGTTGCGCCGCCGACAGCGGCTTCGCTCGGCATCGGGAACGCCATGCCTTGCCCGTTTTCGCGCGCGTAGATCGCCACCACGTGATCGATCGGCACCGCGATCTCTCGCGAGCTGCCGCCGAAGCGCGCCTTGAACTCGATCAGCTCGTTGCCGAGCTTGAGCGCGCTGGTCGCCTCGAAGCCGACGTTGAGCACGATCTCGTTGTTCTTGACGTACTCCTTGGGCACGCGCACGTGCTCGTCGACGAACACCGCGATGTAGGGCGTGAAGCCGTTGTCGGTGCACCAGTCGTGCAGCGCGCGAATCAGGTACGGTCGCGTCGACGTGCCTGCTGTCGCGGGTGCAACGGGTGTGCTCATGGGCTTGTAGACGAGGCGGTGCAGGCTACTTCCGCATCACCTTTTCCGAAGGCGTGAGCGCCTCGATGTAGGCCGGTCGCGAGAAGATGCGCTCGGCGTACTTGAGCAGCGGCACCGCGTTTTTAGACATGTCGATGCCGTAGTAGTCGAGGCGCCAGAGCAGCGGCGCGATGGCGACGTCGAGCATCGAGAAGTCGTCGCCCAGCATGTACTTGTTCTTGAGGAAGATCGGTGCGAGCTGAGTCAGCCGGTCTCGAATCTGCGAGCGCGCCTTCTCCAACTGTTTGTCGCTGCCTTTGGCCGTGCCGCGACCTTCGAGCAAATTCACGTGAGCGAACAATTCCTTTTCGAAATTGAAGAGGAACAGCCGAACGCGCGCTCGTGCCACCGGGTCACCCGGCATGAGCTGCGGGTGCGGAAAGCGCTCGTCGATGTACTCGTTGATGATGTGCGACTCGTACAGTATGAGGTCTCGTTCGACGAGGATAGGCACCTCGTTGTACGGGTTCATCAGCGCGATGTCTTCGGGCTTGGCGAAGAGGTCGACGTCGCGGATCTCGAAGTCCATGCCCTTCTCGAACAGCACGAAGCGGCAACGGTGCGAATACGGGTCGGTGGTTCCGGAATAGAGCACCATCATGGTCGAGACTCCCAGAGAGTAAGCAGCAAAGCGAAACAGAGGCGAGAGAGCAAAAAGGCGGGCGGCGAAGCGGCCACGTCAGCCAGCTTCGCCGTGAAGGGGACAGGCGCCGGCCAGAGCGCGAGCAGGTTTAGTGAACCTGCCTCCAGTACACCGCGTTCAGGCGCCAGGTGAACACGATCAGCAGCCCGAGAAAGATGAGCACGCCGACGCCGATGCGCACGCGGTTGCCTTGGGCAGGCTCGCCCATCCACTGCAGGTATGCGACGAGATCGCCGATGGTCTCGTCGTACTCGCGCTCGCCAAGCAGCCCGGGCTTCACCTGCTGCCAACCGGTGAAGCGCTCCAGCATCTTGCCTTCATGGTGCGGGTCTTTTTCCTGCGCGAACACCGGCTTTCTCTCGCCCTGAAGTTGCCAGAGCACGTGCGGCATGGCGATGCCCGGGTAGGCCATGTTGTTCCAGCCGGTGGGCTTGGTGTCGTCGCGATAGAAGGTGCGCCAGAGGGTGTACAGATAGTCGGCGCCGCTGCCTTTGCCGATCTCGGCACGCGAACGCGCGATCACCGAGAGATCGGGCGGTGCCGCACCGAGCCAGTCCTTCGCCTGCTTGGGATCGAGCGTGACGACCATCCGGTCGCCGACCTTGTCGGATGCGAACAGCAGGTTTTTCTTGATCTGGTCGTCGGTCAGCCCGATGTCGTGCAGCCGGTTGTACTGCATGTACTTGGCCGAGTGGCAGCTCAGGCAGTAGTTGACGAACACGCGCGCGCCGTTCTGCAGCGAGGCCATGCTGGTCATCTTGGTGGCCGGGAACTTGTCCCACGGATACCCCTCCTCGCTGGCCGAGGCAGGCAGCACCGCAAAGCCAAAAGCGACGAGCAGGCAGAAGAGGATTTTTTTCATCGGGCGCGCTCGAAGCTCAATGGGCGGCGAAGGTGACGCGGCTGGGAACCGGCTTGAAGGTGCCGATGCGGCTCCACCACGGCATGAGCAGGAAGAAGCCGAAGTAGATCACCGTACCGATCTGCGAAACGTAATTGCCGGTCGCCGAAGGCGGTTGCGAACCGAGATAGCCGAGCACGAGAAAGAATGCGACGAAGACGCCGTACACGTACTTGTGCCAGCTTGGCCGATAGCGGATCGACTTCACCGGGCTGCGATCGAGCCAGGGCAGCGTGAACAGGATCAGCACTGCGCCACCCATGACCACGACGCCCCAGAACTTGGCGTCGAACTCCTTCAGCAGAAACACGGCCACGATCGCGGCGATGGCGATTGCAATCTTCCCCGACGTCTTGAACCCACCTCGCAGGATGGCAAGCACCGCCGCCAGCGCGACGCCGGCCACGAACACGTTGACCAGCACTGAGGTCGTGGCGCGAAGCATGGAGTAATACGGCGTGAAGTACCAGACCGGCGCGATGTGCGCCGGCGTCTTCAGAGGATTCGCCTCGATGAAGTTGTTGAATTCCAGAAAGTAGCCGCCGCCTTCCGGTGCGAAGAACACCACCGCGCTGAAGATGAAGAGGAACACGCTCGCCGCGAAAATGTCGTGCACGGTGTAGTACGGGTGGAATGGAATACCGTCGACCGGGTTGCCCTTGGCGTCTTTCGTGTCCTTGATCTCTACGCCGTCGGGGTTGTTGGAGCCGACCTCGTGCAGCGCGATGATGTGCGCCGCAACGAGGCCGAGCAGCACCAGCGGCACGGCGATGACGTGGAAGCTGAAGAAACGGTTCAGCGTTGCATCGCCGACGACGTAGTCGCCGCGGATCAACAGCGCCAGGTCGGGGCCGACGAATGGCACCGCCGCGAACAGGTTCACGATCACTTGGGCGCCCCAGTAACTCATCTGGCCCCAAGGCAGCAGGTAGCCCATGAACGCCTCGGCCATCAGGCACAGGAAGATCCCGCAGCCGAACAGCCAGATCAGCTCGCGCGGCTTTCGGTAGCTGCCGTAGATGAGCCCGCGGAACATGTGCATGTAGACGACGATGAAGAAGGCCGAAGCGCCGGTCGAGTGCATGTAGCGCACCAGCCAGCCCCAAGGCACGTCGCGCATGATGTATTCGACCGACTCGAAAGCACGTGCCGCGTCGGGCTTGTAGTTCATCGTGAGGAAGATCCCGGTGAGGATCTGCATCACCAGCACCAGCATCGCCAGCGCTCCGAACACGTAGAAAATGTTGAAATTCTTCGGTGCGTAGTACTGACCCAAGTGCTCGTTGTAGAGCTTGGAGAGGGGAAAGCGGTTGTCGACCCAGGTCAACAACTTCTCGCCCGTACCGGCGCCAGCGGGGGCGGTGTGGAATTCGGCCATGTCCTCGATTGCTCCTGCGGTATGCGTTTGGTGCGGCGCTCAGGCCGTTTTGTCTTCGCCGATCAGGAGCCGGCTGTCGGTCAGATAGGTGTAGGGAGGCACCTCGAGGTTGTCGGGCGCAGGTTTGTCCTTGTAGACGCGGCCGGCGAGATCGAACGTCGAGCCATGGCAGGGACAGAGAAAACCGCCCTCCCAGTTGTCTGGCAGCGATGGCTGGGGGCCAGGCGTGAACTTGTCACTCGGCGAGCAGCCTAGGTGGCTGCAGATGCCCACGACCACGAGGTACTCCGGCTTGATCGAACGCCAGTCGTTCTGGGCGTACTTCGGCGTGGAAGCAAAATTGGTGCGCTGCGAGTTCGGGTCGGCCAGCAGCTTGCCGACCTTGGGCAGCTCGGCCAGCTGCTCGGGCGTGCGCCGTACGACCCACACCGGCTTGCCGCGCCACTCGACGGTCAGCTTTTCGCCCGGCTTGATGGTACTGATGTCGACTTCAACCGGGGCGCCCGCGGCGCGTGCCCTTTCGGATGGCTGAAAGCTGCTGATGAAAGGAACGGCGACGAATCCGGCACCGACGGCACCGGCGCAACCCGATGCGATGATCCAGGTGCGCTTGCCACCGTCGATCTTCTGCTCACTCATGCTGGGCCCTGAAATGAAACTGGAACTCTGAGGT
>Ga0123339_10002083_pt1 | contig 13600 bp, 12 predicted proteins | sample lystaG_FD_89956 | JGI IMG/M metagenome (GOLD analysis project Ga0123339, IMG submission 89956) | Glacier valley bacterial and archeal communities from Borup Fiord, Nunavut, Canada, to study Microbial Dark Matter (Phase II) -... | ecosystem: Environmental > Aquatic > Freshwater > Ice > Glacier ... | reverse complement strand
TTCGGCCAGCGCATCCCCCCGCCCGCCCCGCCCGACGCCAGGTGCGCCCATTGGATATGGCGGAAGTACTCGTCGTCGAAGTCGTCCGGCAGGGTCCGGCGGTAGTCCTTGAAGGTGTGTATCGGCCCGTGCTCGCTGTCGAAGAACGGGCGCTGGTCGGTGATCTCCGCCAGTGCCTCCCGCACCAGCTTGCCCACCGCGAGCGCGGGGGCGACGGTGTCGGAGGGGTGGTCAATGGTGCCCTCCTCGTAGAAGTGGTTGTTGGCGAAGTCCAAGGCGGGGTGGCGGAAGACCGCCCCGTTCAGCCAGGGCTTCCAGTGCAGCTCCGGCCCGAAGACCGAGACGCATTGCGGATGGGCGCGGCCGTGGGCGCGCAACTCCACATCGCGCAGGAAGGGGCCGACGTCACCGATGTAGTCGTCGAAGATGCCGGGCCGGTCCTCGCCCTGGACGGGGTGCATCTCGTTCCACAAGTCCCAGGCGAACAGGGTGCCGCTGCCGCCCCAACGCTCCGTCGCGAATTGCAGACGGGACTTGACCAGTTGGCGCACGCCGGGATGGCACATCAACTCTGTCCGGGCGCTGCACGGGCCGCCGTTGGCGCTGTTGTAGGGGTGCAGGTCCCAGCGGACCCAGTGGAAGTAGGTGTCCAGCGGGGTCAGAAGCAGCCGCAGCCCGGCGTCACCGCACAGGCGGAACAGGTCGTCCCACGCCTGCACCAGCACGGGGTTGAACACGCCTGCCGGCTGCTCGAAGAAGTGGCCGCCGCTTTCAGCGTATTCCAACATGAAGCGCAGGCAAGTGACGCCTTGGGTGCGCAGCCAGGCCAGGTGTCCGGCCACGGCTGGCAGGTCCTGCGGGTGCAGTAACGGACTCCAGTCCACCCAGGGGATGGCGTCGTTCTGGCCGATGGGGGTCCAGGGGTCGCCGTGCTCGGTGATGAAGTAGGGCAGCCCGGGGGCGCGCTGTATCCAGGGTTGGTCGGGCATTAGCCGTCTTAAGTTAGGGGTGCGTCTTCTCCCTTTCCCCACGGGAGAGGGTCGGGGTGAGGGGGTCTTGGCTGCGGAGTGGAACGCCGCCAACGACGAAGGACAGCAGCCTGATCAGGCCGGTATCGTGCCCAAAGACCCCCTCACCCCGACCGTAAACCGTTTAACGGTTCGACCCCGGAGGGAGAGGGAGATTCATCGCTCGTGCCGGTGTGTCCGGACCGGGTTACACCTGGGCCACCCGCAGGGCGTTGGTGGTGCCGGGCTGGTTGAAGGGCACACCGGCAGTGACGACGATCTCGTCGCCTTCTTGCGCGAAGCCTTCCGTGCGGGCAATGCGGGTGGCGCGGGTGACGGTCTCGGTCATGGTGTGAAGCTCGCCCGTCTGCACGGCATGGACGCCCCACACCACGGCCAGGCGGCGGGCCGTCTGCAGGCTGGTGGTCAGGCCCAGCACCGGGCAGTCCGGACGCTCCCGCGCCACGCGCAGCGCCGTGCTCCCGCCCAGCGTGAAGGCGGCGATGGCCGCGGCACCCACGGTCTGCGCGACATGGCGGGATGCGGTGGCGATGGCGCTGGCCGCCGTGCGCTCCGGCGGCGGCCGGGTGCCGTCCATCAGCGTGCGCCAGCCGGGATCGCGCTCCACGCGCTCGACGATGCGGTCCATCATGTTCACGGCCTCGAACGGATACTGCCCGGCCGCGCTCTCCGCGCTCAGCATCACCGCGTCCGCGCCGTCGAACACCGCCGTCGCCACGTCCGACGCCTCGGCGCGCGTGGGCGACGGGGCGGAGATCATGCTCTCCAGCATCTGCGTCGCCACCACCACGGGGATGCCGCGCTCCCGTGCCGCACGGATGATGCGCTTCTGGGCCAGGGGAACCTCCTCCGGCGGCAGCTCCACGCCCAGGTCGCCGCGGGCGACCATAACCGTGTCGGACAGGGCAAGGATTTCGTCCAGGTTGTCGAGGGACTGCGGCTTTTCCATCTTGGTCATGATCCAGGCGCGGCCGGCGGCGATCTCCTTGGCCTCGGCTACGTCCTCGCCGCGCTGGACGAAGCTGAGACCGATGTAGTCCACGCCGTGGTGCAGGGCGAAGTCGAGGTCTATCCGGTCCTTCTTGGTCAGGGCCGGGATGGGCAGCGCCACGTCGGGCACGTTCACGCCCTTGCGGTCGGACAAGGGGCCACCGGTCACGACCTCGCAGTCCAGGTGGTCGCCGCGGACATGGGCGACGCGCAGGCGCAGCTTGCCGTCGTCCAGCAGCAGGGTGGTGCCGATGCGCGCGGCCTCGATGATCTCGGGGTGCGCCAGTTGCACGCGGCGGCTGTCGCCGGGCACGGGGGACAGGTCGAGGCGGAAGGCCTGGCCAGTTTGCAGGGCGACGCGCCCGCCCTGGAACTGGCCGACCCGCAGCTTCGGCCCCTGCACGTCGGCCAGGATGCCGATGGGGCGACCGGTGTACTCCTCCAGTGCGCGGATCATCTGGATGCGCGCGAAGTGGTCGTCGTGGGTGCCGTGGCTGAAGTTGAGGCGGAACACGTCGGCCCCGCCGTGGAACAAGCGCGACAGCATCTCCGCCGAGGCGCTGGCCGGGCCGAGCGTGGCGATGATCTTCGTGCGCCGGCGGCGGCGCAGCTTGACGCGTGGGGCCATGAGGGGGTCCGATCAGGCGATGAGGATGGCGCGGAGGTCGTTCACGTTGGTCAGCGTCGGCCCGGTCACGACCAGGTCCCCGGCTGCACTGAACAATCCGTAGCTGTCATGGTCTGCCAAGACGCGCGCCGGGTCCAGCCCGGCAGCGCGGGCGCGGGCCAGCGTGGTGGGGGTGACGACCGCGCCGGCCGCATCCTCCGTCCCGTCAATCCCGTCGGTGTCGCCCGCCAGCGCCCAGATGCCCGGCGTCCCGCGCAGCGCCAAAGCAAGGCCTAGCAAGAAGGATGTGTTGCGCCCGCCGCGCCCGGCCGGGCCGGCGCCGATGGTGACGGTGGTCTCCCCACCCGACAGCAGCACGCAAGGGGGCGGCAGCGGCAGGCCGTGCAGGCGGACGCTGGCGGCGATGCCGGCCATGACGGTGCCGAGTTCGCGGCTTTCGCCCTCCAAAGCGTCGCCCAGGACGAGGGGCGTCAGGCCATGCGCGCGGGCCGCGGCGGCCGCGGCGTGAAGCGCCATCAGCGGGGTGGCGATCATGCGGATGTCGGGCGTGATCTCATGCGGCTTGGGGGTTTCCGGGCCGTCGTCGCGGGGCAGCGCCAGGGCGTGCCGGGCGGCGATGGCGCGCACGTCGGCCCAGGTGGTGGGGTCGGGCACGGTTGGGCCGCTGCCGATGGTGGCGGGGTCGTCGCCGGGCACGTCGCTTATGACGAGGGTCACGACGCGCGCCGGGGCGGCGGCGGCGGCCAGGCGCCCACCCTTGATGGCAGACAGGTGCTTGCGGACGCAATTCATCTCGCCGATGGCAGCGCCGGATTTCAGCAAGGCGCGGTTCACGCGGTCGGCGTCGGCCAGGGTCAGGCCGGGTGCGGGCAGCTCCAGCAGGGCGGAGGCACCGCCGGACATAAGGGCCAGCACCAGGTCATCCGGCCCCAAGCCCTGCACGGTAGCCAGCACGCGGCGGGCACCGGCCTCGGAGTTGGCGTCAGGGACGGGGTGGGAGGCTTCCATGACCTCAATGCGGCGGGTGGGGCAGCTGTGGCCGTAGCGGGTGACGACGATGCCGGTCATGGGCACATCGGGCCAGGCGTCTTCCAGCGCCGCGGCCATCACGGCGGCGGACTTGCCGGCGCCGACGACGATGACGCGGCCGCCGGGGCGAAGCTCGGCGCGGTCGGGTAGATGGGCGGCCAGGACCTGGCGCGGGTCGGCGCTGGCGACGGCGGCGTCGAACATCGCCCGCAGCGCCGTGCGCGCCCTTTGGTCGTCCCAGGTCATTCCGCCCCCTATATCCCGCCGCATCATGCCGTGCCGGGCCGGCCGCAACCAGGCCCCAGCGGGGATGGCACGGAACGGCCCGGCACGCCATCTATGCCGGGAACAACCGAGGACCCCTGCCATGGCCACCGAGATGGACACCGCCACACGCACCGAGCTGGAGGCCGCCGCCTTCCGCCGTCTCGTCCAGCACCTGCAGGAGCGGACGGACGTTCAGAACATAGACTTGATGACGCTATCCGGCTTCTGCCGGAACTGCATGTCCCGGTGGTACCGGGAGGCAGCAGAAGAGCGCGGCCTGCCGGTGACCGACCCCGACGCGCGGGAGATCGTGTATGGGATGCCCTACAAGCAGTGGCAGGCCCTGCACCAACGCGAGGCGACGGTGGAGCAGAAGGCGGCGCTGGCGGCGGCCAACCCGGGGCACTAGGCTGGTTGCCCCCTCTCCCTCCGGGAGAGGGCTGGGGTGAGGGGGTCTTGGCTGCGGCGCGGGGGCTGAGGGCGCTGCTAGGCTAAGGTCCTGTGGTGGGCGAGCGCGGCGCTTAAAGACCCCTTCACCCCCGACCCTCTCCCGGAGGGAGAGGGAGAAGATAACTCCTTACGGCGTGGCCAGGTACATCGTGACCGCGCCGACCCATCGGGTCTGCACCTCGATCCGCACCGGCAGCTTCGGGCCACCCGGGGTCACGGCAGCAAACCACGCGGTTCCACGCTGCGGACGGCGCAGCGCCTCCCGGTCGCCGTCCTTGATGAAGCCGCCGAGTTGCCGGCCCTCGAAGTCGCAGCGCAGGGCCGGGCCGGCGTAGCTGGAGCGGCTCGTCGGGTCCAGCGTCTGCACCGGGCCGGTACGCGCCGCCAGCTCGCCGAGGCGGCGGCCGTCGAAGGTGCGGACCTGGCCGTCGCAGCGCCCGGTCAGGTTCACGTTGCGGACCAGCAGTGCGAGCGCGCTGAGGCTGTCCGTGGTGCCGGCCTGGTCGGCGGGCGGCACCGGCTCGCGCTCCTCGTCGTTGGGCGGCACGAGTTGGCGTATCTGCGGGTCACGGCCGGGGTAGTCTATCTGCGTCACGCGCTGGACGTCGCGCAGCACGCCGGCGCTGTAGAAGCGGCGGGGCAGGACGCGCGCGCCGTCAAACCGGCCCTCCGCCGTGCTGCTGCTTTGACCGCTATAGGCCAGGGCCAGGGCGCCCAAGGTGCGGAAGCCTAAGCGAACCTGGTAGGTGCCGGGCTGCACGTCCCACTCCGCGTCCATCGCCACCACCGGCAACCCGGCGGCGTACGCCTGGTAATGGGCGCGCACCGGGTCGGCCAAGGCCGGGACGGCGGACAACAAAAGCAGCATGGCCGATGCTATCAAGGGTCGCATGGATGGGAGTTGGGACGCGTGCCGCCCCGCCGCAAGCCGCCCCAGCCAGGACGCGCACTGCGTTGTGTGCCGGTGCGGTTGGGCCTACGGAGAGTCATGCCCGGGGATGACCTGCCATCGGACTTCATCCGGGCCGCACTGGTGCCGGAGCTGCTGGTCAGCCGCCTGGACGCCAGCCTGGCGTTCTGGTGCGGCCTGTGCGGGTTCGGCGTCGCCTACCAGCGCCCGGAGGACCGCTTTGCCTACCTCGACCGCGCCGGCGCGCAAGTGATGCTTGAGGAGCGTCTGGTGCCTGGGCGGCACTGGGTCACGGGCGCACTGGAGCCGCCGTTCGGCCGGGGGATCAACATGCAGATCACGGTCGGCGATGTCGCGCCGGTCCTGGACGCGCTGCAGCGGGCTGCTTGGCCGCTGTTCATGGACGTAGAGGAAGCCTGGTACCGGGCGGGCGCGCAGGAGACTGGCGTCCGGCAGTTCCTGGTGCAGGATCCCGACGGCTATCTGCTGCGCTTTTCGCAAGGTTTGGGCCTGCGCCCCGTGACGCGACCCGGCCGGGATAGCTGACGCGCCAGGCGCGCGACAATGCCGCGGCACCAGGTTATAGGGCGGCATGATCCCTTGCGCCGACGCCATGCCGCGATGACCGACCGCTACGCCGTGATCGGCAATCCCATCGGCCACACGAAGTCCCCGGCCATCCACGCGGCGTTTGCCGAGGCGACCGGCCAGAACATGCAGTACGAGGCGCTGCTTGCGCCGTTGGACGGGTTCGCCGGGGCCGTGGACGCCTTCCGCGCCGCGGGCGGGCGCGGGATGAACGTCACCCTGCCCTTCAAGCTGGACGCGGCGGCCTATGCCACGCGGCTTCTGCCCGCGGCGGCGCTGGCCGGGGCGGTCAACGCGCTGATGTTCGACGGCCCGGCGGCGGTGGCGGACAACTTCGACGGCGCTGGGCTGCTGCGGGACATCGTGGCCAACCTGGGGTGTGCAGTGCGGGGCCAACGCGTGCTGCTGGTGGGCGCGGGCGGCGCCGCCCGCGGTGCGCTGCGGCCCTTCCTGGACCACTATCCGGCGGAGGTCGTGATCGCCAACCGCGATCCGGGCCGGGCCGCGGCACTGGCCCGGGAAACCGCTGCGGACGGCGCGGTATCGGCGACGGGCTTTGACGGACTGCGGAGCTTGGGCGGTTTCGGCATCGTCGTGAACGCAACCTCCGCCAGCCTGCACGGCGCGATGCCGGACATCCCGGCCAGCGTGTTCGGCCTAGGGTGCCTGGCGTATGACATGGTATACGGCAAGGGCCTGACCCCGTTCCTGCAACTGGCCCAGGATGCAGGTGCGGCGCGGCTGGCAGACGGGGTTGGAATGCTGGTGGAGCAGGCAGCAGAGGCGTTTGCCTGGTGGCGGGGCGTCCGCCCGGACACGGCGGCGGTGATCGCGCGGATGACGGTGCCGCTGGCATGATTCTCCCGGCAAGACCGCAACCTATTAGACCGCTTTACAGCGGCGTTTTAAACCGTTCACGTCGTGGTTTGGACCAGGAGTTCTGACACGCATTCTTCGGCGTGTCCGCTGCGGGTTTCGGGAAACGATGGGACGGGCGCGGGCACCAGGCTATCCTGCGCCGGCACCCTGACGGACCGCACTATGCCCCGCCCTTGGACCCTCCTGCCCGCCCCTGACATTCCCGACCACACCATCTTGTTCGACGGGGTGTGCGTGTTGTGCTCGCGCTGGGTCCGCTTCGTGGCGGCGCGCGACGGGGGGCGGTTCACCTTCGTGCCGGTGCAGTCCGCCTACGGCAACGCCCTGGCAGCCCGGCTGGGCATCAACCCGGCCGCACCCGAAACCAACGCCGTCGTCCTGGGCGGCGCCGCGCATTTCAAGTCGGATGCGGCAGTGGCCGTGCTGCAAACCTTGCCGCGATGGCGGGGCGTGCGGCTCCTTGCCGTGGTGCCGCCTGTGGTGCTGGATTGGGCCTACGACCGGATCGCGCAGAACCGGTATTGGCTGTTCGGGCGCTCCACGGCGTGCATGATCCCGCCGCCCGGCCTGGCCCGGCGGGTGCTGCACGACGCGCCGCCCTGACCGCCGCCCTGACCGCCACCGGAACCCTCGTCGGGACCGCACCCCCGACCGTCCCGCGCACCATCCTCGTCGTCGGCGGCACCGGCGCGTTCGGGGAGCGGCTGGTGCGCGGCCTGTTGGCCACCACGAACCTGAATGTCGTCATAGGCGCCCGGGGCCTCGCGCGGGCGCAGGCGCTGGCCGACCGGCTGGGCGGCGCACCACGCGCCACGGCGGCACGGGTGGATGTGGCGTCGGTGGATACGGCGGCGCTGCGGGCCTTGGGGGCCTTCGCCGTCGTGGACGCCGCCGGGCCGTATCGCCCCGGCGCGCACGGGCTGGCGCGGGCCGCCATGGCAGCAGGCGCGCACTACTTGGACCTCGCCGATGGGCGGGCCTACGTCGCCGGGTTCGGCGCGGCGCTGGACGGGGTTGCCCAGGCAGTTGGAGTCGTCGCGCTGGCAGGGTGCAGCAGCACGCCGGCGCTGTCCTGCGCCGTGCTGGACCACTTGACGGCGGGATGGACGGCAGTGGACCGGGTGGAGGTCGCGATCCTGCCCGGCAACCAGGCGCCGCGGGGCCTGGCAGTCATGCGCTCCATCCTGTCCTGGACCGGGCAGCCCGTGCGGGTGTTCCTGGATGGCGCGTGGGTGACGCGGCCCGGCTGGGGCCTGACCCGGCGCGACCTGGTTCCGGGCCTGGGCCGCCGCTGGTCGTCGCTGGCCGACACGCCGGACCTGGACGGCATCCCGGCCCGCTACGCGGTGCGCGGCGCCGCCGTGTTCCGCGCCGGGCTGGAGTTGCCGCTGCTGCATTTGGGCCTCCTGCTGGCCACCCTGCCAATACGTGCGGCCCGCCGCCTTGGATTGGCCCTAAGCCTGGAGCCGCTGGCCCCGGCCCTGCGGTGGGTCGCCGGGTTGCTGGAACGCGCCGGCACGGACCGCGGCGGCATGGTGGTCGAGGCCTGGGGCGTGGACGCCGCCGGCCAGCCCCTTCGCCGCCGCTGGACCTTGGTCGCGGAGGCCGGGGACGGCCCGGTCATCCCCACGCTGCCAGCCCTTGCCGTCCTGCGCGCCCTCGCCGCGGGCGCCCAGATCCCGCCTGGCGCCCGGCCCTGCGTCGGCGTGCTGCCGCTGCCCGCAATCGCCGCGGAGTTCGCGCCCTACCGGATCAGCACCAGCGAAGACCAGGATACGCCCACGGCTGCCCGAACGCCTGCAACAACGCAGCAAGAGAACGGACTGCGGTTGCCGTGAGGCGGGGCTAGGAAGCCCCGGGCGCCGCAGTTCTGCTTACGTCCAGAAGTTGCTGGAAGCCGCCAACGGTCGCCGGGCTGTGTCAGCCAGCGGTGCGCCGCCGGACCAGGCCCAAGACGCCCAGCGAGGATGCGACCAGTGCCAGGCTCATCGGCTCCGGCACGAAAGCGACCGCCGGGATGTTGGCTGCATACGAGACATCTGCGACGTACCGGACGCCGGTGCCGAAGCCGCTGTCCGGCACGGGGCCGCCCAGCACGGTGGTGGACAGCAGCTTCCCATCAAAGCTGTAGGTCAGCAGCGCGCCGGGATCGCCGTCGTTGCCGCTGGAGCTTGCGACCACCAAGGTGTCGGCCTTGGCGTCGTACGCCAGGCCGGTGCCGTTCGGGGCTGTCAGAAGCGCGGGCGTCACCAGAACGCCGGCCGTCGTGTAAAGGTCGTAGACCTGGCTGGCGCCGAAGGCGCTGCGGTTGGCGATCAGGTAGGACGCGCCGTTGCGGGAGACGTACTCCAACCCGCTGCAGTTGGCGTCACACTTGGACAGCGTGATCGTCGCATCCTTCACGCCAGAAAACGAGGTGTGGAAGGCTTTGTTCAACCCGCCGTTGTCGGCTGCCCAGAAGCCGGCGCCGTCGAACGCCAGCGCGCCAAATAGGGGCGAAGTCGCGACATCTTTGCTCACGGCACCGGTCGTGACGTTGAACGGGCGGATCACGCCGCTGGTCAGGTTGGTCGTTCCAGCAATCATTCCCGACACGTACCCAGTGTTGCCGACGACGGCGATCCCGCGCGGATCAATGTCGCCACCCAAGCTGACCTGGCGGACGACCGTGCCGTTGTCGGCGAAGAGTTCGGCATAGGCGGCAGTGGCAGCGCTGGACACGGTCCAGATCGGCGCTGCCCCGGCCGCCCCAGCCAAAACGGTGAACGCAACGGACGCAAGCAGAAACAAGCGCATGAATTGTACTCCGGGGCCAACGACCCGGCTTGAGTACACGATCCAAAAAACATCGTACGCGGCAAGTTGATGACAGTCTCACGAAGTCTTGGACACGCGGTCAATTTCTGGAAGAGGCGGCGGTTTGGGCACCGGACTCGGTATCAGCCTCCAAGGCAACTTGGACTATGGCGCTCACCTGGCAGTGCGTGGGACCTTACGGCCTCGCCCGGTTGCCGACCGAACCGCCGGACTACGGCGCGACAGCGATGCGGCTTCACGCGAGGTTGGCAGGCCTACCCGCCCCGCACCCAGCCGCGCTCCCCTTGCTGCCAGTAGGTCAGCACCAGGCCAGCCGCCTTGCAGTCCGTCCAGCGCCCGCGCGCCGCGGCGAGGGCCGCCGGGTCGTTGCCGTCGAACAGGTCGAACACCCGGTCGAACGCCGCGGCGTCCGGCATCGCGACGCCATCGAGCAGGAACAGGTAGCGTGCGCCGTTCGGGCAGTCGTCCCCGGCCGTCAGCCAGATCGGCTGCAACGGGCCGTGGCCGGTGCGGGCGGTTCCGTGCGGCAGCCACTCCGGGTCCTTGCTGGCCCAGAGCAGGTCGTCCAGCGCCGCCACCCGGGCCTCGTCCCGGCAGCGCACCAGGGCACGCTGCCCGGCGGCCAGGGTGCGGCCCAGCAGCGCCGGCAGCGCCGCATCGGGCGTGGTGCGGGTCAAGTGGTAGAAGCCGGCCTCCGGCACCTAGGCACGCCTGCGGCTTGGCGCGGCCGTGGGCCAGCCGTGTGGCAGCCTGCACAAGGCCGATTACGCCTCGTAGTGGTCCGCCACCAGCCGGTCCAGCAGCCGCACCCCGAACGCGGTGGCGCCCTTGGGCGTGGTGGCGCTATCCTTGGTGGACCAGGCGGTGCCGGCGATGTCCAGGTGCGCCCAGGGGCCGCGCACGAAGCGCTGCACGAACTGCGCGCCGATGATGGCGCCGCCGGGCCGCCCGCCGATGTTCTTCATGTCGGCGATGTCGGAGCGGATCAGCTTGTCGTAGGCGTCCCCCAGAGGCATCCGCCACACGGCCTCCCCGGTGGACTTGCCGGCGGCAGTCAGGCGCTCGGCCAGCTCGTCGTTGTTGCTGAACAACCCGGCGTGCTCATGCCCCAAGCTGACGATGATCGCGCCGGTCAGGGTCGCCATGTCCACGGTGATCGCCGGGTCGAAGGCGTCGTGGGCGTGCCACAGCAGGTCGGCCAGCACCAGCCGGCCCTCGGCGTCGGTGTTCTGCACCTCGATGGTCTGGCCGGACAGGGAGCGCACGACGTCGCCGGGACGCTGTGCGGTGCCGCTGGGCATGTTCTCGACCAAGCCGACGATGCCCACGGCGTTGCAGCGGGCCTTGCGCCCGGCCAGCGCCGCCATGACGCCGATGGTGGCGGCAGCGCCGGCCATGTCCCACTTCATGTCCTCCATCCCCGGCGCAGGCTTGATGCTGATGCCGCCGGTGTCGAAGGTGACGCCCTTGCCGACGAAGCAGACGGGCTTGGCGGCGGCGTCCCCGCCCCGCCAGCGCATGACGACGACCCGGGCCTCCTGCACGCTGCCCATCGCGACGGCCAGCAAGGCCCTCATGCCGATGCGTTCCAGCTCGGCGGGGCCGAGGACCTCGACCTCCACGCCCAGCTCCGCCAGGGGGCGGCAGCGTTCGGCCAGTTCGGTGGGGGTCAGGACGTTCGGCGGCTCGCTGGCCAGGTCGCGGGACAGGGTGACGCCGTGCGCGGTGGCCTTCAGAGGCGCCCAGGCGGCCTCGGCGGCAGCGTGGTCGTCGGACAGGATGGTCAGGGTCTGCAGCTTGGGCTTGTCGTCCGCGCCCTCCTTCGTGCGGTAGCGGTCGAAGCGGTAGGCGCGCAGCACTGCGCCCAGGGCGGCGTGGGCGGCGTGGGCGGGCGGCATCCCGTCGGTCGCGATGGCGGCCGCGGTGTCCCGTGCAGCGGCAACGACGGCGTGGCCGCCGGCTTCCTCCATGCCGCGGGGCGTGTGGTCGGTGTCCTTGCCCAGCCCGACCAGGACGACGCGGGACAGGCCCTCGTTCGGCGCCAGCACGGTGCAGGTCTGGCCCTTCTTGCCCGTGAACCCGGCGGCGGCCATCGCCCGGGTCAGCGCCCCGCCGCAGGCCGCGTCCGCCTGGGCGGCCAGCCCCTCCCCGGCAGCCAGGCCGGCCGCGGCAGCGGTCTCGGTCAGCAGCAGGACCAGGGCGCCGCTTGCGGGCAGGTCGGGGGCGGCGAAGACGATTTCGGGCATGAAGGCTCCGGTGCGGGGTTGCCTCACCTTAACAGGGCGCACCTGCTTGGCCAGGGCGCATGGCCCATCTGCCTTGAACCGCGGCTGGCGGCGTATGGGATGTGGGGCTGGGTGGTGACGGCATCGGGAGGTAACGCTGCCCTGCCCGGGCTTGGCTTGCACATGCGGCTTTCCCTACCGTGCGAACGGGATGCCTGGGTGACAATTCGGACCGGTTGCCCAGGTGGCACCCCCTGCATGGCATTGCCTGGACCTCTTCCAGAGGAACAGGCGGCGGCTTTGCGCCCTCGAATGCACTGTGGTCCTATGGGTTGATGGAACATGCCGCGCTTTTGAGCCTAGCTGCCGACCTGGCCCGCCGCGCCGGCGCCGTGATCCTCGCCGTGCGCGCCCGTGGGTTCGACACGCACCGCAAGTCCGACGCCAGCCCCGTGACGGAAGCCGACCATGCGGCCGAGGCGCTGATCGTCCAGGGCCTGCGTGCCGCGACGCCGGGCATCCCCGTCGTGGCCGAGGAGGAGCACGCCGCCGGCGCCGTGTGGGACGAGCACCACGAGTACTGGCTGGTGGACCCCCTGGACGGCACGCGCGAGTTCGCGGCCGGGCGCGACGAGTTCACGGTCAACATCGGCCTGGTCCGGGATGGCCGCCCGGTGCTGGGCGCGGTGGGGGTGCCGGCGCTGGGGGAGCTGTTCGGCGGGCTGCTTGGGCCGCGCCCGCGCGCCTGGAAGCGCACGGTGGCCGGGGAGCACGACATACGCGCCCGGGTGCCGCCGCCGGACGGGCTGCACGTGCTGGCCAGCCGAAGCCTGGCCAACGACCCGCGGCTGCGGGACTACCTGCAAGGCCGGGCGGTGGCGGACGTGACCAACATGGGGTCGGCGCTGAAGATCGTGCGCGTCGCGGAGGGTGCAGCCGACCTGTATCCGCGCTTCGGCCGCACGATGGAGTGGGACACCGCCGCGCCCCATGCCGTGCTGGAGGCCGCGGGCGGCCAACTGCGCGGCGCCGACGGCACGCCGCTGCTGTACGGCAAGCCCGGCTGGGAGAACCCGGCCTTCATCTGCACGGGACGGTGATGGCCCAACCTGAAACAACGCAGCCTGAAACAACGCAGCCTGGGATGGCCCCGCACGCGACGCCTCCGCAGCGGACGGAGCGCCTAGGGGACGACCAAGCCGGCGTGCAGCGTGCGGCGGCGCTGCTGCGGGAGGGCCGGCTGGTCGCCTTCGGCACCGAGACGGTCTATGGCCTCGGTGCCGACGCCACGAGCAACGCGGCCGTGGCGTCCATCTTCGACGCCAAGGGACGGCCGCACTTCAACCCCCTGATCTGCCACTATCCAGACGCCGCGGCGGCCTTCGCCCACGTGCAGGCGCCGGAGGCGGCGCAGCGGCTGGCGGCGCTGTTCTGGCCGGGGCCGCTGACCCTGGTGCTGCCCCGCCGCGTGACCTGCCCGGTGGCGCTGCTCGCCGGGGCCGGGCTGGACACCTTGGCCGTCCGTGTCCCCGCCCACCCTACGGCGCTGCGGCTGCTGCGTGAGGCCGGGCGGCCCGTCGCCGCGCCGTCCGCCAACCGGTCTGGCGAGGTGTCGCCGACCACGGCAGACCATGTGCTGGCCGGGCTGGACGGGCGGATCGCCGCCGTGCTGGACAGCGGCCCGTGCGCCGTGGGTGTGGAGAGCACGGTTCTCGACCTGTCCGCGGGCGCCCCGTTCCTGCTGCGCCCCGGCGGCGTGGCGCTGGACGCCATCCAGGACGCCATCGGC
>Ga0123339_10002082_pt1 | contig 13602 bp, 11 predicted proteins | sample lystaG_FD_89956 | JGI IMG/M metagenome (GOLD analysis project Ga0123339, IMG submission 89956) | Glacier valley bacterial and archeal communities from Borup Fiord, Nunavut, Canada, to study Microbial Dark Matter (Phase II) -... | ecosystem: Environmental > Aquatic > Freshwater > Ice > Glacier ... | reverse complement strand
TACACCTTTGCTCCCACCAAGCTTATCTTTGCTTGGACCGAGGATCCGACCGCAGAGGTACACGAGGCATAAGCTTTCCGCCCGTATACTGAAACGCTCACAAAAACGCTCACAAAACACGAAGCACCCCCTGAAATGACTTCAGGGGGTGTTTTCTTATGCGACGTGACTTACCTTTTGGTTTGACCCGGAGTACCGCCCGCCTCTTTATACTTCGCTATAGGCACCGAGGAACACGAACTGATCGATCGTCTCATCGAGTTCGCAAAGAAGTGTGATGAATGCCGCATCGTAGACGCTTGCATCCATGTCGAAATAGAACATGAATTCGAAATCACTTCCGGCAAGTGGCCTACTCTCAAGCTTGGTAAGGTTGACGCCGAGCGTTGCGAACTTGGATATCATCGAATAGAGCGATCCTGGCTCATGGGGAACCGTGAACATGAGGCTTATCTTGTTCGCTCCGGGATATATTTCAAGCTTCTTTGAAATGCAGATGAAACGCGTATAGTTGTTGTCGCTGTTTTGTATCGATTCACTGAGCACATTCAAATCATAAAGCCTCGCGCAATCGACCGCCGATATCGCGGCGACATCGCTTCGGCCCTACTCCTTGACCATGCGCGCGGCGACGGCGGTGTTTTCAACGACGTTGACATGCACGTCTGAAAGTTCCCTCAAGAATTCGCCGCACTGGCCGATCGCCTGCTCATGCGAATAGATCTCTTTTATGTCGTCGAGTTTCACTCCGACGTTGGCTAACAGGGCATGATGGATGTGCAGTTTTACGCTACGAGCGATATGGAAATCGCGCTGCTTCATGAGATCGTAGACCTCTGTCACCGAACCGTAGGAGCTGTTCTCGATGGGAAGCATGCCATAATCGCAAAGCCCCTGCTCGACCGCTTGAAAAACGGCTTCGAAGGTGTTGAAATATACGATATTCGGCAAGGAGAAGAGCTTATCGGTCGCGGCCTGCGAATACGAGCCTTCCGTCCCCTGGCAGGCGACGACGGCCTTGTTAGGGAATATCCGCGGGGTGTTTTCCAACGCATCGTGAATGCGTGACGAGAGCTCCCCCCTGCATCCCATCGCGCGGCTCTGATATGATTTCCCGATACCGAACAATGTCGTGAACAACGCACGAGCATACATCTCATAGCCTTCGCCGGCTTTATCCGCCATGCGGGAGAGAATCGCTCGTTCACGTCCTTTATCCAGAATAGATTGATCGTGCTCACTTTTATACCGAGCGATTTGCGCAGTCACCTCTATCCGCTTTTTCATAAGATCGACTATCGAATCGTCGATCCGATCGATTTCGTTGCGTGCGTCCGACAGATCCATCAGTTTCCTCCTAATAGAAAGTCCAGAATGACCAGAGCCGTTATCGCCTCGGCGACCGGAAGCGCCCTTACCACAACGCAGGGATCGTGGCGACCACGCACCGAGATGACCGCATCCTCGCCTGTCCCCAAATCGACGGTCCGTTGCTCGCGCGCTATCGAGGGAGTCGGCTTGAAGCTCAGCGTTATGACGATAGGCATGCCCGTACTGATCCCACCGAGGATTCCTCCGTGGTTGTTGGTGCGCGTTCTGACACTATCTCCGTCATAGAAAAACTCGTCGTTGTTCTGCGAACCGCGCATAGCGGCGACTTTGGTCCCCGCGCCGAACTCGACGGCCTTCACGGCGGGGATGCCGAACGCGGCAAAGGAGAGTGCCGACTCGAGGCCGCCGAAGTAGGCATCGCCCAGACCGGCGGGTACTCCGGATGCGGTGACGGTGATCGCTCCTCCGACCGAGTCGCTTTCCCGTCTCGCCTGCTCGATGGCCTCGATCATCTCGGGAGTCGGCTCGGCGCTGTCTTGCTCGACGTCACCGATACGCGCGATCCGAGCAGAGACGGATATGCCGTGACGCTCGAGTATCTGCAAAGCGATACCTCCCGCCGCACAGATCGGAGCGGTCAGGCGACCGGAGAAAGAACCCCCGCCGGCGGGAATGCGTCTGCCCGTCTTCGCATAGAATGCAAAGTCGGCATGCCCCGGACGCGGTGTATCTTTCAGGGAATCGTAGTCGTTCGAACGGGTGTTCCCGTTCAAGATCTCCATATGTATCAGCCCCCCGTCGGTGATTCCGTCTTGCAGTCCTGAGAGGAATCGCACGGCATCGGTTTCTTTGCGCGGGGTGCTCAAGGAGGAACGGCCCGGTGCGCGTCGCTCCATGAACCTCTCGAGGAGGGCCGTGTCGACTTGTTCGCCGGCAGGTATCCCGGAAAGCCTGGCCCCAATCGCGGGAGAATGTGACTCACCATATAACTCAAGCTCGATGTTGTCGCCTTTAAGAGACTTCACGATATACGCCTCCCACACTTTTCAGGTCTTCGAAAAATCGCGGATACGACTTCTCGACCGCTTCGGCGCCTTGTATCACGACCGGCCCGCTTGCGAACAGCGCGGCGATAGCCGCCGCCATGACGATCCGGTGGTCGCCCTTCCCGTCGACGACTCCTCCGCTTAAGCGAACGGGTCCGTTTATGACGAACGCATCGTCGAATTCCTGTATGCTTCCACCGAGCGCTTCAAGCATTTCGACTATGGCGGAGATGCGATCGCTTTCTTTGATGCGGAGGCGTCCGGCTCCGATAAAACTCGTTTGACCGTGCGCTGCGCAGGAGAGAACCGCCAAAGCCGGCGCCAAATCGGGCGTCTGGGAAAGGCCGATGATCGCCTCATAAAGCTTTTCGTGAGTGCAGAAGATCATCTCGCCTTCGACGATGCGCGTGCCGAATTGGTCGAAGATGAAGCGGATGGCGCTGTCAGGTTGATACGTGAGCGAATCGAGACCCGAAAGCTTGATATCGGCTCCCAGTGCATCGGCCACCAACCAGAACGCTGCGCTCGACCAGTCTCCACAGACCAAGTCGCCGGCGAAAGGCGTGTACGTCTGGCCTCCCGAAATCGTGAACTTGCGGTCCGCATCATCTTCCATCCAAACACCGAATCTCTCAAGGATGTCGAGTGTCATGTGGACATAGCCATGTGATTCGAGCGGAGTGGTTATTTCAACGACGCTTTCACCTTTCAGAATCGGCAACGCGATCAAAAGGCCTGAGACGAATTGCGACGTCACATTTCCCGGCAACGAGAACTTCCCCGCCCTCAAACCGCCGGAAAGTGTCAACGGCAACGAAGACGAACTCGACTTGCAGCCGTTTTTGTCCAATTCCTCCAAGATTTCCGCAATCGGACGCTCAGGGAGTCTCCCCTCTCCGACGAATGTAGCATTGTGGGCGATTGTCGCAGCCACCGGCAGCAGCAAACGCAAAGTGGTACCGCTTTCCCGACAATTCAACACGGGTGCCTCGGGAACACCGACGATGCCTTTCACCGATACCTTCGTACCCACGCAGTCGATTTCAGCGCCGAGAGCCCTGAGGCAGTCGATGGTGGCCTTGATATCGGCAGAAAGTCCATCTATGGTCATCTCCGTCGTCCCCGGGCACAAGGCTGCGCATATCAGGGCCCGATGTGCCTCGGACTTCGAGTCCGGCACACGTATGGTTCCCGAAAGTTCCGTCATCGGTTGTATCTCGATATCCATTATTTTTCCTGTCGCCCGTTTCTGTCGTCGATTGCTTCTTTCTGCTCTCGTCCTGCGCGCAGCAACGCCGCAAGACGCGATGCGTCGCCGACCTTGATGGCGGCCGTATATTCCTCAAGACGCGCCGTGATCCCCTCGAGTTCCGATACGAGGTTCGTGCTGTTCTCCATGAACAACTCCGTCCACATAACCTCGTTGAGTTTTGCGACGCGGGTCATATCCAAATAGCTACCCGCAGAAAAACCGGCGTGCTTGCGGGCGGTCGGGCTTTTGATGTAAGCACTCGAGACCACGTGGGCCAGCTGGGAGGTGAACGCGATCATCTCGTCGTGGTACTCGGCGGAGGCGATCTCGAAATTCGTAAAGCCGATTTCTTCGCAGAATGTCTTGAAGATTTCGATATCCTCGATTCGAGCGCGCTTCATGGGAGTCAGAACGAGGGAGGCATCTTTGAAAAGATTCTCGGAAGCCGAATTGAAGCCGGATGTTTCGAGACCGGCCATCGGATGTGCACCGATGTAGGTAAAGCCGTGTTCGGCGGCGATATCGGACAAGTCATCGAAGATCGCTGCTTTGATACCACAGAAGTCGACGAGTATCGTATTCTCCTTGATGCGGTCGGCGTTGCGATGGGTCCACTCGACGGCTGCTTTCGGATACAGCGCCAAAAGGACCATGTCGCACTCTTTTATGCGGTCCTCGCCCAACTTCGCGTCGATCGCCTCGACGAGAAGGGCTTTATAGACGACCCCTTCATCGATATCGAAGCCAAGAATCGTATCGTTTCCGAGGTTGTGGGCGGCTTTTGCGAATGACCCGCCGATAAGTCCCAGTCCAACTACGCCGATAACCATGGTCATACCCTCTCTAAAGAACGGCTCGGAGAGCGAATACCGATGAAGCGACTTCATCGAAAGCTTCGGGCGTCAGCGACTGTGGACCGTCGCACAGCGCATGCGAGGGGTCGTTATGCACTTCGATCATCAAGCCGTCCGCTCCGGCGGCTGCGGCGGCCAAACTCAGCGGCCTGACCAACGCTGCAATCCCTGCCGCATGGCTCGGATCGACGATGACCGGGAGATGCGACAATTTCTTCAAGAGTGGCACGGCGCTGATGTCGAGCGTATTGCGCGTGGCGGTCTCGAACGTGCGTATGCCTCGCTCGCACAAAACGACATCAGTGTTGCCGCCGGCCATGATGTACTCGGCACTCATCAGCAACTCCTGGAGGGTGTTTGCCAATCCGCGCTTGAGCAGAATGGGCTTATGCACGTGACCGAGAACCTTGAGCATCTCGAAGTTTTGCATATTTCGGGCGCCCACCTGGATCAGATCGACATCGTCGAAAAGTTCGAGCTGGGAAATATCCATAATCTCACTGACGATCGGCAGTCCCGTCTCCTCTTTCGCCTTCTTCAAGAGCTCGAGACCTTCGCCGCGAAGACCCTGGAACGCATAAGGCGACGTTCGAGGCTTGAAGGCTCCTCCGCGCAAAAGTCCGGCACCGGACGCCTTGACCGCTCTCGCCACGGCGCCGATCTGCTCGGGAGTTTCGACCGAACACGGACCGGCGATTATCTGGAAGTTGCCGCCGCCGATCTTCACGCCGCCGATGTCTACGACGGTGTCTTCGGGGTGGAACTTCCGATTGGCGTTTTTGTAGGGCTCTTGGATTCGCTTGACGTCCTCGACGATATCAAGCGCGAGGATGAGATTCATGTCGACACGCGACGTGTCTCCGACGAGACCGAGAATCGTCGATGAGGCGCCTTGCGATTCATGGATCTGCAGTCCCTGATTTGTCAGCCAGTTCTTGAGGTTATCCAGCTGCTGTTGGTCGGAATTCTCTTTGAGGATTACAATCATTTTCCCGCTCCTTTATCCTTAAGCCATTATCGCCGTTTTACCTTCACAGCGCCCAATCTATAAAAAAAGACTCCGTCAGCGTTTTGCTGCGAAGTCTTCAAGGTTTTTTAGTACTTTTCGTATTCGAAAATTATACCCTCGCCGCAGCAAAACCAGATTCAGACTTCCCGTAATACCAGAAGCCGAAAAAGTAGAACTTTGCTGCGAATGCATTGTGCATGAAATGTACACTCCAAAATAGGTTAGAGGAAATTGTATCACATCAGCACAAACATTCCTCATTATTTGCGGGCGCGAAAGGTAGAATTGAATCTGTTCGAAATCGACGAGATTGGAAACCATGTGCTTTCAGAACGCATTTTGACCAACGTGACGCGGGTGTTCAACAAGGATTATCTCAACGGTACCGTTGCCACCGATATGGCGCGCATCCCGAAACCGGACCCCGATAAACGCTACATGCTCTATATACATATCCCCTTTTGCAGACAACTCTGCACATACTGTTCGTTCAACCGTTTTTATTTCAACGAGGAGCGCGCGCGTGAATACTTCACGTATCTGCGTCGTGAAATGCAGATGGTCGCGGACATGGGATTTCGCTTCGAAGCGACCTACATAGGCGGAGGAACACCTACCGTCTTACTCGATGAGCTCGCCGAGACCATCGATCTGGCCAAGAGCCTCTTCCCCGACATCAAAGACGTCTCCTCGGAGACGAACCCGACCGACTTGGGAACCGAACTCTACGAAGCCCTCAGCGGCAGGGTCGACCGTCTTTCGGTCGGAGTCCAAAGTTTCGACAACGACCTCCTCCACCAGATGGGCCGTTACGACACGACGGGTTCGGCCGAGGAAACGTTGGCGGCCGTTCAATCGATGCAGGGGAAGTTCGATTCCTTCAACGTCGATATGATATTCAATTTTCCCAGCCAAACCTTCGAGAATCTTCAGCGTGATATCGAACTCGTCAAGCAGACCGGATGCAACCAAACGACGTTCTATCCCCTCATGGCCTCGCCCCTGCGCCGTTCACAACTCAAATCGACCATCGGCGAAATCGACTATGGCCGCGAATACGAGATGTACAAGATGGTCTGCAACGGGCTTGCCGATACGTTCGTACCTTCCTCCGCGTGGACGTTCAGCGCCGACAAAAACATGATCATCGACGAATATATCGTCGATTACCCCGAATACGTCGGCATCGGATCGGGGGCGATGTCGTATCTGAAAGGATGCAACTACACCAACACGTTCAGCCTGAGGGAGTATTACGACCGCCTCGACCACGACAAGATGGGCGTCACAAAAAAGAGCGAGGGCGAACTGTCGAAGATATCATCCATGCGCTATACGTTCGCCAGTCAGCTTTTCGGTCTCCGCCTCGATAAGTCAGCCTTTCGCAAAGAATACGGCGTCTCCGTAAGCGCGGGGCTGCCCGCCGAGATGTCATTCATGCGCATGGTCGGCGCTTTTGCGACCGACAATCGCGAAGAACTGACTTTGACCGAAAAGGGGCGCTATCTCATGGTGGCGCTTATGCGTGAAACGCTTGCCGGCAGCAACGACTATCGGGACAAAGCACGCGAACAGCTCCCCCTAGATGAGTTCAGGGCACTCTTGATGAAGGATTATCAATAATGACAAATGAGCATACCGAGCAATTTCTCAAGAAAGTCGACGGCACCGGTGACAGGATCCTTATCATGGGGCCGGGAAATACCGTCATGGGCGATGAGGGGATCGGACCTCGCTGCATCGAGGCGCTCGAGCGGGATTTCGATTTTCCCGCCAATGTGACGCTCATGGATGCCGGGACGATGGGACTGCTGATACTCGACAACCTTCGCGAGTGCGACCGTCTGATTGTGATCGACGCAGCCCAAGAGACCGGGCACCCGGCGGGGACCGTTCTCTTGTTCACTCCCGAGGAGCTCGCCGCCAACCAGGTCCTTCACTCGGCTCACGACATGCGTCTGGTGGACGTCTTGAAAGCGGCGACGATGATGGATATCGAGCTGAAATCAAAGGTCATCATCGGCGTGCAGGTGCAAGACATCACCCAGTGGGTTTTGGAACTGTCCCCCGCCGTCGAGGCGGCGGTACCCGTCGCTTGCGCCGCCGCGCTCGATCAACTGGCGCATCTCGGAATCGTGGTCACCCCCAAACCAGGCGTGGACCTTGCCCCTGCCTTGCTCGACGCGCTTGAGAATTTTGCACCCATGCCCGAGGAGAGCCGCGAGGTCTAGAGCTCTTCGCTGTAGCCGATCCCGCAATCTCTCAGCACCTTGAGGGCCGCTCTCTCTCCGCCCTCTATGCAGTTGGGTACACCGACCCCGCGAAAGCATCCTCCGGCCGCGGCAAGACCCGGGGTCGCGGCGCAGACCTCCTCGATCTTTTCCACACGATCGAGGTGGCCCATGGTATATTGCGACATCCCCAAATGCCATCGATAGAACCGGGAGAACAGAGGCTGCGCCACCGGTTTGATATCCATGATCTCGCGCAGCTCTTCCAAGATGATGTCAGTGAGTTCTTCATCGGATTTCTCCATGAGTTCTTGATTATGCGGCGTTCCGCAGAACCCGCGCAGGAGCACTCTACCTTGCGGCGCACGGTTCTCCCATTTGTTCGACGACCACGTCGCCGCGAGGAGCGCCCTGTTCTCAACGGCCGGCACAAGCGTTCCGAAACCTTTTTCGGGAACATCGACGTCTTCAGCGCGAAAGCCGAAAGAGCAGGTGGATGAAGTAAGATTGGGAATCTGCCCATATGCCCGAGCCATATCAGGAGATATCTTTTCGATCAACTGCGCTCCGGCATAGCTTTCTGTAGCGATTATCACAGCATCCGCTGAGATGCGTTCGTCCGTATCAAGCGTGACTCGATAGACTTCTCCATCTTTTTCAAGGGACTGCACGCCGGCGCTCGTATGGAGATGCTCCCGGCCGGCCTTCTCTGCCATCGTATCGGTGAGTTGATGAAGTCCGCCTTTGAAGGTGGCGAACAACGGCACGGGAGCCTTGGCCGCACCTTCTTGTTTTGCTGCCGCACGCTCTCGGGCGGCAGCCATCAAAACGGTACCCTTGATGACCGAGCCGTACTTTTGCTCCATATCCAAATAGACGGGGAAAGACGCGGCGAGCGACATCGTCTCGGGAGCGGAGGCGTGCACTCCGCCGATGAACGGCTCGGCGAGATAGTCGAGCACTTCCCGACCGAAACGTCGCGTTATGAAACTCTCGAGAGATTCATCGTTGAACGCGCCGGGTGCGACTTCCTTTTTCGGCTCCACGAGGTCGCGCAACATTTCGCGCTTCCCTTCTTCGCTCAATAGTTCGGTTTCGAACAGAGGAGCCAACTGTGTCGGGATAAACATCGAGAATCCGGCAGGAAGATGATGCTTCTTGCCTGCTCTCAAGATGTAGGTTCCCCGTCGGGCATTGTTGCAACCCAACTCTTGGTCGGCGATTCCCGCCAACTTCGCGACACGGTGCACTGCCGGCTTGCGCGCAGTGAAACAATCCGGCCCTCCATCAACCACGTAAGGCTCACCTGTTTGCGGGTCGGCGACGATCTCGCCGGCGACCTTTCCTCCGAGTCGCAGGTCGCGCTCATAGAGATCCCACGTTACGTCGGCGCCTGCATCTTGCGCGCGCCTCAACAAATACGCAGCACCGAGACCCGTCGCTCCGCCGCCGACAATCACTACATGAGTCATCTTGTCCCTTTTCTAAAAAATACGCGTATCCGGTTTGGCGTCCTCGTCGAGAACGATATTGAAATCACCGAGTATTTTTGTAGCCGCTTTCTCGCCGGATTCCAGACAGTTGGGAACGCCGACTCCATCGTAAGAGGCACCCGCGAGCGCAAAGCCGGAGAGCGCGTCCACATCCATGTGGAGTGCCTTCATGCGATCGAGGTGTCCCACAGTGTATTGCGGCATGCTTTTAGGGAAACGAAATACCTTGGCATACCGAATGGGGGCATCTTTGACCAAGCCAAGAAGCTCCTCATACGTTGCACGTGCAAGATTGATGATCTCCTCATCGTTCAAATCGAGCATATGGGGGCTGCGCGGACCTCCGACGAAGCCTCGTAGCAAAACTTTGCCCTCGGGACAGCGTCCTTCCCACTTCGACGACATCAGGGAGATCCCCGTCACACTGCGATGCTCGATGGCGGGCGTCAATATGCCGTGCCACGCCTTATCGAACGGGGCGTCTTTCTCATCGAACGCGAGAATGACCGTCGCGCAAGAAGAGAACGGTATCGTATCGAGGATAGCAGAGGCGGAGGCGGCAAAATTCCTTATCAACGGCGAGGCGACCCATCCGGCAGTCGCGCATATGACTGCGTCTCCTTGGATTACCTCTCCGGACTCGAGAGTGACGCGATATGAACCGCTGGTCCGCTCAAGAGACTTCACCTCGGCGTTGAGCCGAATGTTATCGTGTCCGATCTCATCGGCCAGTGCATCGGCGAAAGACCCCATGCCGCGACGGAACGAACTCATGAACGTTCTACGCTTCTGCCCGGGCTTCGAAGGATACTTCTTCTTCATCGCCTCAACTTTTTTCCGCTGGGCCAAAAACCCGCGGATAAGGGAACCGTGCTCCTGTTCCATGTGCAAAAGCGAAGGATACGTCGCCAAAACCGACATCGTTTTGGGATCGGAACCGTTCACGCCTCCGATGATCGCCTCAGCCAAGTTGTCGAGGCACTCACGCCCGAGCCTTCGGGTCACAAGCGACTCGACGGATTCGTCCTCCAGGCCGGTGGCAGGTTGCTTCTTTTTCGGCATAAAGAAGTCGAGGGCCATGCGAAACTTAGCCGGCCAGGAATAAAGCGATGTGGTGGCGAGGGGGATGATTTTAGTCGGCGCGAACATCATGATTCCGTCAGGCATCTCGACGAGCTTGTCGTTCTTCACGATGAACGTCTTTTTCACTTCGTCGAGGGTGCCGGTTTCCTCGGTCGCCATATCTATCGTTTCCGCGACCCGATGCAATGCCGGTTTCTCGGTCATATAGCAGTCGCTGCCGCCGTCTGCGACGATCATCTGCCCATCGTCGTCGACGACACGGTCGGTCCAGAGCTGGCCCCCGACACGGTCCTGTTGTTCTAAAACGGTATAGGATACTTCAGCGCCCGCATCGTGCGCGCGTTTGATTTTATAGGCGGCGCCCAAGCCGGCGACTCCGCCTCCGATGATAATAACGTGTTTCATGGCTCGACCTACTTATGAACGAATCGTATAAAAATGACTAGTTGTCCTCGCGGACGGTCTCGATCGATTCGACGAACGCGTCGACGAGTGGCTCGGAGGTGTTCGGGGATGCGCTTCTGAAAAAGGCCATCCCGGCGTCGGTGACTCGGGCTTTCGCCACGATGTCGAGGTCGTAGAGCGTCTCCATGTGATCGGTGGAGAAACCGAGCGGCGAACAGACGACCGCCTTGATCCCCCGCTTCGCGGCATCGTCTATGAACTCGGACAGCGTCGGTTTGAGCCAATCCGTCCCACGCATGCCCTGCGACTGGAACGTGACGCACCACGGACGAGGGGGCTTGTTCGTTCCGTACGCCTTAAAATCCTCTATCATGTACCCGTCTTCATCTGCCGGCGAGAGGAAGAGCCGTTCGGCCACCGCATCGGCGGCACGGCGAAGACCGTCCTCATACACATAATCGCCCGCTTCGACGGCAGCCATGGGCAAGCTGTGCGCTGAAAACGAGATGGGCGCCTCATCAGTCTCGATGTCGACCGCGTCGAACACTGCGGCGAGAGCATCCGCATAGGCTTTGATGAAGCCTTTGAACAGTCCGACTTCGGGCGCGCATACGAGCTCGAGCTTTTCATGAAGGTCGACGGCCTCGGCGACCTCATCGAATGCCCTTCCGTTGGACGCCGTCGAGTAGAAGGGGGAAAGCGAGACCGCGATGATGCGTGTTGCGCCGCAGTCCACGAGAGCATCGACCGCATCGGTGATCGAGGGGGCGGTGTGCACCATGCCGATCTCAACGGGAACCAGTACCCCGCCCGACGCAAGCCTCTTCTCGACGGAAGCGGCGATCTCGCGAGCATAACCGATGAGGGGCGAACGACCGCCTATGGCCTCATAGTGAGACTTCATGCGATCGAGCACTTCTTCGCTCGGAGTACGCCCGATGAGACTTGTCATGAAACCTGAGACCTCTTCAAGGGTTTCAGGTGCTCCATAGCCGACGATTATGACTGCATCCATCCCCGAGACCTAGTTTCCGCTACGAATGCGAGCCGACTGCTCTTTGACCGTATTGACGAAGAAACGAGCCTTGTCGGGATCGGTCGTCTTGTGGATTCCGTGTCCGAGATTGAATATGTGTCCGGGGCGTGTGCCGACGGCATTCAGGATCTCGCCGACTTGCTCCTCTATGGATTCATCCGAGGCGAAAAGGGCCACCGGGTCGATGTTGCCTTGGATGCCGAATCTCGGATCGATCTGCTCGACGATCTTCTTCATGTCGAGACGCCAGTCGAAGCCGAGGATGTCTCCTCCCGCTTGACAGACGAGGTCGAGCATCGAAGTCGCTCCATTGGCGAAATAGATGACCGGAACGCCGCCGGGAACCGTCTTCTGCCCATAGGCTTTGACCTCGGAAAGGACGCGTTGCGTATACGGCAGCACGGAGCGTTCGTAATCGCGGGGGGCAATATAGCCGACCCAACTGTCGAAGAGCTGGACGACTTGCGCTCCGGCATCGATTTGTGCGCACAGATACGCGCTGACCGTGTCGGCGAATTTATTCATGAGGATATCCCACGCAACCGGCTCGTTCCACATGAAGGATTTGCAGATCTCATAGTCACGGGTACCCTCGCCCTCGATGGCATAGCTGGCAAGCGTGAACGGCGCGCCGGCGAATCCGATCAACGGCACTTTGTTCTCGAGTTCATGGCGGAGCATCTTGTGCGCCTCCATGACATAACCCGTATCTTTGAGCGGGTCGGAAAGCGTGAGCGCACGCGCATCGGCGGCGCTTCTGATCGGATTGTTGATGACGGGACCTTTGCCGCTTTGGAACTCGAGATCGAGCCCCATGCCGGGGAATACGACCAGGATGTCGCTGAATATGATCGCAGCATCGACTCCGATCAAATCGACGGGTTGCAGTGAGACCTCCACGGCCAACTCCGGCGTATGGCACATCTCAAGGAAACCGTGCTTCGCGCGGATCTCGCGATATTCAGAGAGAAAGCGTCCTGCTTGACGCATCATCCACACCGGAGTGCGTTCGGTTTTTTCAAGACGGCAGGCACGCAAAAACAGGTCGTTGTAAGCCATAGGTTATATCCCTTCGAAACATAACGATGAATGTCGTGCAGACGCGAATTAACAATAGTCACATACTACACCAGCGGGAAAAAACCGGCGGGCGGACTGAACTATTGTTACACTCATCGATACGTCGAGGCAAACATCGGTCACTCTCTGTTGAGGCGTGTCTCGATGATCCGATCGACGACAGAGGGGTCGACCAAGGTCGATAAATCTCCGAAAGACTGTTTGTCGGTGATACCGGCGGCCACTTTGCGCAAAATGCGTCGCATGATTTTACCGGAGCGGGTTTGCGGCAGCGTGGTAACGAACTGGATGAAGTCGGGTGCGGCAATCGGACCGATATTTTTGCGAACGTGCCCGATGAGCATCTTTTTCGTCGCTTCGGTGGCGGCCACTCCGTCATTGAGCACGACATAGGCATATATTCCCTCACCCTTGATGTCGTGGGGATATCCGACGACGGCCGACTCGGCCACTCCGACATAGGAGTTGAGCGCCGCTTCGACCTCGGCGGTACTCATGCGGTGCCCGGATACGTTTATGACATCGTCGACACGACCGCGCAACCATATGTAGCCGTCCTCATCGCGCATCGCGGCATCGCCGGTGAAGTAGTAGCCGGGGAACGTCGAAAAATACGTCTCCTTCATACGCGCTTTTCCTTCGTCCCTCCACATGGAGCGGATCATCGAAGGCCACGGAAATTTCACGCAGAGGCGACCGTCTTGCCCCGGTTCGGTCTCCTTGCCCTTATCGTCGAGAATCACCGGCTGCACGCCGAAGAATGGCAGCGTCGCCGATAAGG